>Ga0193708_1000324_pt1 | contig 11340 bp, 7 predicted proteins | sample H3c1metaG_FD_160570 | JGI IMG/M metagenome (GOLD analysis project Ga0193708, IMG submission 160570) | Soil microbial communities from a riparian zone of the East river system, Colorado, United States - H3c1 | ecosystem: Environmental > Terrestrial > Soil > Riparian zone | place: USA: East River...
GCATGCCCTGCGAACAATCCCTGGCATGTGCGCGCGTGCAATGCCACGACCTGCTCGGCGTGGGTGCCATGAACGCCGGCTGCGTGGTTCCGCAGACGGGACCAGACAAGGAGAGAGGTGCGATGAAGGGATCGATCGTGCGGGGCTTGTGGGTGCTGCTGTGCGCGGGACTGGTCGGTGTCGTGCTGCCTGGCCGTGCGGCGACGGTGGAGTACATCCACACCGATGCGCTGGGCTCGCCGGTGGCGGTGACCAACAGCGTGGGGGTGGTGATCGAGCGGCGGGAGTACGAGCCGTATGGGAAGCAGACCCAACCGGCGTTGGCGAATGGGCCGGGGTATACGGGGCATGTGAGCGATGCGGTGACTGGGTTGGATTATATGCAGCAGCGCTATTACGATCCTGGCATCGGACGGTTCCTGAGCGTCGATCCGGTGGCTGCAAATTCGAATACGGGCGCGGGGTTCAATCGCTACGCTTATGCCGTGAACAACCCGTATCGGTTTACTGATCCGGATGGACGTTGTGAAACACCGACTGGGACGCACATTTGCCAACGAGGCTTGGCTAGTTCAGTCGGTCCTATTGATTCAGGAGGTGGTTCACATAGGCCGCTGAATTTCACAACGAAACCGGGAGTGAAATTGAGTCCTGAGACCTACACAAAGGTCTCCAACACTGCTGATAATTTCAATGACAAAACAGGAAAGGGGCTTGTAGTAACAGATGGCATGCGCACGTCGAAAGATCAAGCTGATCGTATGGAATACAAAATCATGCATGGAGCCGGCTTAAAAGAATATGCCAATAAATCTGCTGCAAATGAAATTATGGGTTCTTATCGTGAAGCCATAGCTAATGGTGCTGATCCCGCCAATGCAATGTCGTCGACGATTCAAAAACAGATGGATAGCGGTGTCTATGTTTCAAGACATTTGAGCGGAACCGGCGCAGATTTCAGAAATAGAGATTTAAGCGGCCAAGAGAGATCTATTTTGCGATCTTCGGCCTTTGATGCTGGCGCTACAAATGTTTTGATGGAAGGAATCCCCCCTCACACGCATGTGGAATATTGAGGATGCCTGCAATGCGATTCTTACTGGCAATTTTAGGCCTTATAGCTGCGATGCCTGCGAGCTGCGGCTCGCACAATGCCATTGATAGCTCCAGCGGTATCTCAATGGACATTGGCAATCTGAGTCCAATCGAAATAGGTGTATTGACTCCAAGCAAAAGATTTATATTCCTGCAGTCAGATGAATTTTATTGTCAAGGCACTAAAGTCGATGATGGGCGTGTGTCAATCGACCCTTCTAGTGCTGTTGGCTATTACTGGGATGCGGATGGGAAGAAAAGTGAGGTTGTTGTTTTTAATGAGGCGGGCGTCTATACGCTCTATGCGTCTGACAATCTTGAAACAGAGTTTGAAAACTCATCCGCTATCAGTAAAAAATATTTGAATCGGCATCCATCTAAAATAGCGATAGCTCCCAACTCCTGCAGGTCACGAATCAAAGGGGCCGGAAGCAATTAAAGCCAATCAAAGGGGACGGAGGTAATTAATTCGTCCGATGAAGCACAAGGCCCGCATGCGCGGGCCTTGTTGTTTGCAGCGATTGCGATGTCTGATGTCTAAATTAAAGGGAAATTAAAGGGGAAATTAAGACGAAATTAAAGGGGACGGAGGTAATTAATTCGGGTGATTTCTCTCAATTAATTGCCTCCGTCCCCTTTTCTCACTTCAATCGCTACTGGTACGCCAACAACAACCCGTATCGCTTCACTGATCCGGATGGGCGCCTTGTATGTAGTACCAACAATGAGCAGTGCAATTTGGAAAGAATGTTGCCAACATCGCAAAGCGGATGCAATGGAGGTCACACTTGTTATGGCGATGGTGGCTCGGCTGCGTCAGTGCTACGCCGGCACAAGACTCCAAAGAGTCAAGAAAGACTTATTGAGAGCGTCGGGGGTGACACTAAAACGCTAAAGCTTGCGCAGGAGACGCATGAGGCTTTTGCTAGTACGCTTATCGGACTCGCTGCTGGTGGAGGTTTCGGCGGTGTTGGGAGAAGCGGAACAACAACTCTTTATCGGGCGGTGAGCGAGGCGGAAGCAGCGTCAATTCGTGTAGCTGGAAAATTTTCAGCTGGCCCCAACTCGCTCGGAGGAAAATGGTTTGCAGAGTCCTTGGAGCATGCAAAACAATGGGGCGAAGCGTTAAACGGTGAGGGACGGAGCAGACTGTTAGAAGTAAAGCTTCCGAAGCCCATTGCAGATCAGTTCATGCGCCTAGAAAGACTGGACGGCATCGGGCCTGCTCGATATGGTGAGTTGAACCAGCTGGAGCAAGCCACGATTCGGGAGCTACCATGACTCGCGTACACCCAGTGCTAGTTCATTGGTCCGACGAAAAGTCGAAGAAATTGCCAGTTTCGGGGCAATACATTACCGTCGCGCGGTTTCCTGAGGATGAGGCATCCTGGCCTTCTCAAGCATGGAGTGTTGAGTTGCAGATTCGAGGGGATGTGCACACTCAACCGTGTGAGGCTGATGCACGATTTCTTTCACCTCAGGCACCTGAAGGTAGGCTTCGATCAGGCGTTCGGTTCGAGCTACTTGAGGGGAATCAGATAGCAGCAATAGTTCATGTCGTTTGATTAACACGCATAAGGCGAATTTAAGGGGACGGAGGTAATTAAGCGTCCCCACATTGATTTTCTTCGGTCGCCCGCGAGACCGACAAGCCGCCGGCCGGTTCAACGTGCGCTCGACCATGCGCTGAAAGCGTTGGTCTCCCAATACGCGTTCCTGCGCCATGTGATGCCTGATGGCCCGGAGATCGGCCTCGCTGATACCGGATTGCAGCCAAACCTTGTAGGCGTCGGCCCGTGCAACCAGCTCACGTCCTGGTATTTAAGGGGGCGGAGGTAATTAAGCGTCCCTACATTGATTTTCCTCGGCCGCCCGCGCGGCCGACAGGCAGCCGGGCGATTCAACGTGCGCTCGATCATTTGCTGGAAGCGCGTGTCACCCAACGCACGTTCCTGATCAAGATGCGCCCTGACGGCAGCTAGACCTTCTTCATCGATACCGGCCCGCAACCACGTCGTGTAGGCGCTCGCACGGAATTTAACAATTTAAGGGGACGGAGGTAATTAAGCATCTCCCACATTGATCTTCTTCGGCCGCCCACGCGGAATTAAAGGGGACGGAGGTAATTAAACGTCCCCCACGTTGATTTTCTTCGGCCGCCCGCGAGACCGACAAGCCGCCGGCTGGTTCAACGCGCGCTCGACCATGCGCTCGAAGCGTTGGTCACCCAGAACTTAAGGGGACGGAGGTAATTAAGCATCCCCCATATGAGCTAAGGGGGACAGAGACAATTAAACCGTCTCCATGATGCACAAGGCCCGCGAATGCGGGCGTTGTATTTATGCCGACGTCGTTGGCTCAGCATTGGAAGAGCTTGCCGACGGATATTTTATTGGGTTCAATCGTCGCGATCGCGTGCAGCAAGCCAAGCATGGCGCAACGCATCTGCATCCACCATAGCGTTATGGCGTCTGACGGCCGCTTGGGGATGCCCATGGAACCAGTTTTCAATGAAGAATCAAAGGGGACGGAGGCAATTAAGCGGCCCCACATTGATTTTCTTCGGCCGCCTACGCGGCCGACAGGCAACTGGGCGATTCAGCGTACGCGCGACCATCTGCCGAATTTAAGGGGACGGAGGTAATTAAGCGTCCCTACATTGATTTTCCTCGGCCGCCCACGCGGCCGACAGGCAGCCGGGCGATTCAGCGTGCGCTCGATCATTTGCTGGAAGCGCGTGTCACCCAAGGCACGTTCCTGATCAAGATGCGCCCTGACGGCAGCTAGACCTTCTTCATCGATACCGGCCCGCAACCACGTCGTGTAGGCGCCCGCACGCGTCACGGCATCAAGTCCCAGGCCAGGTAGACCGGGTGCAGCGTCAGCAACGGGTCGCTCGCTTGCCCGAGGTAGGAATGGACGCTTGACCGGCGATGCTCTTCGGGGCGCACGACCATGGCGGCGCGAACCGGATTGAGTTCGATGTAGCGGATGACGGTCAGCAGATAGCGGTCGGTGTCGACGAGACAGGATTTGAACCGGCCTTGCCACAGCGTGCCACTGCGTCCGTGTCGCAGGTTGAAAGTCTGCACATAGGTCTGGCCCACCGATCGCATGGCCCGCGAGACCTGGCCCGCACGATTCGATGACAGCAGGAGATGGACATGGTTGTCCATGAGGACGAACGCATGAACGGCGACAGCATGCTTGCGGCAGGCATCTCGTAACAGGCGTCGATAGTGATGGCGATCCTGGTCGTCGATGAAAATGGCGCAGCGATTCCCCCCGCGCTGGGTGACGTGCATCGGTATACCCGGGAGTTCCAGGCGGGCTTGTCGCGGCATGTTCGAATCCATGAAGCCGTTCGAACCGAGCTTGCCCCGGGAGCGCGGTGCCCGGAATCGGGTGGCGCCGAAACGTGCGGTAGGAATTAGCCGCTTGATTGCCCGCACCCCCACGGGTCAGCAGGCGGGCGCTGGATCCGGAGCCGGTGAAGCCGCAGATTCAAGGGGATCAGGCATGGAAGGGACCTGTGGAGCCACCCGTTTCCTTGCCGCTCAGAAGTCTCCCGGCGTTTTCATGAATAATGCGCGTGCCACTGGTTGCGATGGCAAGGGATGGCGCCAGGCGTCGTCTGCCCCCGCATGATGCGGGGCAGCCAGTCCCGACGCCGCCATTCCATCCGCGTGGCACACCGTAGCCGCGCGATCAAGGAGATGGACAGATGCCCCCACCGATGATGCAACACCCGCTGCAGGTAGGGGTGGCTGCGATCGTCCGCATGTCCACCACCCGCACGAACTACTGGCTGGAGTTCGGCGTGGACTTCGCAGTGGGGCTTGCACTGGGCATCGCTGGCTGGCGCCACGTCGGCAGCGTACCGGCCGCGCTGGCCGCGATCCTGCTGGGCCTGTTCGTCTTCAGCTTCATCGAATATGTCTTCCATCGCTGGATGTTCCACACGCGGATCCCGTTGTTCGCGCATGGGCACCGCATGCATCACGAGCAACCGCTCGGTTACGAATCGCTGCCGTTCTTCCTGCCGGCGGCGATCGTGCTGGGCCTGACCGGGCTGTGCCTGCTGGCGATGCCCGATGGCTTCGCCCTGCTGCTCATGGCGGGCATCACCTTCGGCTACATCCTTTACGGGTTGAGCCACTTCCTCATCCACCACGTCCGTTTCAGGCATCCGCTGCTCATGCGCTGGGCCCGCGCCCACCATATCCATCACCATCATCCGGGCAGCAACTTCGGGGTCACCACGCCGTTGTGGGACATGCTGCTGGGCACCCGTTACGTGCGTCGGGGCGGGAAATCCTGAGGCCCCCTAGCCTTGCGCTGTACATGACAGGATTGTGGCGAGTCGCATGATCCGGCGGGCCAAGGCCCGCCCTACGAATTCTATGGCGTCGTCGTCAATGCGTGCCTCTGCGCCGCCAGGAACGCACGCAGCGACGCCGGCTTGATCGGCTTGGTCAGCACGCGATAGCCACGCGCACGCGCGGCCTGTTTCAGTGTGTCGCTGCCATCGGCGGTGAGCAGGGCACCAGGTAGCTGCGGATGACCGGCGCGCAACGCGTCGAGCGTGTCGAGGCCATCGAGGCGGTCGTGCAGGTGGTAGTCGACCAGCAGCACGTCGGGATTCCCGGCCATCTTCGCCAGCGCTTCGTCGACGGTCGCGGCGCGCAGCACGTCGACCTCCCAGCGCCCGAGCAATGCGGCCATGCCGGCGAGGATGTCGGGATCGTTGTCGACGCATAGCACGCGCATGCCGGTGAGCGAACGCACGCGCAATGGATGGTCGAGGATGTGCGAGATGCGCTGGCAGATCGACAGGCCGAGGCCGAGGCCCTGCTCGCCCCAGTTGGTCGGCTGCTCGTAGCGCATGAACTCCTCGAAGATCTGCTGCAGGTGGTATTCGGGAATCCCGGGGCCGGTATCCCAGACCTGCAGTTCGACGTGGTCGCCACGTGGGCGCGTGGCCAGCACGATGCGGCCTTCGCGGGTGTAGCGCAGCGCATTGGCAAGGAAATTCTGCAACACGCGACGCAGCAGGCGGCGGTCGCTGCGCACCGGCAGCGGCCGCACGTGCAGGCGCAGGTCGATGCCGCGCGCGGCCGCCATCGGCGCGTACTGGGCGGCCAGCTGTTGCAGCAGTTCGCCGGCATCGAACTCGCTGACCTGCGGTTGCAGCGCGCCGGCATCGAGGCGCGAGACGTCGAGCAGGCCGTCGAGCAGTTCCTCCGCCGCGCGCAACGAGGTGTCGACGCGTTCGGCGAGGTGGCGCTGTTCGGCCGGCTCGTTGCTTTCGCGCAACGCCGAGGTGAACAGCCGTGCCGCGTTCAACGGTTGCAGCACGTCGTGGCTGAGCGCAGCGAGGAAGCGCGTGCGCGACTGCTGCGCATCGGTCGCCTCGCGCGTGCGTGCGGCGACGCGCTGTTCCAGCGTTTCGTTGACCTCGCGCAACGCGGCCTCGGCGCGCTTGTAGTCGGTGACATCGCTGTAGCTGGTGACGTAACCGCCGCCGGGCAGCGGTTGCCCGCGCATCTCGATCACCTGGCCGGTCGCGCGCACGCGTTCGAATACGTGCGGCGAGCCGGCCTGCATGTAGCCGATGCGCTTGTCGACCTGCGCATCGACGTCGCCGCCGGCATCGGCACCGAGTTCGCCGCGTTCGGCGTTGTAGCGGATCAGGTCGGCGACCGGCCGGCCGACGTAGAGCATGCCGTCGGGGTATTCGAACATCTGCTGGTAGCGCCGGTTCCACGACACCAGCCGCATGCCCGGATCGACCACGCTGACGCCCTGGTCGAGGTTCTCCAGCGTGCTCGACAGGATCGCGCGGTTGAAGCGCATCTCCTGGCCGGCTTCGTCGAGCACCGCGACCACTTCGGCGACGTCCATGCCCGAGCCTTTCAGTGCGCGCGTCAGCACCAGGCGCGCGCTCGACGAACCGATCGCGGCCGCGAGCAGGCGTTCGGTGAACTGCACCCAGTGGCGGTCGGCGGCGGCGTGGGGCAGCAAGGCGTGGTCGCGTGCTCCGGCCTGTTCCAGGAATGCACGCCGCGCCGGTTGCTCGCCGACGATCCGTGCGGCCAGCGCCAGCAGGTCGCCGACCTGCACGCCGCTGTGCGAGACGCCAGACGCCAGCGCCTGCCTGGTGGCGTAGGGATCGAGGAACGGCGCATTGCGCAGGCGTTCGTCGAAACCGGGCCGCCAGCGCGCCGACACCAGGAACAGCGCGCCGACGTTGGCCAGCAGCGACCAGAACGTGCCATGCGTGAGCGGATCCCAGCCGAGCAGGCCGAACAGTTGCCGCGGTCGCAGCCAGCCGATGCCGAACGGTCCCTGTTCGATCCAGCCGGGATGCAGCCAGCCGGCATCGGTCAGCGCCGGCAGCAGCAAGGTATACATCCACATGCCGAAGCCGAGCAGCAGGCCCGCTTCGACGCCCTGGCGACTGGCGCCGCGCCAGTAGAGGCCGCCGATCAGCGCGGGTGCGAACTGCGCGACCGCGGCGAACGACATCAGTCCGTACGAGGCGAGCGTAGCTTCGCTGCCGCTGACGCGGTAATACCCGTACGCCATCGCCGCGAAGCACACGATCGCGATGCGGCGGATCCACAGCACGGTCGAGGCGACGTTGCCGTCATGGCGCTGCGCCCAGCCGCGGCGCAGCAATGGCGGCATCACCAGGTCGTTGCTGACCATCGTCGCCAGCGCGACGCTCGCAACGATCACCATGCCGGTGGCGGCGGAAAAACCACCGATGTAGGCGGCCAGCGCCAGCCAGTCGCGGTGCTCGGCCAGCGGCAAGGCCAGCACGATGCTGTCCGCGGCAACGCTGGTGTCGTTGCCGAACAGCGCGACGCCGGCACTGGCGATCGGCAGCACCATCAGCGAGATCACCACGAGATAGGCGCCGAACATCCAGCGCGCGCGGCGGATGTCGGCGACTTCCACGCACTCCACCACGGCGACGTGGAACTGCCGCGGCAGGCAGATGATCGCGGTGAAGGCGAGCAGGGTCTGGCCGATGAAGCCGACCGGCTTCTTGTCCACCAGGAGTGCGTGGGTGGCCTCGACGAGGTGCAGGTCGCGCGCCGCGAACCAGCTGATCGCGAAGATGCCGACCGCGACCAGCGCGATCAGCTTGACCAGCGATTCCAGTGCGATCGCCAGCATCATGCCGGGGCGATGTTCGCTGGCATCGACCTGGCGCGTGCCATAGAGGATCGCGAACAAGGCCATCAATGCGGCGATGTAAAGCGCGGGATCGCCCAGCGCCGAATCCGAAACCTCGCGCCCGCCAAGCACGCCGAGGCTGACCGCGACCGCCTTGTACTGCAGCGCGAGGTAGGGCACCGCCGCGACCAGCGCGATCACCGACACCATCGCCGCCAGCCGTTGCGAGCGACCGTAGCGGGCGGCGATGAAGTCGGCGATCGAGACGGTGCTCTGGGTCTGCGCGATCAGCGCGAGCCGCTCGAGGATGCGCCAGCCGAACAGCAGCATCAGCAGCGGGCCGAGATAGATCGCGAAATAGCCGATGCCGGTGCGCGCCGCGGTGCCGACCGCGCCGTAGAACGTCCACGACGAGCAGTACACCGCCAGCGACAGGCTGTAGACCACCGGCCGCAGCCACGTCCGGCCCTGCGAATACTGCGGGTGGCGATCGCCCCACCAGGCCACGCCGAACAGCAGCGCGGCATAGGCCACGGACACCAGCAGCAGGATCCAGCCAGGCAGCATGCGCTTCCCTCGTCGGCAATCACCGCAGTGTACCGGGCGTCGCGGGCCCGGCTACAGGAACGAATCGGCCAGCCGGGCGATGCCGTCGATGCTGCGGCGCCATGCGGGACGACGGCGCCATGCGTCGAGTTCGACGACATCGGATTGCGCGAGGTAGTCGTCGGTGATCGCACGCAGTTGCAGCACCACGCCCGGGTCGTAGCAGAGCATCCCGGCCTCGGCGTTGAGCACGAAGGAACGGATGTCGAGGTTGATCGAACCGACCAGGGCGATGGTGTCGTCCACCGCGATGTGCTTGGCGTGCAGGAAACGCGGCCGGTAAAGCGCGATGCGTACGCCGGCGGCCAGCAGTTCGTCGAAATACGCCGCCTGTGCCCATGCCGTGAGCCGTTGGTTGCTGCTCTTCGACAGGATCAGCTGGACGTCGATACCGGAGAGCGCGGCGATCCGCAATGCGCCCAGGGTGGCGTCGTCGGGGACGAAATACGGCGTCGCCAGCACGACCCGCCGTTGCGCACGCTGGATCAGCGCGACCACCACGTTGCGCGCGTTCTCGAACGGATAGGCCGGTCCGCTGGGCAGCACCTGCGCGGCGACATCGCCCGCGACCTTCGCACTGCCGCTGTCGATCGCCAGCACTTCGCCGGTCTCGATGTACCAGTCGCTGGCGAACAGCGCCGCCAGTTGCAGCAGCACCGGCCCGCGCACGCGCGCGACGACTTCGCGGTTCGGGTGCGCCGCGACGAACCCGGGCGAAGCCAGGTTCTGCGAACCGATGTAACCGGTCGCGCCGTCGATCACCGCGATCTTGCGGTGGTTGCGCAGGTCCATGCGCGCGCTGCGCCGCCAGGCGAGTCCGCCGCGTGCGAGGCTGGCGTGGATCTCGACGCCGGCGGATCGCAGCGGCCCGGCGAAGACGCGCAGGCCGCGCTTGGCGCCGACGGCATCGAGCAGCACGCGGCAACGCACGCCACGCGCCGCGGCGCGCTGCAGGGCATCCGCGAATGCGTGCCCGACCACGTCGTCGAACATCAGGTAGTACAGCAGGTGCACTTCGCTTCGCGCGGCATCGATATCGGCGAGCAATGCGCGCAGCGAAGCGTCGTAGTCGGCGAGCAGGTCCACGGCATTGCCGGACATCGGCATGAAATCGCCGAGCCGTTCGGCCAGCCGGGCGATGTCGCCGGCACGGCCATCGGAAGCGCCCGGCGGATGCCAGCGCAGCGCCGCCAACGGCACCTGTTCGTCGCGGATCAACCGGGAGGCGCCGTCCTGCCGCTTGCGACGCCGTTGCGACAACCAGGGATGGCCGAACACGAAGTACAACGGCAGCCCGGCCAGCGGCACGAAGCCGACCAGCAGCAGCCAGCTGCGCGCCGACGCCGGGCTGCAGCGTGACGGAATCCAGAACAGCGCCGCGATCCGGATCAGCCAGTCGGCGACCAGCAGCCAGAAACCGTAGTGGACGATGGGCAGGGACATGGCCGGATTCTGCGGCCCGCATGCGGGAAAGCAAAACCCGCGTCGCGCAAGCAACAAAAAGCCCGCCTTGCGGCGGGCCGGTTTTGCAGGAACGAAGCGATGTCGTTACGGGTACATCCTGTCGAGGATCGCGAAGCGTTCCGGCATCAACGCGCGCATCTGCGCTTCTTCCGGCGTGCCCTTGACCAGCTTGTAGATCATGTAGGCCTCGGCGAAATCCTCCGCCGGGTTGTTGCGGCCGTTCTGGTCGATGTGCGCGTTCGGCTCGTAGTTGTTGTCCGCATAGTGGGTCGAGAACAGATGGTCGGACTTGATCGCTTCGTTCCACTCGTCCTTGTCGGGCTGCTTCAGCAGGTGCGCGCCCTCGTGCAGGAAGGTGGTGTCGAAGGCCTTCTGCGTGCGCGGGGAATCCGTTCCGTGCGGATTGATGGTGATCTCGCCGTTCCCGGCGTACATGTCCGCGCCGGAGGGCACGACCTGGCCCTGCGAATCGGTTTCCGCCGCGGGCAGCGGGACGGCGACCACGCGGTTGGTCGCCTGCACCAGTTCCGGCGGCATTCCGGCCAGTCCCTTGGCGATCTGCTCGATCGTCGGATAGGAATGGGATGGATCCTTGCTGGCGTCGGCCGGGAGGATGATCTCGATGGCCTTGCCGTCGACCGTGACCGTGTACTTCAGCGCGGCCCGGTTCTCGGTTGCGCCCGGCGTCGTGCTGGAGGGGAAGCCGTGGTCGACGCGTTCGGGCCCGGAGACCGTGTACGGCCTCCGGCTGCCATCGGGAATACCGGATTCGGGCATCCCATCGCGGTACAGGTCGGCCGGCCTGGCGCCGGTCCAGAGGAAGCGATCGAGACTCTTGGCATCATCGAGCGAGACGCGAACCTGGTTGTTGTCCGGGTCATTGGGGCCGGTGTCGTGGATCGCCTCGTGCAGCGCCGTTCGTGCGCGTTGCGAAACGTCCGTGTTCTCGCCGATGAGCGTCAGCAGTTTCCCCTTCTCGGTGCTGCCGTC
>Ga0193708_1000326_pt1 | contig 11324 bp, 22 predicted proteins | sample H3c1metaG_FD_160570 | JGI IMG/M metagenome (GOLD analysis project Ga0193708, IMG submission 160570) | Soil microbial communities from a riparian zone of the East river system, Colorado, United States - H3c1 | ecosystem: Environmental > Terrestrial > Soil > Riparian zone | place: USA: East River...
ACATCGCAGAGTTCAATGTGACAACACGATGTCGGCTGATGTTGCCGGCTATGAGGCCCTCAGCCTCGAGGGCGGCTTCTTGAAGGACGAAGGCCAGCTCCCCTCGAGTGATGCCGTTCGTGAGCCGCATAGGCTCAATCAGCCCGTGTCGACGGGCCGCCCTCGGTATGGGAGCAGGAAGATGCTCAGCCGGGATGCCCATGTCAGCAAGCACAGTTCTGTGCGGGCTTCATGCATCCGTAGCAACGAATGGCCTGACCGTTCTCATCAAAGGGACCGATGTAGGTCGGCCACTTCCTGCAGACGCACTGAGGGCTAGCCGTCCGTCGGCGTAGCTCCGCCTCCAGCTCCTGCGTAGAAACCTTGGTGAGGTCAGGCATCTGCGTCGCCTTGCTCCTCTAGGGCTTCTGCGGGAACGTCCTCCTCAGTGGGATCCTCCTCCTCGTCCCCAGCCGCTTCCTGGTCGATGCGACTAGCGATGGAATCCATCTCCGCCGAACTCATCAAGACACGCTGCTCGATGATGGCCTGAAGCATGACGTCGTTGTCGGGAAGCTCAAACCCGATCTCTCGCAGAAGGTCCCACGCAACGTTCAGCGGAATCACAGGAATGGGAACGGCCGTCGCCATCGCCATGATCTGCGTGTAGCGCTGCTGCTCGTTGACTGGAAGCTTCTCGCCGTAGACGGGAACGAACCGAACTTCCAACAGGTACGAGAACGCACCGCCCTCGTAAGCGACGACCCACTTGGCCAAGTCGTACATGTAGTTCGTCAGCACGTCAGTGATGTGCTTCTCCTTCTCGCCAACGTGCGCGAGGATCGGACCCATCTCCATAAGCCTGGCAACGCCCGACTCTGCAGTGTCGACGTCCACGTTTCCCTTGGCCAACTTGGGAATCCCAGCGGACTCGTCCAGTCTGTTGTGAAGGTAGTTCAGGTGATCCTGCTGAGGAGCCACCGAAGTAGTGCCAGTCACTCGCTCGAAGTACCCACCAGCCGCCTTCGTTCCCGACGTCTGCACGACTCGGCCAGGACCCATGTCCCACGAGCCGGGAGTCCCGTCGTCATTCAGGGGAGCGTCCATGTTCGTGGCGTACACGCCCAGACCATTCAGCACAAGCTCAAGCTCTTCGTCCGAGATCCCCTGATCCACCGCAGCGATCAAACGCTCGATACCGCGAAGCTCCGAGGATCCCCAAGGCCAATCCTCGTTATCAAAGTTCTTGATGTGGTAGATGGGAAGCTGGTCAATGGGATCGGGGAACGTCTCCGGACCAAAGACGTTCTCGACAACAACTTCCTTCTCCTGCCCCGGGCCGCCCCATGAATCCTTCTCGTACAGACCAACCTCGAGCGCAATGGGAGAAGGCCCACCCATGTTGGTCGTCTTGAAGTACGTCGTGCGCTCGACGAACTCAGTGTCACCTTTCTCCACGAACTTGATGATGTGATAGCCAACCACATCACCTTCCTCATTGTGTAGGGGAAACAGATTCCCCGGGTGAATGGTCTCAATGGAGACACGTGCACCTTCGAGCCGCTCGGGGTCTGCCCGCATGTGGAAGACCCAGTCACCGCGAATGAGGCCCATCCTCTTGGCTGCGTTGAACTTCGAGTAGAAGCGCTCTCGACGAACCATGTCCGTCCAGAACAGAAGAGCGTTGGCCTGCTGCTCCGGCGTGCCGTACGCAGGATCGGGGATCAGCTGAAGGTCGTTGGCCAGGTATCGATGGATCGTCTCCACAATGGTCTTGGCCGACGGGATGGCGATGGGTTTGTCGTCGTCGCCACGCTGAGTGATCTCGAACGTGTCAGGCACGGTCCAGTAGATGTCCTCGTATAGATCGTACGAGGCAATCCGAAACTGCTCAAGCTCGTCAGCGATGTGGTCCGGCTTCTTCGAGATCAGAGGAGCCGCCGTGGAATACGGGTGGGAGTCAGTCATCGTCCTCTTCCTCGAAGCCGTTCAGAAGATTCTGGTAGTAGTTGATCAAGTTTTCCTCGGTAACGGAAAGCAATCCTCTGGCCAGTGCATAACTGAGTCCCGGACTTGTCACGTACTCGTATCTCTCCGCGAAGCCGTCTTCGTCATCGAGACAAGCCACCCGATAGATGACCATGACGTCAGTGACGACTTGGTTTTCTTCGACGTTGTCCACATCGGTGAGGTTCTCCGCCAGAAACTTCTTCAGAGGGTTTTCGGAGCTTTCGGCGCTCATCGTGTTCTCCTGCGCTTGCGTATGGGGCCGCCGGAACCCATGTTGGCCTTCTGCATCGTGGCCCGACGATGATCCGAAGTGACAGGGCCGTAGTACCCACGGAAGAAACGTCCGAGCGCTTCGGGTCCGTGGTCGTCCTTGTCCATCGGTTCTTCCTTGTCGGGCCTGATCTCACTCTTGTTGTCCGGGTAGCGATAGTCCTGCATCTCTCGAATGAGACCGACGCACTTGCGATCTATGAACAACTTCGGCTTCTTGTCTTCGTGCCCGTCTTCCAGATGCTCGGGCATCAGCTTCAGAGCCTTGCGGATGTAGTGAAGCCTCCACTTCTTTTCTCCGCCAGTGTCGGAGACGATGTTGCACTTCAGCTTGCGACTGAGGATCTGCGCCGAGTCCGGCTCAGCGGGGTCCGGGTAGAGCGTGGTGCAGTGCTTGGCCAGCGGCCACTCAACTAGCTCGTCCCCAATCTCAGGCACGTCCTTGTGGTCAGCACGATACTCGCCCAGGACGTACACGTTGTCGAACACGTCAACCTGGATGGCCAACCACACAAAGGGATTGGTCCAACCGAAGTCGCAACAGCCGTAGATGGGAAGGTCTCGCCGATACTTGAGGTCACCAACGTGTACCTCCTCGTCGAAATCCTTGAACACGGCGCCGACGTAGTCCGTGAAGCTCGCCTCGATCTCCTGCTCGGCCCGCTGCTCCGACATCTCCGCCTTCATCTCAGCGATCTCGGGATCCTCTTTGCCGAGCGGGAACACGAACGGGTTAGACCATGAAGGCTTACGCCAAGCCGCCCACGTCTTGTGCGCCGGATCCAAACCCCGTTGATAAGCCTCGTAGAAATGGTTCTTACCTTCGGGCGTAGACAACCACAGCGACCAACCACGAAAGTCAGCCAAGGCAGGACGAATGTACTTCGTCCAGATGGTTGCCTTCATCTTGGCGGCCTCACACATGACCACGCCGGACAAGCCCTCACCGACCAGCGTGTCGGGATACTTAGACGACTTGCCGTGGATCTTCAGCTTGCCCTTGAACAGGGAGATGTCCAGCGCCCCAGTCTCTGCGTTGTAGTAGCTACCGGGCTTGTCGAAGTCGATGCCCATTCGCTTGATGTCGTTCCAGACAACACGGAACTCCTTCTCGGCATCGGAGTACTCCGGACCGACCAGCCATATCTCATGGCGCTTGGCACCTTCCAGAGTGTGGAGCACGGCTTGCGTGAGCATCGGCTGGAACGAAACCTCATGCCCACCGATCTGCGACTTGCCGAACCGTCGACCGCAAGCCGCCACTCGGTGACGAGCGGCGGAGTTGTGAATAGGCACCTGTTCCGGATGCGGCTGATAGCCGATGCCGGAGAAGTGCTTGGCGATCGAAAGCTCAGCAACCCTCACTCGCCCTCACCCTCCATCAGTTCAACTACATGCTGCGTTCTGGCCCTGTCCCCGAGCTGCGCCTCTAGCTCAGCAATCTTCGTACGGGTCGTCTCTACCGAAGACAGAGCTTCCTCGCTGGGTCGCCTCCCGGCCGCCTTGTTGAGCTCAATGACCTCGAGCATCATCGCCAATTCACGAACCATACCGTCAGCTTCCGCTTGCATGTGCTCCGTCATGTTGCTATTCACCAGCACATGAATCTCTTCCAGCTTCTCATTCGCCCTATTCGAAGCATGGACAACCTTCTCCGCGACGGTGTCTTGCCGAAGCATGTCCACATGGCGATCTCGCCGATGCTGCTTACGCAGGATGCGAGCCTGTACCTGCGCCGTAATGACAGACACGACAATGGAGAGAACAACGGCAAGGGCAACCCAGATCACGATTCCTCCAGCCTCTCCTTCGCCTCTTGCTCGCAGTTGCGATCGGGCAGAGCATCGCTCAGGGCCAGCTCGAACTCGTCAGCGAACTGGCGGAGCACGCCCGACGAGTCGCCGTCACGTGCGATCACCATCTCGAGGAACAGCATGAACACGCCTCGGATGTTCTCCCGACCCTGCTTGCTGGTCTCGCAGTTGATGACCTGAGCCTTCTCGAAGGTGTTGGCCAAGTCGCGGTTCGCATCCCGGTTGGAGTCGCGCACCCACAGACCCATGATGAACATGGCGATGACAAGAAGCCAGACCATGAAGAACTTCAGTCGGTGAACCTTGTTGGTGGCTTCCAGCTTCTTCATGTCTCGATCAAGCGACGCTTGGATGCTGTCGATCTTCGACAACAGGTCCCGCTCGAAGTCGGTCATTTACCGTTCCCTCCCTGGGCAACGCTCTCCGCCTCTTGCAGCGTCAGCTTGAGTTCTCGCATCGCTTGCTTCATACGAGCAACTGTCTTGGCAGTCTCGTTCTGTTCCCTCTCTACCTCGCCCTTGGAACGGAGCCAGGGAAATTTCATGTGGGACCTCTTTGCAAGACGATCTTGACTTCCCGGAGAACCTCTGAAACTTCCTGGAGCGTTTTGTACGTGTCGAGCATGAGGTCGTGGTTCTGTTGATCGAAGGCGGTGCGCCTCTGCACGATCCCCGTGGTCTGCTTGGTTAGGGGGACGAGCTCAACCATCATCCTCACCATCTCCTCACGCTGATGCACGAGCTCATCCCGTTCCTTCACGAGACGAGTGAAGAAGAACTTCACGATCCACGCCATCACCAACACGGCTAGACCGAGGAGCCCTCGATCCAGGAGCATGTCAGACGTGGGTGTTGCACCCTCTATCGCCCAGAGGACTTGCATCCCGCCACTCAGCATCAGATCTGCTGCGACGACTGTCGTGAGAACTTGGCCTTCTGGACCTTCGTCAGGATGCCGGCGAGAGCGCCTCGCCAGTTGCGAGAACGACGATCATCGGGGCGATATCCTACGATGGCAGTCCGTAGGATCCAGTCGGCAACGTAGGTGTTGGTGACGACGAGGGTGCCAGCAACGATGGTCTCAGCAACGCCGGAGTCGGCAGCCACGTTGACGATGTCCTCATTGCCGAGCCACGTACCACCGGACGCAGCGGTCCAGTAGGAGAGCCACGCCCACGACTCAGTGGCAGCCACCTCGCCGCCGGCCCATACGAGATCGGCGTCCTGCACGAGGCGGATGGTGTTGTCGGCCGTGGTCTGCGCTGACTGATCCGCGATGGACAGAGCCTTGCGAGTGGTCGAAGCCGCAGCGTTCGCAGTACCACCCGAACCGGGGTCACCCGTATGCATCTTGACGAACACGTTGGAGATGCTCATTCATCTACCCTCTCTAGTAGTAAGTGACTTCGCCGGTTGAGGCGAAAGCGCTGTTCTGCCTGGAGAACTTGAGCCGCTGCTGAATCCGCATCGCGGTCAGAAGCTCAGCACGATCCAAGACGTCTCTCTGGGTCATGTTCTGGTCATCGCTGGGCTTGCGAGCGATGATCGCTGCGTCAAGCGTTGCCTTCGATCGAACTGCCATCGGGATCCTCCTCGATGTTGTGGCATTCCTCGCCATCACACGTCATGTTGTACCACGACTCTCCGGTGCCGGTATTGGTGATGCGCCGACCGAAGATGCAGAGCTCGACCCAAGCGTCCTTCGGCGTCAAGCTCTTGTCAACGGGGAACGTGTGGACGTGTCCCATCATCCACCGCCTTGCACTATCGCATTCCTCGACACTGCGTCGTCGCGAGCCTGCGGTTGAATGGGGAAGTTGGCAACGATCGTCTTGGCACGGGTATCCATCACGTCCCACGTGACGCCATCTGCGTTACGAACGACAAAGAAGATCCCCTGGAAAGAGGGACCTACAGACATCAGCTGCCCTCCATCTCTTCCCACACTTCGCCCTTCTTGAACTTGCCCTCGGCCTCAAGGAGAGCACGCTGCTCGTCCTCCGGCAGCAACCCGAGGAACGCCTCGTTGTTCTCGTCCCGAGGGAGATACGAGCCGCCCAGTCCCTCGGTCTCGTCGCCCGTCTGGTAGATGGCACGCAACTTCTCCGCCGCAGTCGGCGAATGGGGGTGCGGTTGGATCCCCAGATGGTTGGTCTTGCCGCCGAACTCAGACGGCGGATAGGAGTCGCTCATGGCGCAGGATGTTAGCCATTTGCCCGACGCATAGCGTCAATCCGCCGAGACCTCACCAGATTTCCCAGTATCCACCCCAATATCTTCGTACTGCTTCAGTAGCTCTGCCATGTCAAGCGTTCCATTCTGAGTGATAAGCGAGCCTCGCGCCGTATACCCGAATGCAACCACCTCAACATCCCGATGCATGATGACAGAGAGCTTCGCTTTAACGTCATTGATCAATTGGAGAACCTGATCGTCGTGACCGAAGGACTTCATCGCAACAGTGATCATCACGGTGTGCTCTTCCTCGCGAGCGATAGCTTCTGCCACTTCCTCGGGCGGAGCTTCTCGCTTCCTTTTCTCATCCGTCATAACAAGCGCCTGCTCGAAAGCCGATCTCTCCCAAGCACGCCCCCCGACATAAGACCGAGCCACATCTCCCATCAAGTCGTTGTAATCGAAGAGCTCTTGCTCGTTTTTACTGCGGATCTGATCGTGAATTCGCTCGGCCTCTTCACGAAGCTTGTCACTTGCTTCGGTTCCGGAACAGAGTTCTTCCACGTACACGTACATGTCGTCAGGTTCATCTACGTCAGGCATTGTTCTTCTCCAGTTTCCGGGCCAGCACGATCAGATGCTTCAGTGCAGCCATTTCATCCTTGTGCTTCTTGCCTGGCTTCCACAGACCCCAATCCCGGAGGTTGTCGTCCGTGATGATCATGCGCTCCTGAGGCTGTTGGTATCGCCACTCGATGTCCCATGCACCCATCGTCTCAATCCACACTTGATACTCCAGCATGGAAGCGACCTTGTGTGGAACCAAGACGTTCGCAGTTCGGTGCGTCGACGGTGCGATGAAGTCCTCGCAAGCAACGATGTCCCGCACGTCCGGCTTCGGCCAGAAGTCGGTGAGCTCCTTGAGCTTCCAGTAGATGTGCTGAGCCTGGAGCAAAGGCGGACCGTCGAACGTCTCGGTATGTCCCTTGGCGTTGTTGAATGCCTCGATGATCATCTCGTGAGCCGGCAAGGGGAACGACGCAGGGATGATGCAGTGAGCGAACCCCGACCTCCCGCCGGGATCCACTGCGTTCAAGTTGAGCACGGTTGCTGTCACGTATCGTCTTCCTGGTTTGAGGGATGAGCACGCTTGGCTTCTTCCTCTGAGCTTGGCCATTCGAACTCCGCCATATCTTCGATTGCCTTGACAGCATCCTGTTCGATGAACAGCTTCGCCCGTTCCATGTCGTGGATCTGGTCGTCAGCTTCACGTACGCACCAACAGTGGATCTCGTCAGGCTCGACAGGAGCGAACACGTGGTGCGTCATCCACTGCGCTTGGCACAGACAGTGATGAACCGCATGAGGCTTGGACATCATGAGGTTTCTCACGCACTTGTGCCCCTGATACTTCCGGAGACATTGCATCGAAGTTCCCCTCCCAACTAGTCCTTCCACAGTTCGACCCACGTGGCCGGACCAACCACACCGTCGGCAGTGAGCCGCTTGGCCTTCTGGAAGGTGACGACGTTCGCCTTGGTGGACGGGCCGAACTTGCCATCGACGGCGAGCTTGAGTCCGTGCCAGGCCAGGCGGAGCTGAGCCACCTTGACCATCTGCCCGGACGCACCGACACGAAGAGTCGGGTAGGGCGTGGGCTTCGGGGCAGGCGGAGGAGTGGGTGCCGGCGCAGAACTCCAGACTCGCAAGTTGATCGCCGCCCACGTGATGGGACCGACCGCACCGTCAACGCCCATGCCGAACTGCTTCTGGAACGCACGCACTGCCTTGTCGGTAGCTGCGCCGAACTGACCGTCAGCCACCAGAGGGAACCCCAGCTTGGTGAGCTTGACCTGAAGGTCCTTGACATCCGCACCGTTGTGGCCCATGCGAAGAACACGAGGACCAGTAGGCGCAGGAGGAATGACAACCCCGCCGCCGTCGACGGGCCGCCCGTCCCACTGACGGCACAGGAAGGTGAACTCATCCCCGGGACAGGACTTGACCTTCCAGTCCTTGTGAGGCTTCACCTCTGCAGCGCAGCGTCCGGACTGTCGCCCCTCACGAATGAGGGCCTGCACACCAGACACCATCGCCGGCGTCGGACGCTCGCCCTCGCCGAGGAACACGATGATGGAGAACCACTGCGAGTCGGGTCCGTTGTTGACACCGACCACATCCTTGCCGTTGGCGAACTGGTTCTTGTTCCAACCACGCCCGACCATCGGGATGCCGTGAGGACACATGCCGAACGAGTAGGCGATGTCCGACCAGCCATTGGGGATGCCGGGCCGAGGCGACATGTGGAACGCCTTGACCGCACGGAAGAACGACTCACACCTCGAGTGAGGCTGGCCGACGCAACGAGCGGGCGGTCCATTCCAGTGAACGGTGAATCCCTTTTTCATAATCATCTCTCCCATGAGTTGAAGTGAACCCACGAAGTTGGAGTGGGCTTCGGCTTCGTTTTCACTTCTTTGCTTTCGTCGTAACTGACAGACAGGCGAGTGCCCTCGTCGAAGACCAGGGTACCACTAGTGCGTTGGATGCTGACGTACCCGTCCACGTTGATGACTTGCTCGATCAGTCCACCTTGGTAGTAGACGGGATGAATAGCCATCCAGAACTCCAGCTGCCTAGCGGTGAGCCGCTTGCGTATCACAGTATCTCCCAGGGTGCTCGGTGGCGTCTGGACTTCTCCGCCATGACACGCCAAGCCTCGTAGTACGCAACCTCGGTAGCCGTGAGATAGGGACGACGATAGACCTGCTGGATCCACCGCTCCCTTCCGTGGTCTGGTGTGTAGTGAACCTGAAAGCGAGCCGTCGTAAGCGCCATCATCTGCACCTGCGACAGCTCGTACATCTCCGCACCGGTCAGGTCAGTGAACTCACTCACTCCGCCACCTCCCCGCAACTACAGCAACGCTTGGGATGATCGTCGGGACAGGAAGCGGGACAGGAAGCGGCGCAGTAAGCGTCAGTGTCAACGCAGTGGAGTCCGGCCTGGCAGTGCGCCTCGATGTCACGTTCCTTGAGTGGGCAGTCGAACAGGATGCAACAGTCGGGCGTGTCACGGGCACTGATCATCGCTTACGCCCGATCATCCATACGGCATTGGTGATACCCGAGCCGATGATCAGACCCACGACCACTCCGACGATGCCAATCATGAGCATCCTCCGCTCATCATCTGGAGGAACGCTTCCGATGAGTCCCACCGACCGTTGCCGTTGGCGTCAGTTGATGAAAGGTGCACGCCATCGGCATCGAGGTACTCGGGATGCGCAGACACTCGGGTCTGCCAGTCAACCACTCGGGTCGGCTTGCCCTGGCCGCTGCGTGCCCATGCCAACGTCTGCAGATCAGCACGCACTCGGTCCATGTTCTGACGCATGGACGGGAGAACAACAACCACACACGCCGAGTCGTGAGGAGTGAACATCATCCGGAAGAGCTCATCACTTTCTGCTTGGCCATAAACGTCAGCGTAGTTCTGCCCGAAGGCCATCACGAGAACAGCCGGCGAGTGTCCATCAATGTGGACGTTCTCATCCAGACGAGGCTGAGCGTGCTTGGCTTCCCACCCTAAGCCGACCAGTCCTTGCGTGTTCGCTCCGGAGCCGCCTCCGTAGAACTCGGCCTGGAACAGAACCGAATCCCCCGTGGCTTGGAAGGACCAAACAGGATCTGAGGTAGGCGGTGTCTTGTGACAGGCCGACACAACAATCAACAACCCAACCGCAACCAACATCAGGACACGTTTCACGTCACCATCTCCCGCTTGGTCTGAGCGATCTTCTGTTGCATGTCCGTGGAGAGTGAGCCGACCCACTCCTCGTACTCGGCCAGCGTCTTGTCGATGGCCTTGACCAGAGCCTTGTCAGCTTCGGTCATGGCAATACCCCGCATCAGCGAGGACCTTCGCAGGGACAAGGCGATGGTGACGCACAATGCGCACTGCCTGTTGGATGTGACGACGTGTGAGCCGGTCGAGCTGGTAGGCCCGGACTCCATTCGCTGCCTTCAGGATCTCCGTACGTGCAGCGTTGCTCTCTTGCCGCACCTCGGGTGAAGCCTTATGTCGCATGGGTTATCTCCTTCAGTTGCTGATGCTATTGAACGCAGCACCGTATCACATTGGATACCTTCTCAGAAAGCGTCGGTATCTCACATAGGCCCAAACGTGCGCCGGCTTCCACCAGACGAACGCTTCCCATTCGTCAACGCCTCCGACATAGCGATGCACTACTCCTCCACCGTACGTTCTTCGTCCGTCGTGAGTTCGAAGCCTCATCGGGTCTTCGGTCCCGGAGGGAACGGATCAAGGACCACCATCCATCGCTTCCGCTTACCGTCCGGGGATACATCCACCTGCTCGCAAGCGATGGCGTATGCGCTCATGCCGTTGGGGAAACCAACGAGTATGAGATCTCCGGGATGAGTGACGGGTCCTTCATTGAAGCTAGCCGAGTCACTGTCCAAAAGGATCCACCTCCACGGACTCAACGTCAATGACGCCGGTCTCTGCAACGTCCCGTATGACGACCGCCTTCTGTACACCTGCCTTCTCGTAGTCGTTCTGCTGAGCTGACGTGATGACGATGCGCTCAGTCTGCTTGCCGAGTATGCGATTGATGAGCGTCTCGCATACACGTATGCGGGTCTCGTCCACCTGGTCGCCAGGGATAGTTCCCTCCGCTACCTTGCACAGATACTCCACCGCCGGGAGCAGCGCTTGCTCGAGGCGATGTATCGCCTTTGAACCATTGCGCCTGTTGAGTTCTTGGAGCAGGGCTAGGGGAATGACCTTCGGAAGGTTGCCGTTGAATCTACCCCGCTTATCCATCTGCTGTCCACGAATGAGTTCCTCGTCGCTCCATTTCTCATAGTCGGGGTTCTCCAACAGAGCGATGGTCTTCTTTCCCACCTGGATGCGTGTCATCTTCCTCCTTCCGGAGTTGAAAGCCTTCAGGTTCTATCCCTCACCGAGCTTGACGTTACCGGGTACGCAGGGACGACCGGTATGTGGATGCGCAAGAGAACAGTAGACCACCGAGATGATCGCGTATCGAATG
>Ga0193708_1000327_pt1 | contig 11321 bp, 13 predicted proteins | sample H3c1metaG_FD_160570 | JGI IMG/M metagenome (GOLD analysis project Ga0193708, IMG submission 160570) | Soil microbial communities from a riparian zone of the East river system, Colorado, United States - H3c1 | ecosystem: Environmental > Terrestrial > Soil > Riparian zone | place: USA: East River...
CCGGTTTCAGTGATGGAAGGATATTTTATGTGATGACCTATGGTCAGAATAATATGGGTAGCTATGCTTCCCAGTTAAGCAGGGAACAGCGATGGAGAATTGTGCAATATATCAGAACACTGGAACCAAAAGCTGCTGCAACAGGAACAACAGCTGCTAAACCAGACAGTGCTGTAGCAAAGAAGTAGAAAATTTAGCTAAGAGCAACAAAGAGAGAAAGAGGTAAAAGAGGATGAAGTTAATCTCCTTTTCCCGTTTGTCCTCTTGGCAAAAAAACATAAAAGTATTAACACAAAATAAAGATTAGATGGATCATCAATTTCAATTACCGGGCAGTTATAAAAAGTGGACGTATGGACTGATTGGTGTCGGTTTAATAGCTTTGTTGTATGGAATATTTTTCCTCCATCCTTTCACTGCTGTATCTCACGGTGCCGGGAATGACGCTCATGCCTCAGTAGGGGGAACCCGTTTTTGGGCAGTGCTGTTACAAAACAGTGTTTTCTTTTTATTGGTAGTGAATGCGGCGATGTTCTTTATTTGTGTAACCACTATGGCCATGGGCGGATGGGTTATTGCATTCAGGAGAGTATCTGAAGCTATTTCCAGCGTAGTGCCCATTTTAGGTGTTATTACATTTGTTATATTAATGGCGATCGTATTTGGCGGGCGTTCCGATATTTATCACTGGGTAGATAAAGAAGCAGTTGCAGGCGATCATATATTAAGCGGGAAAAGCGGTTTCTTAAATCCTATGTTCTTTTCAATATGGTCATTCATTACTATTTTACTTTGGTGGTTCCTGGGTAAAAAAATGCGTAGTATGAGCCTGGATAGTGATAAAAAAGGGGTCATGGATTATGAAACAGGAAAAAAATGGATATGGAACAATACCGTTTGGGCTTCTTTATACACCGTTGTATTTACACTTACAGTTGCATCAACCATTCCATGGCTTTGGCTGATGAGTATTGATGCACATTGGTACAGTACGATGTACAGCTGGTACACTTTTGCAAGCACATTTGTATCGGGCGTTTCATTAATTGCTTTGTTTGTTATTTATCTAAAGAACCGTGGCCAGCTTGAATATGTTAACGAAGAACATTTGCATGACCTGGGAAAATTCATGTTTGCGTTCTCGGTTTTCTGGACCTACCTGTGGTTCTCTCAATACATGCTGATCTGGTACAGTAACCAGCCGGAGGAAACAAAATATTTTATTGAAAGGATCGGTACTGCAACAAAAGCAGGACCTTATAAAGCCATCTTCTTCCTCAACCTGGTCATCAACTTCCTTGCACCATTATTAATATTAATGAAGAAGGGCACAAAAAGAAACTGGACCCTGATGACCTTTATGGCCGTGTGGATCATTTTTGGCCAAAGAATCATCCTTTCTTGAAAGAGAGTATGATACACCATACCTAAAAACATTGCTTTATGTTATAAGGCAATTGAAAATAGAATTGAGTTTTAAACAAGAAAGTAGAATAATATTTACAGAAAATAACTTTGAATCATGAAGGAGTTTTTAATGGTAGCTTTAGGAGCATTGGTTTTTGTAGTCATTTTCCAGATTGCAAAGGCCAGTGAGTACGTAAGCGTTTTAAAAGGCGAAGACAAAACCCGCAAACAAAATAATAAGATCAATGCTTTTTTCCTGTTGGGATTTTTAGTGTTTGGTTTAATTGGCGCCTGGTATTGTAACGACCTTTACTACGGTAAAACTTTATTTCCCCAGGGCTCTGCATCTGTTGAAGGAGAGAAGATCGATTCCATGTTATTGATCACCATTTTAATTACCGGTGTTGTATTTGTGATCACCCAGGTATTATTATTCTGGTTCTCTTTTAAATACCAGGAAAAGGACGACAGGAAAGCTTACTATTTTCCCCACAATACGAAACTTGAATTGATCTGGACCACAGTACCTGCGATCTTCTTAACGGTATTGGTTGTTTTTGGTTTAAAATACTGGTTTAAAATTACAGGTGATGCACCTAAAGATGCTATTGTGGTAGAAGTTACCGGTCACCAGTTTGCCTGGGAATTCAGGTACCCGGGTGCAGACAAAGTGATGGGAAAAAAGAACTATAAATTAACTACAGCAAAGAACAACCTGGGTGTTGATTTTGCTGATCCTGCAAGTTGGGATGATATACATGTAAACACAACCCTGCATATCCCGGTTGGTATACCGCTTAAAATGGTGATCCATTCACAGGATGTGATCCATGACGTTGGTCTTCCTCATTTCAGGTTGAAAATGGATGCCGTACCGGGCATTCCAACCACGCAATGGTTTACGCCAAATACCACAACGGCCGACATGAAGAAGAAAACAGGTAATCCTGAATTCAATTATGAAATTGCCTGTGACCAGTTATGCGGATCCAGTCACTATGCTATGAGGGGTGTTATTATTGTAGAAACAATGGAAGAATATAAAAAATGGTTAGCAGAGCAAAAATCCGAATACTATACATTGTACCCGGATAAAGATCCTAATCCAGTTAAAGTAGCAGATACATTAAGCAAACCACAAATGAGCCAGGTATTGCCTGCAAAAAAATAATTAAATGGTCCCGGTAAAACCGGGATGAAAAAAGAAAGAATATGAGTAGCGTAGCCACATTACAGCATGCAGATGTTCACGGATCACATGATACACATCATGAACATCATCATCATGAAACGTTTATAACTAAATACGTTTTCAGCCAGGATCATAAAATGATTGCCAAACAATTCTTGGTAACGGGTATGATATGGGCCATCATTGGCGGTTTATTCTCTGTTATTTTCCGTTTACAATTGGGTTATCCCGAATCAACTTTTCCATGGCTCGAAGACCTGCTGGGCCATTGGGCTGCGGGCGGTAAATTAAAGCCTGAGTTTTATTATGCATTGGTTACTATGCACGGAACCATCCTTGTGTTCTTTGTATTAACTGCCGGTTTGAGCGGAACTTTCGCAAACTTTTTAATTCCGTTACAGGTTGGAGCAAGAGACATGGCTTCGCCTTTCTTAAATATGTTGAGCTATTGGTTCTTCTTTCTTTCTTCTATTATCATGTTCGTTTCTTTGTTTGTACAAACAGGGCCTGCAAGTGGTGGATGGACGATCTATCCTCCATTAAGTGCGTTGGGTGATGCATCAAGCGGATCTAAAATTGGTATGGATCTTTGGCTCGTGAGTATGGCCATGTTCATTGTGTCGGCATTGTTGGGCGGTCTTAATTATATTACCACCATCCTCAACATGCGTACAAAAGGAATGAGCATGACCCGTTTGCCGCTTACTATCTGGGCATTATTCTTTACGGCAGTTTTAGGTGTACTTTCTTTCCCTGTATTATTATCAGGCGCTATATTATTATTGTTCGACCGTAACCTGGGCACCAGCTTCTTCTTAAGCGATATTTATGTTGCAGGTAAGATATTACCAAACGAAGGTGGTAGTGCCATCCTGTTCCAGCATTTATTCTGGTTCCTTGGTCACCCCGAAGTATATATTATCCTGTTGCCGGCAATGGGTATGAGTTCGGAAATTTTAAGTGTTAACAGCCGTAAACCCATATTTGGTTACATGGCCATGGTGGGATCTATTTTTGCTATTGCCATCCTGGCCTTCCTGGTTTGGGCGCATCATATGTTTGTAACAGGGCTTAATCCATTCCTGGGTTCAGTGTTTGTATTACTTACTTTATTAATTGCGGTTCCATCGGCCATTAAAGTATTTAACTGGCTTACCACTTTGTGGCGGGCAAATATCCGCTTTACGCCGGGTATGTTATTCGCCCTTGGATTTGTAAGTTTATTTATCAGTGGAGGTTTAACAGGTATCTTCTTAGGTAACTCTGCGCTTGATCTTCATTTACACGATACGTATTTTGTGGTAGCTCACTTCCATATTGTAATGGGTGTGGCATCATTCTTTGGTATGTTCGCCGGTATTTATCACTGGTTCCCTAAAATGTTCGGACGTTATTTAAATAATACCATGGCCTTTATCCATTTCTGGATAACTATGATCGGTGCTTATTTGATCTTCTGGCCCATGCACTACGAAGGCTTAGCCGGGATGCCAAGACGTTATTATGATTATTCAGGATGGAGTTCATTTAATATGTTCAGCGGACTGAATGAGTTCATCAGCTTTGTAGCGATGATCGTATTTGCTGCCCAGTTGTTATTTGTTTTCAATTTCTTCTACAGTATGTTCAAAGGAAGAAAAGTTACGGATCCCAATCCATGGGGTGCCAATACACTGGAGTGGACAACACCGATCAATCCAGGTCACGGAAACTGGCCAGGCGAAATTCCTGAAGTACATCGTGGGGCTTATGACTATGCAAAGGACGGTAAGGAATTCATACCGCAAAATGTACCGATAGGAGATGATGAATCGAAGGGTCATTAAAAATAATTAAACGTGTCATTGATCAAGGGGAGAAATAAAATTTAGATTTTTGAACAATTCAGAACAGGAGAATAAAACCATAGCCAGCTCAACATCGTTTACGTTGGTAAGTAAAGTGAAAGATTATTTTCAATTGATCAAATTCACTTTAAGTTTTATGGTTGTGTTCAGTACGGTGGTTAGTTTTTTAATAGCGCCTAATGAACAGTTTTACGTTCGGGAAAAAATAATATCAGTTCTTTTACTTTTTGTTGCAGGCATGTTGATCACCGGTTCGGCAAACGCCATTAACCAGGTGCTTGAAAAAACATCTGACGCGTTAATGATGCGTACGGCCAAGAGGCCGGTTGCCAGTGGCCGCATGAGTGTGAATGAAGCAGGCATATTTGCTTTCATCACCGGTGCTGCAGGTGTTTTTATGATGTGGAAATTCTTTAACATGGAGAGTGCGGCGGTTAGTTTATTCAGCCTTTTTTTATACGGCTTTATTTACACCCCACTCAAAAAAGTTAATTCTATTTCTGTATTGGTTGGTGCTGTTCCCGGGGCGTTGCCCTGTTTGATCGGCTGGGTTGCCGCTTATGGTAATGAACCGATCAGCTGGACAGGAGCCTGGGTCTTATTCGGCATACAGTTCTTATGGCAGTTCCCCCATTTTTGGGCAATTGCCTGGCTGGCACATAAAGATTATACCAATGCCGGTTTTAAACTGCTGCCTGCCGATAAAGGTCCAACCAGGTTCACAGCGATGCAAAGTATTATTTACAGCGCATTGATGGTACCGGTGGGGTTCCTGCCATATCTCACAGGCATTGCAGGCGCAACGAGTATGTTTATTTTGTTAGTGTGCAATTTGTGGATGGTATATGTGAGCGTATTGTTGTTCATCCGCATGGATGCAAAGAGTGCAAGAAGGGTAATGTTCAGTTCTTATTTTTATTTAATGATCGTTTTGCTGGCTTTATTTGCCAACAGGGTGTAAAACCCCAAGCCCCCTCCGCCCCCTAAAGGGGGAACTTGCGGAGATGGAAGCGAGGATTGTTGCGGAGAATTGCAAAGCATAATTAAAGTTGAATAAAGAGATAAAGTACAAGAGTGCGACGCCAATGAAGATGATCAGAATTAATAAAGCTTGGAACAAAAAATGTTTATTTAAAAATTCCCGGTTGGGATAAAGTGATATGAGTACAGTGGCAATGGAACAAAGAAAAAAAATTCATCCGCATAAATTTACCCTGTGGGTGGGCATCGGAAGTTTATTGATGATGTTTGCAGGGTTAACGAGTGCTTATATAGTTAAACGCAACCAGGCAAACTGGCAATCGTTTGATCTGCCCCGGTTCTTTTGGTTCAGTACTGTTGCAATAGTTTTAAGCAGTGCTACCATTTTTTTGGCAGAGAAAGCATTTAAGCAGCGGGAGATGAAAAAATACAGGAGCCTGGTATTGGCCACGCTTGTATTGGGAGTTCTTTTTATTGTCTTCCAGTTGTTGGGCTTTCAGCAATTATGGGCAAAGCAGGTTACACTTACCGGCAATGTATCATACTCTTTTATGTATGTTATTGTTTGCCTGCATGCTGCTCACGTTATTGGAGGGTTGATAGCAATGATCGTATTGTTTGCAAAAGCATTCAGTACAAAAACAAGGATCTATAACAGTGTCCCGGTTGAACTGGTAAGCACATACTGGCATTTTGTAGATATACTTTGGATCTATTTATTGATATTTTTAATACTGATCCGGTAGAAATTAATAAGCATTTAGTTATTTTATTATAGAATTTAAGAGATATGTCAACAACAGCGATACCAACAAATACCAAATGGTGGAACGGGGGAAGAAGCCCGTTCAATATTAGCTATGGTAAAGTGATGATGTGGTACTTCCTGATGAGCGATGCTTTCACTTTTGGTGCATTCCTGATCAGTTATGGTACTATTCGTTTCAGCGTAAATCATTGGGCCGATCCTAACCATGTGTTCAATGCATTCCCTTTAGCCGGGCACGCAAACCTGCCACTTGCATTTGTAAGTTTGATGACATTTATCCTGATCTTCAGTTCTGTTACCATGGTATTGGCGGTGCATGAAGGACATAAAATGAACAGGAAGGGTGTTGAGAAATATATGATACTGACCATCCTCGGGGGACTTGCTTTCCTTAGTTGCCAGGCTTGGGAGTGGACGCATTTATTAACCGGTGAGCATATTGCTTTATTGAGTGATGGAACTATCGCACCTTTGGCAACAACAGTAAAATCAAATCCATGGGGAGCTGAATTGCCTCATGCCGAAATGCTTGCTGCCCTGCAAAAAACACCACATGACCAATTGGTTAAAATCGCAGCCACGCTGCATGGTGCCGGAGACGCACATAATCTTTCTACTTTATCGGATGCAGATCTGATGAATAAGATCACAGCTTCGGGATTACATGTTACGAATAGCGGGCCAATTGCTTTTGGTGGTTACTTCTTTGGCATAACAGGGTTTCACGGCTTTCACGTATTTAGCGGGGTTATCATCAATTTAGTCATGTTGATCAAAACAAGATTAAAACATTTTGATCAGCGTGGACATTATGAGATGATCGAAAAAGCTGGATTGTACTGGCACTTTGTAGACCTGGTTTGGGTATTTGTATTCCTTTGCTTTTATCTTGTTTAAAAAATATTAAAAGAATTATTTAAAATATAATCATGAGTTCAAACGTATCATCTCCGGAAATTACACATGCACCGGAACACGCTTCCGGCACGGGCCGTATCTGGAAGACATTTTGGGTATTATCAGCTTTAACCGTTGTTGAATTAGCGCTTGGATATTTATTATATTACAAGCATGGAGAATGGAGTTATGTACCGGTCATTTCAACTAAGTTGGCGATAGCCGCATTAACGCTCTTAAAAGCCTACTACATCGTTTCTATCTTTATGCACCTGGGTGATGAGATCAGGAACATGATCATGACCATCATTGTACCGCTTATGTTATTTATCTGGTTCATTGCGGCTTTCCTTTGGGATGGCAATGCCTGGAAAAATTTACGTAATACCAATGGCCATAGCCGTCCGGCTGACACGCAGCAACAACATCAGCCTGCTGTTGACAAAGACGCAAAAAAATAATTTCCGTGAACGATTTTAATATTAACCATCCGGCCTCATGCTGGATGGTTTTGTTTTATGAATTAAATGGTCTTCATTGCCGTAAATTTGCACATTCGCAGCATAGAGTATGAATAAAAAAGCAATATTAGCATTGATGCTTGCATTGGTCTTCCCTTTTGCAGGATACTATATTGTAAAGTATTACAGTAAAGATGCGGTACACATGCCGGGCAGATATTTTTTGCCAGACAGTGTTGTTGTATCTGAAAAGAACGGGAAAAATGTAACTGATACCATCTGGCATAAAGTAAAGAATATTCAATTTACCAACCAGCTCGGCAAAAAAGTTTCTTTAGATGATCTGAAGGGAAGGATACTGGTAGTTGATTTCTTTTTTACAAGGTGCCCGAGTATCTGTCCGGGTCTTGCACGCAGTATGAAAAGACTGCAGGATTCCTTTCTGAAAAATGACAGCATTGTTCAGTTCATTTCTATCAGTGTAGATCCCGAACATGATTCTGTACCGCAATTAAGAAAATTTGCTGATCGATATGGTGCCAATCATGATACCTGGTGGTTTGTAACCGGCGATAAAAAAGAGATCTATGATTTTGCACTGAATGAATTAAAGGCCGGGCTTGCAGACACTGAAGTAGATTCTGCCTTTATTCATACCGAGAACTTTTTTTTACTGGACAGCAACCGTATTGTAAGAGGATGGTTCAATGGCTTTGATACATTAAAACAGGCGGAACTGGTAAGGGATATTCCGTTGCTGATGCTGGAAAAAGACAGGAAAAAGCCTTCTGTATTCAGGGAGTTCATTCCCATTCTGCCGGTCATCTTTATTGCCATCGGGATCGTATTTGTAGTGATATTGATCTTTAACAGGCAAAAAAATAAACAGGAAAAACAAGTATAATTTATGTTACAACCTTCTCTTGCAAAGAATAATAAAAAAGCAAAGACCTTTATTTTCACCGTATCCATTGTGGTTTTTGCAGCCGTGGTCTTTTTAAGTAAATACAAACTCGATGTTGACCTTGGTTTTGATGTGCATGTATTTGCAAAAGCAAATGCTGTTATTAATTCAATAGTTGCCGTTTTATTGCTGGCGGGACTTTTTGCTGTCAAACAAAAAAAATACCTGCTGCATAAAAAAATAATGCTGACTGCCATTTCATTGTCTGTATTATTTTTAGTTTCTTATATAGGCCACCATTTACTGGCAGGCGATACCAAATATGGGGATATCAACCATGATGGTATTTTAAGCATTGATGAAAAATCACTGGCTGGCAACATGAGGATGCTTTATTATTTTATCCTGCTGACACATATTCCGTTGGCAGCAATAATCCTTCCATTCATTTTATTTACTGCTTACCGGGCGCTTATCGGCGAATATGATAAACATAAGAAGCTGGTAAGAATTACCTGGCCGGTTTGGTTTTATGTGGCTGTTACAGGCGTGGTTGTTTATTTAATGATAAGTCCTTACTATAATTAAATAGAACTTTGCCAAAGTTCTAAACTTTGGCAAAGTTTAAAACACCCATTATGCAAAAAGGAAACGCTTTAAAGATGCTGCACATATTGCACAAGGCATTATTGATGGGTCAGATCTTATTTGCCGCCTTATGCGTGTATGTCATTTATAAAAAAACAGTTGTGCCCACCGCTGCTGAACTGGAAAAGATCCTGCAGGTTGCAGCACTGATCTTAACTGCAGGCGGAGTTTATGCAGGCACTACAATTTTTAAAAAGAAACTGGCGTTGATCAGGGAGATGCAAACTGATGCCAGGCAAAAATTTGCACAGTACCGTGCTGCATCTATTATGCAATGGGCGCTTTTAGAAGGGCCCGCCATTTTCTGCACCATTTGCTTTTTTCTTACTGGGAATTATGCTTTCCTGGCCCTGTCTGTAGTGATCATGTTCTTATTTGCAGTGATCGGCCCGTCAAAAAATAAAATTTTGACACAACTACAAATAACTGAATCGGAATTGGAAGATTTATAAGGAAGGCTCAACTACAATTTTCATTTTGCTGAAATAAGTGATCTTCACTTTTAATTTATCTCCCACTTTCAGATCGATTGGTAAATTAGCGGATTTGGCCGGGATCTTGGCCTGCACCTTATCGCCGAACACATTCAGGTAAATACCGTATTCGGTGATCTTATACACTTCAGCTTCGGTTGTTTCACTCTTTTTAAAAGCCCTTTCTGCAGAATAATATTCCGGGATAAACTTTTGTGTAAAAAGCGATGCGGTGATCTTTTCTTTTCTCTCCGGGTTTTCCAGCGCAAAAGTTACAGCTTCATTCAATTCGGCTTCGGTGGGTTTTACCTGCCAGGGCGATAATGGCACGGGGAAAAATAAATAACTGTCAATTTCTTTTACAAAATATTTATCATCAACAACCTTCAGGTAGCCGATAAAATTATTTTCTGTCCTGGCTTTATTGATAAGTACGTCCAGTGCATTATTATACATGAACTGGATATTGGTAGCGGTCATCCTGTCTCCACGGCCTGACAAACCTATATTGAAACTAACCGTATCACCGATATGAAATACATGTTTCTTTTTAAGCAGTTTTTCATCAACGCTTCCGTTCACTACTTTTTTCTTGCCATTTTGCTCATACTCAATAATGATGTATTTCTTTTCGTGGTTAACGAAAGAAACATGGCCGGTGATCAGCGTATTGCTCATGATAGAACTGTTTATTAAAATACTATTTCAGTAATGTAGGAAATTATCGGGAGTTCGTTGATATAATTATAGATCCAGGGCTTCTGCCGGGTCCCAAAACCTTTTTTTAAAATCAACAACAGCATCGTTTTTTACGGCTACGCCATCCTTCTTTAATAATTCTTCCATGGCTGTGGGGGTAGAAAAATGATGTTTCCCTGAGAGTATCCCATTCCTGTTCACTACCCGTTGTGCCGGAACTTTTGGTTTTGCATTACCTGCCCCATTCATGGCCCAGCCAACCATACGGGCACTTAGCTTTGTTCCCAGGTACGCAGCAATAGCCCCATAAGAAGTTACTTTTCCTTTTGGTATCTGCCTCACTATATCATATACATCAGCAAAAAAGCTATATTCTTTTACGGTGCTTTTTGGAGTTTCTTTGGCTGCAGGGATCTGTTTGCGTGCCGTTGTTCTTTGTTTAATTATTTTCTTTGCCATTAGATATTAAAGATAACAATTCGCTTCGTTTTGGTTCCGGAACATTCACGTATGCATAAGGACAATGTTTGCATCCATTACCACAGCAATGGCCCCTGTCCAGGTGATATTTGGCGGTAAGGACAATAAAGTCCTGCTCATTGTAATAAAAATCTTCTCCTTCAATCCAGTTGTTCTTCATCTCTTAATATTTCCTGCAGTTGATCATCCATGTTTTCTATTGTTGACGGCAGTATAAATTTCAGGTAATGTATTTTTTTACTCTGCGCTATGTCCAGGTTTTCATAATGCGTTTTTATTTTCAGCTCTTCTTTTATGCCCGGTTCTCCATATACATTATCCGAATCTTCAACAATAGTTAAACCATAAAGTTCAGCAACTCTTTTGGTGAACAGGTATAGATCAGGTGAGTCGGTTTTTAAATGAACAAAACCACCCGGGGCTAAAATTTGTTGATACAGTCTTAAGAACCTCGGATGTGTAAGCCTTTTTTTTGCTTTGGAAGTACGGAGTTGCGGATCGGGGAATGTGATCCATATTTCAGCAATTTCTCCTGCTGCAAAATAATCACTGACCTTTTCAAT
>Ga0193708_1000328_pt1 | contig 11306 bp, 9 predicted proteins | sample H3c1metaG_FD_160570 | JGI IMG/M metagenome (GOLD analysis project Ga0193708, IMG submission 160570) | Soil microbial communities from a riparian zone of the East river system, Colorado, United States - H3c1 | ecosystem: Environmental > Terrestrial > Soil > Riparian zone | place: USA: East River...
CCAATAAAGCAGAAGAGATGAATACAGAATTTGAATACCGCCTATTTGAACAGGAAGAAACATTGCGGCAATTACAATTATTAAAAGATCAGCAATTCAGGGAAAAGGTAGCAGCATCTATCTATAATTGCAGCGATAGAAGGTCTATAACAGTGGAAGCAGTAGGAGATCCGGCACCCTCAGTGAAATAGTATTTATCAGGTACGCTTCAGCCAGCCTGTAATACTCATCCTGCTGCGGTTGGCCTTTGTTACCTCGTGTTCCATTTCGTCGCTTTTAAAAAATACGGCGGTTTGTGAATGTGGCGATATGCTTTGTGTCGTTTCATTTTGATACACGAGCAATTGTCCGCCGTCCTCTTCCAGCCAGTCTTCATTTAAATAATTAATGAGCGAATATTTCCTGTCGCTGTCATTTTTGAACTGGTCTTTGTGCCTTTTATAAAAGCTTCCTTCTTGATATACCGCATAATGAAATTCGTAACCATTGATGCCGGTATAACAGGTTCGGTTCAGGTGTTCAATAAAATCCTCTACCTGCAATAAGAATTCCTGCTCAAAAACATTATTATGACTTTTATCGAGCCAATAGATCTTGTCTGCCCTCATTTTTTGTTTGGCATCCTTCACTTCTTCATTGCCAATTCCCGCAGCCACCATCATCTCATCTTTTTGCAATTGCACGATATTTTGATGCAGGCCATTTGCCAATGCGGAATTTAAAAACAGAGGAGCTATGCCAATATTATTATCCAGGTAACTGTTGATGAGCAGGTCGAATTGAATTTCCATTATGTTATTTGAACCCTGCAAGGTAGCTGAATAAAAAACAAAAGGCTAAAGCATCACGTAATAGCCTTTGATATCTATGATCGCAGGAAATTATAGCCCTGTATTTTCTGATATGTAGCCAACAAATATCCTGCATTTTTTTAACAGATCATTATGTTTAAATAGTGAAAGGTTTTAATGATGGCGTTATAACAATCAGGCTCTGCGCTGTTTTTTTTTATCTTATTACGCTTAACTTTGAAAAGGGTGAATGAGCATCAAAATCCTGTTTATGCTATATATGATAATTGAAAGGTTTCATCCGGGTAAAGTGAGAACACGTTATAAGCGATTTGAGGAAAAGGGCAGGATGTTGCCGCAGGGAGTGAATTATATAAATAGCTGGATCGACGAAAAGGTGGGCATTTGCTACCAGGTAATGGAAACAGCCAGCCAGGAAAAGATCAAAGAATGGATAAGTAACCGGGATGACCTTGCCGATTTTGAAGTGATCCCGGTTCTTAGTTCAGCAGCCGCAAAACAAAGGGTTTTTGAACAGAATCTTTAAAAAAAGGGCAATGGTTCATATATTTGACGATAACATTTTTTAGTTTTACAAAAAACGATAAAGGGCAGGGCCCGGTTAAATTTTACTCAACAATAAAAACACACATGAAAAAAATTCTTTTAGTAGCAACACTTTCATTACCTGCATTTTTTATACAGGCACAGGAGTATACACCTGTTAAAAATCTGCTGGCATTGCAGCAGTATAAAAAAGCAAAGGAGGACCTGGATAAGGGAATGGGCAATACAAAATTTGCTTCAAAGCCAGAGGCTTATATCCTTAAAACTGCTATTTATGCAGGCATGGCAGCGGACCCGGCAACAAAGGGCACACCTGCGGGTGACCAGCTTTTAACTGAAGCTGAAGCAGCTTTTAAAAAATACCGTGAAATGGATCCTTCCCTTGCATTGCTGAGTGACCCGGTTTACCAGAATGGACCCATTGGCATTTATTCCGGGCTTTTCTCGTCAGGTTATAAGGATTATGAAAGGAAGAACTGGCAGGAAGGTGCTGAAAAATTCAAAAGGGTAATAGAATATTCCGACCTGCTCATCAGCAGGAAGATCATAACAATTGCCGCTGATACCAATAGTCTTTTACTGGCAGGTATCACTGCCGAAAACAATAAGAGCAACGACGATGCAGCAAAATATTATAGCCGTGTTGCCGACCTTAAAGTTTCGGGCCCTGATTACGAAGGCATTTACCGCTTCCTGGTAAGGCATTATTTTTCAAAAAAAGACATCGCTAATTTTGAAAAATATAAAGCGCTGGGTGTTCAATTATATCCCACCAGTGAATTCTTTACTTATGACAAAGCTGACTTTGCCATAGGCCTTGAGGAGGATTTCAATAAAAAAATAAAGTCTTTGGAGGAACTCCTTGCTGCTGATCCAAACAATGATAAGGCTTACGAATTACTGGGTGAAGTGATCTATGATACACTCAATTCACGTAAGGAAGGGGCAGTACAACCTGCTAATGCCGCCGAACTTGAAAAAACAATGATCAATGCGTTTAGCAAAGCCGCTACATTAAAACCCGGAATTGAAACACCTCTTCTTTTTACTGCAGACCACTATATTAATAAATCAATTAAGCTAAGTGACGAGAAGGATGCACACGCTGCAGCGATGAAAACACGTACCAAGCCCGGGGCACAGCCTTCCAAAGAAGATGCTGCTAAAAGAGATGCACTGGATCAGCAATATGTTAGCTTACTGGAATCAGCCCGTGAGCCTTACGAAAAAGCGGTTGTAATACTTGCCAAAAAAGAGAACATGACAAGGCTGGATAAGCAGCAATACAAAAAAGCGGTAGGCTACCTCGGAGATATTTATGGTATAAAAAAGAACAGGACCAAAGGGAATGCTGCCGACCAGGCGAAATTTGCAGCAGAAGAGAAAAAGTGGAATGACTTATATGCAACACTCAAATAAGTACAAGGCCGTTAATCCGTTAAATAGTTAATTAGTTAATCCGTAAAGCATACTATACTGCTTTACGGATTAACTATTTTACAGATTAATTATTTGTTGCCTGCATTGCCGCCTGGGGAAGCCCCATTGAAAACGGCTGATTCACTTCATAGCAAAAGTTCTTGCTGATATCCCCTACATTATCATCAATTAATTTTTGTATTTCTTCTACAGAAGGCCCTTCCCACAGACAGGTACCGGTTTTCATATCTACAGAAGGTATCACGCTGAGCAGTTTTATGTGCGGAGGCAGGGCAGAAGGGATGGCTTGTGCGGCTGACCAGAATTTTTCAGTATCCTGGATATTGTGATGGGCGATGATTAGCATAAAATTTAGTTTAAAGTAAAAAAATAGATCCTGTTGGTACAAAGTAATACGAAATAAGACGGGACTACAATACCCACGGCAGGGTATTTATTCAATGCTACTCACCTGTTATACTCACTCAGCCAGTGAAACTGTTTTTCTGCCAGCTGAAAATGTCTTTTACTCCTCTTTAATTCAATGAACAGCGAATCATTTTTTCGCATTCCCCAAAGCCGGATGGTAATACTGTCGGGTAACTGGTAATGCATGCTCAGGATGAAATTAGTATCGGCTGCTGTTCTTGAAATATTGATCGTTTGTTTTAGTGTATCTGTCTTATAATAAAAATAAGCCCGCCTGTAAATATGCCGGTAGGCCGTATCTCCTGTTTTAATGCTGCCGCGGCCGCCTTTTTCAAAAACAATGTCCTGCCAGCGAAGGGTATCTGAGACCAAAGCAGGAAGCGTGTCATTATTAACAACATAAAGCGGCACATCATACATGCCGGGACGTATGGGTTTCACTTCTTTTACGCTTACTGTTTCTTTATAATAATCGAGATAATTATAAAATGTATAGCCCACAAAGAGCACCACAAAGGCGATCTTTAAAATGACCCTTGTAACCCGCATCCATTTTTTTGGAAAGTTATGCTCGTAAAGGTTGCAGGGAATTGCAAGCCTGTTCAAAATGAGAAAGCATGCAATGCGGTTGTATTCATTTACCAGGAGGAAGAGGCACATCAATACAATGTGCATTGAGAATAATTTAACAGGTATATCGTAACTAAGGTTGAGTACCATCACATTGAGGAATGTTGCAGTACCGAGCATGATACCCAGGGTGGCTGTTCTCCTGTTCAATAATAAAAGGCCGGTAAGTACTTCCATCACACCGGAAAAAATTTGGTAAGGCGCTGAATAACCAATGAACAACCATGATAAGCGCATGGGCAGAAGATCTCCCAGCGGGGTGGCCAGCATACTCTGGCTGGGGAAAGGCATCTGCAATGCGAATAACTTTAAGATACCGTAACTGAAGGCGATCGAAGCAATATAATAGCGGGTAAAAAGACAAAGCCAGTAATTGAGCTTGCGGTAATCATTTCGCTTCCTGTCTAGCACCGACCATACTATACAACCGATCAATGCAACAGATAATAAAAGCCATACCTGTGCCCAGCCATAAGATGTATCGCCGCTGCCGCCGACGGGCACCAGTACTTTGCGTACATGAAAGATATTTGCATTGGCTGTTTCCACGGCCCAATCCATGAGCTGAAAATAATATTTTGTAACGTAGGTAACGCCGGGAATAGCATCCAGCCATGTCCATGGCGTAACCTGGAAAAGCAGGTAAATGAAAAAAAAGCGGAAGAGGAGCTTACGCCAAAGAGGCCAGGGATGTTGTTCCGGCAGTGCAGTACTACTCATATCAGGAGGTTTTGGTTCCTAAAGATATTATTTCTTCCGTTGAGGGTAAGGGCACATAATAATAAACGCCCTGCCAGCGTTGAGTATGTTAAAATACCCCGAATAAATCCGGCAGCATCTTTTACCCGATTTTATTTACGAAATTGCAATCTATCTTTATGAAAACCACGACCCCCATGCTCAAATATTTTTTTATCCTCCTCGCCGGCTGTTTTTTATGCATTAACGGAAGCGATGCACAAAACAATGGTATCTTACCCTTAACAGGCCTTCGCTATTTTAAGGAAGGATTAAATATAAAAACGATCGATGTAAGGATAGATGGAGCACAGCTTTTAAGTAACCGCCTGCCTTTAAGTAAAGAAATAGAGATCAACCTCCAGCAGCCAACGGGTTTTGTAGAAGATAAGAATAAGGTTTATGCGGGGGCAGAATTCACTATCGTATCACCAAAAGGAGAGGTGCTTTCTAAAAATCCCAATCTTTTTTTAAGGAACGAAGCAACTGGTTTTTCTGTCAAAGATTTTCATGCATTAAGCATAAGATTTGGTATCTCACCCGAAATAATGAAGGCAAACCCGGGCGGTACCATTAAGATCCGTTTGTACGATCTGAAAGGCAAGAGCCAGTTAAGGGTTGAATTTCCCATGAGCATTGCAAAACCAGGTGAGGTTTTACAGATCTCAAAAGCGGTAAAAACCATAAAGTCGGCTGATGGGTATACGGGTATGATCAATGGCATTAAAGCCAGGGACATGCAGGTTGCTGTTGATACTTCGATCAAGGTTGCACCCAAAATGGCTTATACCAGCCTGGATATTGCAAATATTGAAGGATCGAGTATCTCGGGGATCTTCCGGGGAAAGGAAAGCTTTTGGGTTTACGACAGCGATCTCAATGAAATAAAAATAAACGATATATTATTGAAGCAGGTAAAGGGTGCTATGGAAAACGACAATGTAGATTATACCTTAAAGATCCCTTATAAATTAAAAAAGAGCCCGGTTAAAATATATACGGTAAGGTTTCGCTGGGAAAGCCCCGATAAGAAGCAGGTGATCGACGTTGTGGTCAATATATAATTGGATCGACCAGGTCCGTTAAGTTAAAAAGCGATACAGTAAAACTGTATCGCTTTTTAACTTTCAACCATCTTTAATTATTTCGCCATCGCCGCATTGATAACCGAACGGTCAAGGTACTGAATGACCCTGTCGGTCTTATCATTGGCTTTTGCAAGTGTCTGCGAATAATATTTATGGGCAGACAAACGTTATGAATAATACCGTGCAGAGGACCCGTAGTAAAAGCACCCTTACCGTGTATAATTAGCCATTCGTAATTATCCCAAGTAAATAAACCAAAAAATAAATTTTATTAACAATTACCACCAGTTGGTATATTTTTTGCAAAAATAACAGGAACAAAATCCAATCCGTATGAGAACTATTGCTTACCTGGCCGTTAGTTGCCTCACGCTTTTATTTATCGCTTTTATTTTGCTTGTAGTGCTTTTTATTAAGCATTAAAATGATTGCTTTCCGGCTTTTATCCGCCGGCAAAGATTTTACCGGTTGCCGGGAGCTAAGCTCCCGGCAATTTTAATAATATACATCCCTTATACTTTATATTCTTTCCCAGTAAGGTTTTGCACAAAATTGTCACAGTCTCCCGCAACTGTATAAAAGGTGGGAAATCTAATAGCTACGAATCATACATTTGTCCTGTTTACATGAAAAACTATTATCAATTAAAAAAGCCAAGGGATGTTGCGTAAAAATTTTCTATTTGTCATTTTATTGTTTGTGGGAGGTTTTGCATCTGCACAAAATATCAAAAGCCAGGTCACTTTCAGGATGCTGAAAACGGCGACCAGCCTGATGGAAGCACAGCAGTTTGAAGCAGCGGAAGAATACTTCAAAAAAGGCTTGTCAAGAGCCAATGCAAATTATGATTACTACTGCCAGGCATTTGCCAATGAAGGCCTGGGTAACCTGTATACCAAATTAGAACAGCCAACATTGGCCATAGATCATTATAAATCTGCCATAAGGTTATACCGTGCACAAAAGCTTACCGTCATCGCCAATGTTGTTGAAACCTTATTAAAGAGTGTACAGGGCATAGGCGACCTGTATGCGGGTATCGAGGTAGGAGCAAAGGGTATTAAGTTAAGTGTGATTGACGTGAAACTCAGCAAAGACAGGGATTATGATTACACTTTAAAAGCAGATACAGCCATCAATACCGATGCAGCAGCGCTTTCTTATCAAAGTGAAAAAGAGACACAGGATGCCATATCACTTCTTTTGGATATTGTTAAATCGCGGTACCAGATCCCTTCAGACAAGGTTCATATCGTAATAGCCAGTGGTTTAAAACAGGAGCTGGACAAATACAATAAGGTAGAATATTTTGCAAATGTGGTACGCCCTAAAAATCTTGATCCGAAGATCACGATAGCGTACATAACGCCTACACAGGAATCAGAATTAAGCTTACTGGGCGTGGTACCACAAAAAAGGCGCTTCACCGCTAATCAACTGGATGTTGGCAGTGGCAATACCAAGGGCGGGTATTTCAATGAAAGCAAGGTATTTGTTCCTGTAACTTTTCCCTTGGGTACAAAATCTTTCCAGCGCATCATTGAGGCCAAAGCAACAGAAGACTTAAATGATTATGTAAGAACTGCAGAACGGATATGGATCGACAGCCTGAGAAGGCTGGTAGTGAATGAATTTGCGGTTAAAAGGGATGTGAAGAACAGGGACATCACTTATATCTCAGGTGGCGTGGTTTGGGCTATTGCTTCGCTGATGCACCCTGAAACTGTAAACAGTAATTATACAGAAATCACCAGCCAGGACGTTTCCGAATTCCGCAGGCTCCTTTTTTCAGATTATGAGAAAGTGAGTAAACCGGACCTGACGTTCATATCTTACCCTGAAGACGCCCGTGCATCCCAGCGTAATATTAACCGGGTATTGAATACCTACGACAGGAAAGCGCTTTTGGCAGGCACCATCTGGTTAGATGAACTGATACACGAGATCAATACGATCAATCCCGGCAAAAAATTCATCTATGCAAAGTATGCCTATGTAGGCTGGATCAGCGGCTACATCATCAAAAAAGTAACCCAGCAGTATGTAGGCCTTGTAAACTAGAACCGGACCTGTCTTAAATTTATCGAAAAAATTCTACAAGGGAATCATAAGGCTCACGACAATTTATTATTCTGTATAGCTGCATCTTTGCACCGCTTAGTTATCCGAAACCTCAACCATTTCAATATCTATTAAAAAGACGACACAACCTCTAATCTATTTAACAGCGAGGCCTTCAGCAATGAAGGCTTTTTTGTTTATTCTTATTTCCGTCCTTCATATGATATAGCATATATAAGTTTGAACCGCATAGGAACATAAGGTAACAATAGAAAAACACATAAACTATTCACGCCTTGCCCGGACCAAATTGTGAAACCTGTGTTTTCTATCTTTCTATGTGGTTCAAAACAGGCCATCAATTTCCTGATGCCCATTGCCTGTTTAATCTTCTTTGCTTTTCGCTTAAAACCGGCAGCTCACTGATATGCACTTCCGGCCTTTGGTAACCCGTAACAAAAACTTTTGTTTTCCACGATCCCGCAGGCCTTTGCAGTTCCATGCTTATCGTATCACCGATCTTAGCAGCACGTATGATCTGCCAAAAATCCTGCTCCGTGTTAATTGCATTCCCATTTATATATTTGATAATATCTCCTGTATGCAGGCCTGCTTTTCCCCAGCAACTGGAAGGATCTGAGATACCTATCCTGATCATATTTTCATCAGGCTTGCGCCAGGGATAGGCACGAAAATCTACTTGTGGCTTACCATCAGCAGCAGCAGCGTTTTTCCAAATTACCGTTGATCTTAGCCCGATAAGCAGTAAATATTTATCCAGCTCAAATGTTTTATTCCCGCTGATATGATCCCGGAACAAGCTATGCATATCTTTTCCGCATACTTCAGTTAAAACCTGTTCAACATCTTTTGTTGTAAATCCTTTTACTCCACTAAAGCGATCCATCATTACCCGTATCATATCATCAAGGGTATGTTTTCCATTTGTCATATCGCGGATAATCAGATCGAACATAACAGCGATCAGTTCGCCCTGTAAATGTGTGCTTGCCCTGTAATCGCCCAGCATGCCCTCTGGTCCATAAGAAGCAAGGCTTACTTTCTCGGGTGAAAAAATGGCATTGCCCTTATCCCCATAATACCGTCTCATTAAATATTCAAGATGCTGAACACGTGAAGTATCTTCAGCAGGAATGCCGGCACGGCGTAATAAAAGATCGGAATAGAACATGGTAAAGCCTTCGCTGAACCAAAGCCCTTTTGAAAGCGGGGCGGCAGTATAAGTTATCTCACCATAGCCTTCAGGCCTTATACGCATCAAATTCCAGGAATGAAAATATTCATGTGCGACCTCTGTGAAAAAACCGGTTGGATCTTTTGCCAGCCTGTCATTGGGCCAGCCAATAACAACAGAATTTAAATGTTCCAGCGCTCCCCATGAGCCGTCCTGGAAAAGAAAAGAATATTCGCGGTAGGGCAACCGTCCGAATAAAAGGGAGGTTTGTTGCACCAGTTTTTTTACAGCGTTCACCAAAGCAACTGTATCAAAAGCTTTGGCATTGGGCAATGGCCAGTACACAACCCGGTGCGGTACATCATCAACGGTAAAGGACCAACTCTTTAATTCACCAATTGAAAAAGGTGAATCAATTAACGCATGTACCGATGCTGCAAAAAAAATATTGGGGTCAGCAGTAGGAGTAAGGCCTGTGGCGATCTTCCATCCTTCAGGAATTTTTAGTTTGACATATGAAGGAGCTAATGTTTCTCCAACAACATACATGAAGCTGTGTATCCCCCCGGTAAGTGCACCCGTGGATGAGAGAAATGGCTTCCATGCAGACCTGTTATCCAGTTGAACGGGAGGCAAATGAATGCGGTATGTTACGGTTACTTCATCAGCTTTTGTAGCAATTCGCCATAATGCGCTGTCCACACGGGTAATACTTGCATTGCCGGTATTTGCTTTCACCTGCAGGTCCTCAACAAAACGCCAGTAGCGGTCATCATATTCAGGATGAGTAGCCATTGCAAGTTGAAATGTGTTTGAGATATTGCGGATCCGTATTTCTATCTTAAATGAAGAAAGATCTGCTTTATCAACCGTAAGCAGGTAACTGATCACGGGTTGCCTACTGTTATACCTTATCTCCACCGCATCAACATTATTTTTTAAAGGGTTTTGTGCAAAGGGGGTGTTGAATGCCAGGAAACAAAAAAATATTATGGTTATCTTCTTCATTATATAAAATTAAAATGTGATATCGATGCGGGTTCAAATTTAGCTCTGTTAAGAGCCTGAATTAAAGCATTTACACCTTTTACGGGTAAGACTTGATGAAATGCCTAACCTATTATGGGCCAGTTTTTTTCTTAAAAAAACAGGCCATATATTACAATAATTTGTCCCCGGTTAACGTTTATGTGAAAACCCTGATAATGAAAACACCTATACCCTTTATCCCTGCGCTTTTATGCGCCCTTATCTCATTAAATTCTTGTGTAACCAGTAATTCGGTAATTCAGCCAAAAAACGATGTTGAGAATGCGAATGACCTCAGCTCTTCCTGCTATGTAGTAATGAGTGATGGTTCTATCCGTAATTATTCAACATTAAAACTGATTACGGGCCTTTTTGTAACTCCGCATCTTTTGGCAGATAACAAGGTAGTCATCGATGCAAAAGAGATCACAGCATACCAGGATAACCGCCGCTATGCCGTTTCTCAAAAAATGCTCACAACTAAGAAAACAAGCTATGTAGCATTAGAAACCCTGCCCGGATTTGCCGTAAGGGTAGTTAAGGGAAAACTTAATGTCTATGCCCGGAAATATTATAACGGAAATATTTCAGTAGCTGAGTATTTCCTGCAGTACGGCGAGGATGGCGAAATAGTTGCCTATTCTACCAAGGTATTGAGCGAAATGGTAAAGGATAATCAAAAAGCATCCGATTATTTCAACAGCAAAATAAAAGTATCGCCAATGTCGAAAAAAATACTGGCAACGGCTGATATTTATAATAGTTCCGAGCTCGTATCAAACAAATAATTTTCCATTTCTTCGGATAATTAAAACGATTTATATTGCATGCAGTGAACATAATGTTAACTGCATGCTTTTATCATTTCCGCAACTCTCAACAGAACGCCTCCTTTTAAGGCAACTTAAAATTGAGGATGCCACGCAGATATTCCTCCTGCGCTCAGATGAAACGGTGAACAGGTTCATCGACAGGCAAAGAGCAACATCAATTGAAGATGCCTTCGAATTCATTCATAAAATAAATACCGCCATAAATAACAACGAATCGATGTATTGGGGTATAACAACGGCGGATGATGCCACATTAATTGGCACGATCTGTCTTTGGAATATCATACCCGAAAAAGAAACCGCAGAGATAGGGTATGAGCTGCTTCCGACTTTTCACGGGAAAGGATTTATGCAGGAAGCCATTGTAAAAGTAATTGATCATGTATTTGAAGCGGCGGGATTTAAGACCATAGAAGCTGTTCCCCGTGCAGACAATGAGCGCTCGGTAAAGCTTTTGGAAAAAAATAAATTTAAAAGAGACCGGGAAGCAGAAAAAAGATTTACTGACGAGGAAAGGGCCGAAAAC
>Ga0193708_1000329_pt1 | contig 11279 bp, 9 predicted proteins | sample H3c1metaG_FD_160570 | JGI IMG/M metagenome (GOLD analysis project Ga0193708, IMG submission 160570) | Soil microbial communities from a riparian zone of the East river system, Colorado, United States - H3c1 | ecosystem: Environmental > Terrestrial > Soil > Riparian zone | place: USA: East River...
AGCGAGATCGTCGCGAGCGCGCGCGCGACGTCGGTGATGCCGAGCTGCAGTCCCGCCTCGGCGGGATCGCGGTCGAGCAGCTCGAGCATGTCGAGCGCCTCGCGCGCGCTGGCGAACCGCGCGTCGGCGCGGCGTGCCATCAGCTTGCGCGTGTAGCGCTCGAGCAGCGGATCGACCTCGCGGTCGGGTGCGCGCTCGCGGATCGGCGGCGGATCGCGGTTGATGTTCGCCACCGCGACCTCGATCGCCGTGCCGTCGAACGGTGGCTTGCCGGCGATCATCTCGTAGACGATCACGCCGAGCGCGAACAGGTCGACGCGGTGGTCGTAGGGCTCGAGCTGGGCCTGCTCGGGCGCCATGTACATCGGCGTTCCCATCATGATTCCGGACGCGGTGAGGCGACTCGCCTCGGCCGGGTCCTCGGGCGAGCGCAGGATCGCGATCCCGAAGTCGACGATGCGCGGCAGCTCGGTGCCGTCGCCGGCGAGCTCGACGACGATGTTGAGATCGCGGTGGATGAGCCCGATCGAGTGCGCGTGATCGAGGCCGCGCAGGATCTGGCCGACCAGCTGGATGATGCGGCGGCGGGCCGGCGCGATCTCGATCATGTCGGACAGGCGCGGGCCGACGGCGAGCTCCTGCACCATCACGTGCCGGCCATCAGGCGCCTGACCGAAATCGAGCACGCTGATCACGTTCGGATGCGTGAGCTTCGCGGCGAGCTTCGCCTCGCGGTGGAAGCGGGCGAGCATGCTGCGGTCGTCGACGAAGTGCTCGTGCAGGACCTTGATCGCGACATGGCGGTCGAGCTTGTCGTGGTAGCCGCGGTACACGCTGCCCATCGCGCCCTTGCCGATCAGCGCCTCGACGACGTAGCGGTCGAGCACGCGTTGACCGACGAACGGGTCGGGATCCACTCGCGAAGTCTACGCTGTCCGGGCGCGCAGCGTAGCCGGCTCGGCGGGCAGCTGATCGGACAACGGCGAGCGCGTCACGCCGAGGGCGCGCAGGCGTTCGGTCGCGTAGGTGCTGGCGATCCCGCGCACGGTCGCCGGTGGCGCGAGGTCGCGGAGGGCAGGGAGCGCGTAGTCCCGCTCGTGCGTGGCGTGGAACTGCATCATGACCTGGAGCTCGAGCACGCCGGCTCGCCAGGCAGCGGTCCCGACCGGGTGTGCGAGCAGGCAGACGATCGCCCGCTCCTGCTCGACGTGATCGGCGAGCACGCGCTCGAGCGTCGTCGCGAGCTGGGGTGGAGGTCTGGTGACGAGGACGGATCGCAGGATGATTGCCTCGGCCTCGGCGTGCGCCGAGAACGCGAGCTGCAACAGGTCGAGCCCTGCTTTCAGCTCGCGGGTCTCGAGCAGGTCCCACACCGTGCGTTCGAGGTTGTCGTGATCTGCATCGAGCAGCCTGATCAGCTCCACCACTGCGGCCCGATGCAAGCACCGACGGTGCCGGATCGCGAGCCCGCTATCCATCCGGTTTCTCGACGCTGCGCGCTCGCGATCCCGTGCGCTGCGGTCTCGCCGCGCGTCGGCGCGCGTGAGCCAAGATCATGCAACACGATGAAGGAGCGGTTCGCCGCGCGCGAGCCGATCGCAGTTCTCGATCACGACGTTCGCGATGCGGTGGAACGACTCCTCCGTCGAGCCGGCGACATGTGGCAGCGCGATCACGCGAGGGTCGGCGTACAGGGGATCCTGGGGATCCGCCGGCTCGTCCCAGTGGACATCGAGTCCGACGCCGCCGAGCCGGCCGCTGGCAAGCGCCGCAACCAGCGCTGCGCGATCGATCACGGCGCCGCGTGCGCAGTTGATGATCAGCACGCCGGGTCGCATCTGCGCGAACGCCGTCGCGCCGAGCAGGCCGCGGGTCTCCGGTGTGAGTGGGCAATGAAGCGTGATCGCGTGGCTGGTCGCGAACAAGGTGTCGCGCTCGTCGAGCGTCGAGCTTCGATCGGCCACGAGCACGGTCATCCCGAGGGCCCGCGCGCGGTCGATCACGGCCGAGCCGGCGCGGCCGCGCCCGATGACACCGAGCGTCTTGCCGGAGAGCTCGAACCCGAGCGGCACGCCGACCACGCGGTCGCGGAAGGCCTGGTTGGCCACCGGGACCTGGCGGGCGAGCGCGAGCAGGAGATACAGCGTGCACTCGGCGACCGAGATGTGATTCGCGCCGGGCGCGTTGCAGATCGGGATCCCGCGGGCGACGGCGCTCTCGCGATCGATCGCCTCGGTTCCCGCCGCCGGTTGCTGGATCAGCCGCAGCTCGTTCGCGGCGGCGATCACGTCGGGCCCGATCCGCGCGTTCGACGGCAACAGCACGTCGACGCCGGCGACGGACTCGGCCAGCGGGCGCGTGCGATCCCAGCGCGCGATCGTCGCGCCGGCGGGCAAGCCTCTCGCGATCCGGTCCACCATCGGCAGCCACCCCGAGCCACAGAACAAGAGCCGCATCGCACGCACTCTAACTGAGCTGCCCTCGGTTTCGTAAACCCGGGAAACGGCTCGATGCTTGCTGAAGCCGGCGCTCATCATGGGCGCCCCTCGCGGTTTCGCGTGTTTGTTCGTGGCTCGGCGGCAATCTGCTCTTGTCAGGTTGCACACGACCGTGGTGTTGCTCGCGGCAGCGTGCACCGCGCCTGACGAGGTCGAGTACGGCGAGCTGTCATCCGAGGTCAACGTCGGCGACTACCAGACCTCTGGCTGCTCGACCGCGGTCGTCGTCGGGCTGTCCAAGCAGATCGCCGAGGAGATCGGCTGCATGGACGCGGACAGCATGGTCGAGTTCGGGCCGGGCGGAAACCTCAAGTTCTCGAGCAACGCGGTGCTGCCGTACCTGAGCGCGAAGGGCAAGGCGGATCTGCTGAAGGTCTCGGCGAGCCGCGTCGTCCAGGTCAACAGCGGCTTTCGCACGGTGGCCCAGCAGTACTTGTTGTATCGCTGGTACCAGCTCGGCCGTTGCGACATCCCGGCCGCCGCCGATCCCGGGACCTCGAACCACGAGAGCGGGCGCGCGCTCGATCTGTCGAACTACTCGGCGCTCGTCGGCCCGATGGCCGATCACAACTGGTCGCACTCGGTGCCCGGCGATCCGGTGCACTTCGATCATCTCGGCTCGCCCGACATCCGCGGCCGCGACGTGCTCGCGTTCCAGCGGCTGTGGAATCGCAACCACCCGAACGACCAGATCGGCGAGGACGGCGACTACGGCCCGATGACCGAGTCGCGGCTCGAGCAAGCACCGGCGACCGGCTTTGCGACCGGCGCCTGTGCCGCGGCCCGCGAGCTCGAGGTCGTGTCGGTCGCCGGTCCCGACAAGGTCAAGCCGGGCACGAACGCCGAGTACACGATCACGATCAAGAACAACGGCGACACCGACTGGCCGGCCTCGACGAAGGTCACCACCGCCGATGGCAACGCGAGCGAGCTGTTCGATCAGGACACCTGGAGCTCGCCAACCGAGGTCGGCGAGCTCGGGACCGCGATCAAGGCGGGCGACAAGGGCATCTTCGATCTGCGCGTGCTCGCGCCGGTCGCCGCGGATGGCACCGCGATCTCGACCGACCTGGCACTCTCGAATGGCGGCATGCGGTTCGGCTCGATCCCGGTCATGCTGACCGTCTCGCAGGATGGGGGCGACGACACCAGCGGCGAGGGCGACGATGAAAATGACACCGGTGGCGGCTGCAATGCCGGCGCTGGCGCGAGCTGGGCAATGCTCCTGTTACCGTTGCTGATCGTGTTACGCCGGCGTCGCTAGTTGCACACGCGCGGCCGCGGTTGGTGACTCGCTCCCCAGGGGTTGTGGGAACTCTCCCCACCCGGGCGCATGAAAACATCCATGTTCACGTGCTGCACGATGCACACCGCGCGCACTCGCTGAACCCACGATGCGCACGGATGTGCGCGACGCGCGCACGCGGGCGATCGTCGCCGAATCCGGCTCGGGGCTTGCTGCGTCGCGCCGCATGACTTCGTCGATTTCGCGTCGCGTCACGCTCGGGCTGGTCTTGTTCGCCACCGCATGCGGCACCGATGTCGATTACGGCGAGGTCGAGTCGGAGGTCACGGTCGGCAGCTACACGTCGTCGAGTTGCTCGACCTCGGTGGTGCTCGGGCTGTCGCGGCAGATCGCCGAGGAGGTCGGCTGCATGACCCCCGGTGCGCTGGTCAGCTTCTCGCCGACCAAGAACCTCGTGTTCTCGAGTAACGCGGTGCTGCCGTACCTGAGCGAGGCGGCAAAGGGCGATCTGCTCGAGGTCGCCGACACCAAGTCCATCCAGGTCAACTCGGGATTCCGCACAGTCGCCCAGCAGTATCTGCTGTACCGCTGGTTCCAGCTCGGACGCTGCGGGATCAGCGCCGCCGCGACCCCGGGCCGCTCGAATCACGAGTCGGGGCGCGCGCTCGACGTCGCGAATTACTCGTCGGTCATCTCGGCGATGTCGAGCCGTAACTGGTCGCACTCGGTGCCGGGCGATCCGGTGCACTTCGATCACCTCGGGTCGCCGGATAACCGCGGCAAGGACGTGCTCGCGTTCCAGCGGCTGTGGAACCGCAACAATCCGAACGACGCGATCTCCGAGGACGGCGCCTACGGTCCGCAGACCGAGCAGCGGCTGCGCGCGACCGAGGCCACCGGCTTCGCGGTCGGCGCGTCTTGCACGCCACGCGCCGAAGGTGCCGACGTGGTGATGATCGACGGCCCCGACAAGATGGCGCCCGGCGCCAAGGGCCACATGCAGATCACGGTCGTCAACCGCAGCACCACGGACTGGCTGGCCTCGGCCAGGCTCGTCGTCGCGGGCGGCGAGGCGAGCCAGCTGTACGATCAGGCGAGCTGGACGTCGCCGACCGAGCTCGGCACGCTCGGTTCCGACGTCGGCGCGGGCGCGATGCACGTGATCGAGCTCGACATCGCGACGCCGATGGTCAGCGAGGAGACCGCCTTGTTCACGCAGGTCTCGATCGTCGACGATACGGGCACGCACGGCACGTTCAACCTGGCGCTGACGGTCACGCCGAACGGCGACGAGGACACCAGCGGCGACTCGGATGACGAGCACGACGACGCGCCGATCGCGTCGGGTGGTTGCGATGCCGGTGGTGGCGCGGGCTGGCTCGGAGCGTTGCTCCCCGCACTGATCGTCCTGCGCACGCGCCGCCGTCGCAGCTGAGCTACTCTGGCGTCATGCCGGTGTTCCGGCTCGATGATCGCCTCGTGTTTCCGCCCGTCCACCTCGCCGAGGATGGACTGCTCGCGCTCGGCGGCGATCTACGTCCCGAGCGGTTGTTGCTCGCGTACACGAAGGGAATCTTCCCGTGGTATGCGGAGAATCTCCCGATCCTGTGGCACTCGCCAGATCCGCGGATGGTGATGACGACGCGCGACCTCGTGGTCCAGCGCAGCCTGCGCAAGGCGATCCGGCGCAAGCCGTACAGGTTGACGATGGACACCGCGTTCGTCCGCGTCCTCGAGAACTGTGCCTCGGTGCCACGGCCCGGTCAGAGCGGGACCTGGCTCATCCCCGAGATGGTCGATGCCTATCGCCGCCTGCACGAGCTCGGCTTCGCGCACTCGATCGAGGCGTGGCAAGGCGACGAGCTGGTCGGTGGGCTCTACGGCGTCTCGCTCGGCGCGGCGTTCTTCGGCGAGTCGATGTTCGCGAACGCGCCCGATGCGTCGAAGATCGCGTTCGTCGCCTGCGTGCGGCAGCTCGAGGCGTTCGAGATCGAGCTGATCGATTGCCAGGTCCACACCGAGCACCTCGAGCGCTTCGGGGCGTACGAGGTCCCGCGGGTCGACTACCTGACGCGGCTCCAGATCTCGCTCGACGAGCCGACGCGACGCGGCCCGTGGAAGTTCGAGATCGATCTCGAGGTGTTCGCCGACAGTGGCGGCGACGTCGTCACTGCGACCTGAGTGCGGCCGCCGTGACGATCGGTACCAGCGCCTCGGCGAGCGCGAGGGCGAGCCGGCCGAGCCCGTGCGGGCTGACGCACTCCCACAGCGCGGCGTGAACCGCGAGCTCGTCGTCGACGCGGGCGGCGCGGGCGCCGAGGTCGGCCCAGCGCAGCGGCCTGGCGAGCACGAACTCGCGCGCGGCGGTGCGCAGCGGCGCCGGTGCGGCGTCGGCGACCAGCTCGGCGATCGCGGCGACGAGCGCCGGCGGGAACGGCTTGCCGACGACGTCGGACGTGCACTCGCGGATCGGGTGTGGCCCGTCGATCAGCGTGCCGTCGGGATCGAACGTCGCGACACGCGACCACAGCGAGTCGCCGAACCAGACCTCGCACGACTGGCCTACCAGGCGCGCCGGCGAGCCGTCGGGCTCGTACGAGATGCCGTCGAGATACACGCGTTCGAGCGCACCGCGCACCTCGACGTGGCCGCCCGGGATCGCGATCCGATCGTGGGCCGCCGGCGCGAAATCGATCGGGATCGGATCGCGCGCGAGGCGGGCCATGCGATCGATGATGTCGGCGACGAACACGGCTTCGGTCCCGGTGGGGCGAAATGATCGGAGGAGGCTGCGCCACAGCGCGTGCGTCGGATACGGACCGGCGTAGCGCAGCGCCGGGACCTTGGCCCTGGCGGCAAGGATCGCGATCGTGTTGAGGATCGCGCCACCGGCTCCCGGAGGCAGGCCGGCGGGCGCAGCCAGCGTCGGGATCTCGGTCGGCCGCTGCCAGTCGATCGCCGAGATCGTCGTGTCACCCACGACATGCGCCTTGCCGAGCAGCGGATCGTCGATGATCTCGCCGGCCACGGTCGCGCCGGGGACCGTCAGGCGGGCCAGCTGGTCACCTTGCCATGCGAGGTGGGCCCACACGTGCCCCATCCGATCGACGATCCGGACGAGCCGGCCGTCTCGCTCCTCGACAAGCACGCGTCATCCTCTCACGGATTGACGTCCCCGAGCCTTTCGCTCCGGCACGCGCTTTGGCATCTTCCGCGGGCCGTGAAGTTGGGCATCGTCAAGGAGACTCGGCCCGAAGAACGTCGGGTCGCCGCGTCCCCGCAGGTCGTCGCGAAGTGGGTGAAGGGCGGCTGGGAGGTCGAGCTCGAGCGCGGCGCGGGAATCGACGCGAGCTATCCCGACGCACAATACGAGGCCGCGGGCGCCAAGCTCGTCGATCGCGCCACCGCGTGGCACGCCGACATCGTCCTCAAGTTGCGGCCACCGCTCGCGTCCGAGGTCGCGCAGCTGCGCGAGGGCGCCACGCTGGTGTCCTATATCTTCCCGGGCGAGCAGCCCGAGCTCGTCGACCAGCTCGCGGCGCGCAAGGTCAGCGTGCTCGCGATGGATCAGGTCCCGCGGATCAGCCGCGCCCAGAAGATGGACGCGCTGTCGTCGATGGCGAACATCGCGGGCTATCGCGCGGTGATCGAGGCGGCGAACCGGTTCGGCAGCTTCTTCACCGGCCAGTTCACCGCGGCGGGCAAGGTCCCACCGGCAAAGGTGCTGATCATCGGGGCCGGCGTCGCCGGGCTCGCCGCGCTCGGCGCCGCCAAGGGCCTCGGCGCGATCGTGCGGGCATTCGATGTAAGGCCCTCCGTCGAGGATCAGGTGAAGTCGCTCGGCGGCGAGTTCCTGACCGTGACGATCAAGGAGTCCGGCGAAGGGCAGGGCGGCTACGCCAAGGAGATGAGCAAGGAGTTCATCGACGCCGAGTACGCGCTGTTTCGCGCGCAGGCGAAGGAAGTCGACATCGTCATCACGACCGCGCTGATCCCGGGTCGCCCGGCGCCGAAGCTGTGGCTGAAGGACATGGTCGAGCTGATGAAGCCGGGCTCGGTGATCGTCGATCTCGCGGCCGAGAAGGGCGGCAACTGCGAGGTCACCTCGCCCGGCACGGTGATCGAGCACGCGGGCGTGACCGTCGTCGGCTACACCGATCTCGCGAGCCGGATGGCGCACGTCGCGAGCGATCTGTACGGCACGAATCTGCTGCATTTCCTCGACGAGATGGGCGGCGCGGCCGGCCACAAGATCGATCACGAAAACGATGCGGTCCGCCCGGCGCTCGTGCTCGAGCGTGGCGAGAAGCGGTGGCCGGCACCGAAGAAGCCGGAAGCCGCCAGGCCTGCCGAGCCCGCGAAGCCCGAGGTGCCTGCGAAGTCACCGGCGGTCACGCCGGCGCAGAAGGTCCTGAGCCACGGCCACTCGCCGGTGCCGCGACCGCCATCGCGCAACGCCGGGATCGTGATGTCGATCGTCGGGCTCGCCGCCGCGCTCGGCTTCCTCTACCTGCGGTTTGTCGACAAGGGTGACGCCAACCTCGGCGCGATGGGCTCGTCGAGCTACCAGCTGCTGCAGCACGTGACCGTGTTCGTGATGGCGATCTTCGTCGGCATGCAGGTCGTGTGGAACGTGACGCCGGCGCTGCACACGCCGCTGATGAGCGTCACCAACGCGATCAGCGGCATCATCGTCGTCGGTGGTTTGCTCGGCGCGGTCGGCTTCGGCGCCCAGGGCTCGGTCATCGTCGCGATCGTCGCGACGCTGTTCGCCACCATCAACGTCGCCGGCGGGTTCCTCGTCACCCGGCGCATGCTCGCGATGTTCAGGAAGTAGCGATGGAGGCCACGAACTTCCTCGAGTCGACCGCGCTCATCAACAGCGCGTACATCGTCGCGGCGGTGCTGTTCATCCTGTCGCTGCGCGGGTTGTCGAGCCAGGAGACCGCACGGCGCGGCAACCTCTACGGGATCATCGGCATGGCGATCGCGATCGCCGCCACGCTGACCCAGGTACCCGCCGCGGGGGCAGGCTTCCATCCGGCGGTGTTCGCGGCGATCGGCGTCGGTGCGGTGATCGGCGCGCTCATGGCCTCGCGCGTCGGCATGACGCAGATGCCGGAGCTGGTCGCGCTGCTCCACAGCTTCGTCGGACTCGCCGCGGTGCTCGTCGGCTATTCGCTCGATCTGCAGGGTGGCGGCGAGGGGTTGGTCGAGGGCGTGATGCAGACGTTGCCGCCGACGCTGACCCACCGGATCGATCCTCGCGTTCCTCAAGCTGCGCGGCTCGGTCTCCGGCAAGCCGTTGCTGCTACCGGCGCGCCACATGTTGAACCTCGCGATGCTCACCGGCTCCATCGGGTGCGGCGTCATGTACGCGTCGAACGGTGATCAGGTCGCGCTCCAGGTCGGCACCGCGATCGCCTGCGTGCTCGGAGTTCACCTGGTCGCCGCGATCGGCGGCGCGGACATGCCCGTCGTCGTCTCGATGCTCAACAGCTACTCGGGGTGGACCGCATCCGCCGCGGGTTTCATGCTCGGCAACGATCTGTTGATCGTCACCGGTGCGCTCGTCGGCTCGAGCGGCGCGATCCTGTCCTACATCATGTGCCGGGCGATGAATCGCTCGATCTACAACGTCATCTTCGGCGGCTTCGGCGCCGCCCCGCCGAAGCCCTCGGCTGCCGCGAAGGCCGCGACGACGGGCGAGGTGCTCGAGATCGATGCGACGACGCTCGCCGGCAAGCTCGCCGAGTCGAAGTCGGTCGTCATCGTGCCGGGCTATGGCATGGCGGTCGGCCGCGCGCAGCACGCGGTGCGCGAGCTCACCGAGGTACTCCGCAGCAAGGGCATCACGGTGCGGTTCGCGATCCATCCGGTCGCCGGACGGTTACCGGGCCACATGAACGTGCTGCTGGCCGAGGCCAACGTCCCGTACGACATCGTGATGGAGATGGACGAGATCAACGGCGACCTGCCGGCGACCGACATCGCGATGGTGATCGGCGCGAACGACATCGTGAACCCCGCCGCCGAGGATGATCCGGGCTCGCCGATCGCCGGGATGCCGGTGCTCCAGGTCTGGAAGTCGAAGCTCGTGATCGTCAACAAGCGCAGCCGGGCCGCGGGCTACGCCGGGATCGACAACCCGCTGTTCTACAAGCCAAACACGAACATGCTGTTCGGCGACGCCAAGGACGCGGTCGAGAAGGTCGTGGCCGCCCTCAAAGCCGGCTGATCGTCCGACCGCGGTTCGGGTTACCATCGGCGCGTGGGGCCTCGCATCCGACCGTGGCTGGGTGTCGCGATCGTGGGCTTTGCCTGCAAGTTCTCGCCGCCCAGCGAGCAGCCGCCGGCGATCGACGCACCGGAGCCGGTGCCCGACGGCGGACCGTGCATGGCGGCACCGACCTTCGAGTGCGTCGGCGAGTTCACGCTCCGCAAGTGCGTCGAGATGGGCATCGACCCGGTCGACGAGTCGTGCAACTGGGGCTGCAAGCCAGCGGGGCAGGCCCACTGCGGCCTCGTCACTCCGTCGGGTGGCGCGGCGATCCCCGCAGATGCCGATCCGAAGCTGTTCGCCGGGGTCGGGGACGTCACGCTGTCCGCGGCCACGACGATCGATGGATCTGCCGGCACGATCTCGGGCGTCATCGCGGGTTTCGAGCACTCGCTGCGGGCGGGCGACACGGTCGCCGTGTTCCGGTTCAAGAGCCTGACGATCGATGCGCCGGTGAAGCTGGCGGGAGCCGCGGCGGTCGTGCTCGTCGCCGATGGACCGATCGTCGTCAATGCGCTGATCGACGCCAAGGGCCTGTGCGGGATCGACGACGACGCGACGTCTGCGGGAGCCGGTGGCTTCGCGGGTGGCAAGCTCGCGACCGACGACGGCCAGGGTCCCGGCGGCGGCAAGGTCGGCACCAAGAAGGCCGGTGCCGGCGGCGGCGGTCATGGCGGCAGCGGAGGAACCGGCGGGCTCGGTCCGGTCGTCCACGCCGGTGGCGCCGGTGGCGTGGTGTACAGCACCAACACGATCACGTCGTTGATCGGCGGCAGTGGTGGCGGTGCGACCGAAGGCGGCGGCGGCCATGCGCGCGGTGGTGGCGGCGGCGGCGCGATCCAGCTGGTCTCCAACCTCCGGATCGTCCTCGGAGCCGGCGGCGGCATCGACGCGGGCGGCTGTGGTGGTGATAGCGGCGCGGGTGGTGGCGAGGACGGCGGCGGTGGTGGTGGTGCCGGCGGCGCGATCCTGCTCGAGGCGCCGGTGATCGAAGGCAGCGGCAAGCTCGCGGTCAATGGTGGCGGAGGTGGCGCCGGCGACGATTCGGATCTCCTCACTCGACCGACCGCGGCCGGCGCGAACTCCACGCTCGATCGCAACGCGGCATCGGGCGCGATCGGCAGCACGACCGGATCGCCCGGAGGTCCTGGCGCAGCCGGTGAAGACTTCGACGGTGGGACCGGCATCCTGACGGTCCTCGACCACGCAGGCGGTGGTGGTGCCGTCGGGCGCATCCGGCTGAACAGCCGCGACG
>Ga0193708_1000330_pt1 | contig 11260 bp, 13 predicted proteins | sample H3c1metaG_FD_160570 | JGI IMG/M metagenome (GOLD analysis project Ga0193708, IMG submission 160570) | Soil microbial communities from a riparian zone of the East river system, Colorado, United States - H3c1 | ecosystem: Environmental > Terrestrial > Soil > Riparian zone | place: USA: East River...
GACACCCCCATTGGCGAGGCCGCTTCCCCAACTCGCGGCGGCGGTTCCCCAATTCCGAAAGTCGGTTCCCCCAAGTTTCCGGACGTCTCCCCCATTCGCTCCGGCGGCTGCCCTATTCCGACGGCTGTCCCCCCTTTCGGGACGGCATCGCAAAAAACGTTTCGTGCAAAGCCCGCCGGGTTTCACGACATCCCGGAGCGGCTCCAGCGCGTGCTACGCGCCTGCGGCGGGGGCTTGGAGACCAACCGGGATCTCCGCGAACGGCTGCAGGGCGGGCTCGACTGGTTCAAGGCCGGCCGCGGAGAGTCTGGCCGCAGGCGCGGAAGCTTTCCGGGCCTTGCGGCGGCGACGGCCACCCTCCCACAAACGGCAGCGCTGGCGGGAAACTCCCGGCTGGGAAGCCCGCGTCGCGGTTCCCGGCCCGGAGTTTCTCGGCGGCTTCGCGGTAGGCCCCGCTGGGAATCTCCTGCCACCTCGCCCCGTACGAGGGCACGGACAGGCAGCGGTGGCACATGATGCCTCTCTACGGGTTCGAGATGTGGGCCGAGCGAGACGTGCCGCCCGTCATCGAGCCGGAGCCTTAGCCCAGGCAGCACTTCAGGATGAGCTAGAATGCGCAGGCCGGGGGACGGTCCCTGGCACTACCAGGGAGCCATCCATGAAGAAGAAGACGGTGAGGAAACTGGTGCTGGCGAAGGAAACGGTAGCGGCGCTGCTTCCCCAGGTGGCGGGAGGGATTACAGCCGCCTGTACACCAACTTGGAATTGCGGCCCCACCAATAATCTCGACTGCCAGAGCGGTAAGTACCCCTGCTAGCAGTCCAGGTGAGGGGAGGGCTCCGGCCCTCCCTCTATCACCAACCCCAAGCCCGGGGAGTAGAATAGGGACTCTTCAAAGGAGAAGTGAATGAAGAAGCAGGTGAAGAAGCTGGTGCTGACGAAGGAGACGCTGCGAACTCTTGCGGGGGAGGAATTCGCCGATGTGCATGGCGGGTCCTACTTCACGACCGGTTGCGCTAGCCGGATCATGCCTTGCTTCAATACAGAGCAGGCCAGTTGTAGGTGCTAACCCGCCCGGGGCTGGCCAAGAGGCCCGCCCCTTCACCACATTGAATTAGGACACGCCCCTCGTAATGGGCCGGACCGCCCCACACGGGGACAGCCGCTACGAATCGCCTGGTGCCTCGCCCGGAGTCGGTGGAGGACAGAGCTTTGATTGAATGCTTTACACAAGCCACGAATCATCGATTCCTTGGCAATCCCTATGCGGAGCAAGCACGTCTTCGGTATGAAGCGCTCGAGGGGTTGAATTGGAAGATTCCCCTTTTCCACAGGGAAAGGGCGGAACAGGATGAGTATGATACGCCGGAGACCGTTTATTTCATCCGACGCGACGAAGAGCTCAACCCTCTAGCTTGCATGCGGCTTTGTCGTACCGACCTCAAGTACAGGCTGCGAGGTATTCCGACGACCTTCATGTTAAGAGACGTTTTTTCATCTTATGTTACAGGCCCACAATCTTTATATGTAGGAGGTTCGTATCGGGAAGGAAGTAGACTCTGTGCGGCTCTGAACCTCCGCCAATCTGAGAAAAAAGAGCTAAGGCGGCGGATCGTCGATGAGATCCTTGTTGGAGTCATGGAGTACAGCGTCGAACATAGCATTAAGGGTATCTACGGGACCATGCCCACAAAAGTATTTAATAGTACATGGGGCCGAACAAAGTGCAAAGTGCAGTGGCTCAGCGAAGAAGTTTCCATTGACGAATTTCCCAGTCGGTTGGCCATAAAGATCATCTCACAGGAAGCTCTTGACAGAGTTCGTGGAATAACCGGCCTTCATGAAGGAATCTTAAATTATGGAGACTGGTGAAGCGCATGTTGGCCGCCGCTACGAATCGCCTGGCACCTCGCCCCGGGCACCTCGCCCCGGTAGCTCCTATTTTCGACAGATGATATGCATCGCCGACGGTGCGGCGATATACTCGTCCCAGAAGCCCTCACCACGCTCGTGTTCCGATTCCGCGGGGATCAGGAAAGGCTCGATCTTGCAGGAGCGGAATCCCACGGTTCGGCATGCCTCCTCGTAGACCTCCCAGGGCCACCAGTAGAAGTCGAACTCCACCGTGTTCGCATCGAGGTAGAGGGTGCCACGGAGCCTCGCCCCCTCGTGAAGGGTCTCGTCCAGAAGCCGGTAGCCGAACCCGTATTTTCGCTGATCGACGACGGGCCGCGGCGGCTGGAGCGGATTGGCGATGCTCGCAACGAACTGCTGGCCCGGCTCGAGGTTGTCGTAGACCGTCCGCATCATCTGGAGCAGTTGCTCCCGGCTCTCGGCATAGTGCAGGAGGTACGCGGCGGAGACACGGTCGAACGAGCCGATTTTTCCCAGCGTCGCGGCGTCCGCGACACGGTACTCGATCCCCATGGGCTCCGCGTCCTCTCGCTGCTGGGCCAGCGCGATCATCTGCGCCGAGATGTCGACGCCCACCACGCGCGCAGCCCCCCATCGCTTGAGCAAGCGCGTGCCCATCCCATCGCCGCAGGCCAAGTCGAGGACGGAGAGACCCGTCAGGTCGCCAAGCCGCTGGTGGAGCGAGTACCACTCGGCGTCGCGGAGCGGCACGGCGGCGGAGATCCTCTGGTAGTCGAGGGCAATCGTGTCGTACTGTGTCACGTGTCTCCCTTCCGTGGAGTGGGTCTGCCGCGGAGCCGCGTCTTCCGGCGCCTTGGACTCACAGCCTCACCCGCGTAGCCGGCCGGAAAGCGCCACGCCGGAGGCGCACCCGGCGAGGCAGGCGCCACGCAGGCGCTGGACCGTCCACCAGTTGCCGCTACGAATCGCCTGGCACCTCGCCCGGTCCTCCAGAGCGGCCGAAGCTCACGAAGTTGGATTGGCAATCTCTGCTCCAGAGTCTCACCGGCATGGACCCGATGAGGTGTGAGGTCTGCGGACAGAACGCCTTACGCCTCGCCGGGAAACTGGCGCCCGCTCAAGTCCCGAGGGCTCCGCCTCGATGATCTAGTTGCTCATAGCGCAATTCCAATATTTATTGCTCAGCCGTGGAGCGAGGACCTTGTGTATCTTGCCGGGTCTCTACGGTATAATCGTCCCCACGAAATCGCGGTCAGGAGGTTAGGTATGCCGCAGATCCCTTCGCTGGACGGTCCTCTGAAAGCCTCACGGCGGCTCTCGGAGTGGTGTGGAGGCCGGCAGAGTGGCGCGCGAAGGGGCCTGCGAAGGATTGAATCTCCATAGGACCGTCCCGGACTCCCCCGCGGCTTCGTTCAACCTGCGTCTATCTGAAATCCTCCCGGACCGGTGGAGGACTTCGGGAGCTCGGTGTGGGGAGGACTTCAGATAGACGCTTAATGGTTAGGCGTCGGAATGACCACTTTTGGTCACGAGCCGCGGCTACGAGGCCTTTCCAGCAACCATCTGTCATTCGAAGCGGAGGATTGAGTGCCCCTAACAGCTGACGACCTCCTCTGGGGTCTCTACACCGACAGCATGGCGCATGTTCGACACTACGAGATCCAGCGAACGGCCTTGGTGGGCGTATCCGTGACCCTCGGTGGTGCCGTAGTGGCTGTGGCAGGGTGGGACGGTCGCGTAACAGCAAGTGAGTGGCCGCTCGGAGCCTTGCTCATCGCGGTCGGGTTGTTTGGTTTCCTCTTCAGCGCCAAGCAATACGAGCGCGCCACCGTCGCGGCGATACAGGCAGAGCGCTACCGTCAATCGCTAGGTATGCGCTTCCCCGATCTAGGCATCACAGGGCTCCGTGACGCAGCTTGCGCGGACGGCGCCAGAAAGTTCCGGATCCTCGGCAGGCTCCGAATCCACGTGTTCTATGTGCTCCTCCATCTGTTTGTTGCGGTGCTCGGCGCCTTGGTACTAACACGCGCCTTGGGCTGGTTGTGATCCGACGCCTAACCCCTCGTTGCAGCGGACAACACCCTGGTGAGATCTCGTAGCGTCATCGCTTCTGGCGTCCACCATCTTGCCCTTCGTTCACCGGCTCAGCAGGGTGTTGCCGCTGAACTCATACGCCGTTATATGTCTCGGATAGGTTAGACGCAGGAAAAACTGGCTAATGAAGAAATCTCGACAGACGGTCTCTATGTCTTGGCTTGCGATCGCCAGTGTAGCGGCCATTGCTGTGATTATAGTTGTTATCCTCTACGTAAGAAGCCCTCATCGCGAAGACGTTGAGCGTGAGATTGCAAAAAATTTGGTTCAATTCGTAGTTGTCTTGATTTTTGGCGCGGCGGTAAGTGAAATTTTGAAGGAGAGGGAGAGAGCACGTCAGAAGCTAGAAGGAACAAGATCGCAATCGTCAGGAAGAGGAAAGGCTAGCTCTGTTCAGAGAGCACGTTCGTAGGCGCGTTGCAGAGGTATACAAAGCAGTTACAAGAGCACGTGCAATGTTGCGCGTGGGCGGCGTTACGCCAGAACGATTAGCCGGGGGCTTAGGCTTGAAGGATTCTGACGCCATCAAGACATACAGACGTGAGCTTGAAGCAATTAACGAGGCCCAACTAGACCTTGAGAAGATATGGCACGAATTAGAGTGCTTCCGGTATATCTTTTCGAGCCCAATTGATTTGATTCGGAAGATGAAAATGATGTCTGGTTACCTTCGCCGAATTCTCGACGAGTACGAGGAGAATTGTGACCTACTGTTTACCATAGAAGGAAGCTGTTTGCAGCATTCCAAGCTCTCTGGGCTAGTGGCTTCAACCAAGGACAGTGAATTTAAAGAGAAATTCTGCGACCGTTATTCTGAAGCCGCGGAACTAATAAGCAAAGATATTCTGAGGCCGATAGTTGGTGGTGGAGGGTGAGGACATACAACCCTGCGGTCCAGCGGACGGCCGGTGCCGCACGCTGACCTTGCAAACGTTAGCCGCAGTGTAGCCGTTGGAAGGAGATCAAAGTAGGTGGCCCGAAGAACCAAGGAACCTGAGCCGAGAAGAGCAGAGCTTCGGCCCGAGCAGATGCGTTCCGCACTGCCTCGACTTCGGAAGCGTATAGAAGAGCTGCGCGCGGTAGATGTTAACACCATCCAAGTTCGTTGGGATCCAGCCACTGAGGCGCTCGAGCAAAAGGTGAATTCCACGCTGAGCGATATCTTCGGCCCTAATACGGTGGAATATCAGGAGTTCGGAGATGTGCGCCTAGATCGAGCTCCCACGTACCTTATGGATGAGGCCCCATTGTACGAGATCCGAGAAGGTCTCAGTCGTGGTATCTCAATGGTTATCTCCTCGCTCGAAGCAATCATCAGCTTATTTCAGGAGAAACTTGGCGATGAAAGCTTGGATTCAACTGACCGTGCTCGCCAGGCCTTCTCTAGCCTAGAATTGCATCCGGAGATTGCAAGGGCAGTGACCAATCTATTCGAGGACGGTCATTGCGCCAATGCGGTTGAAGACGCATGTAAGGTCCTGGACCTACTTGTAAAAATGAGAAGCGGTCGCGTGGATCTTGGAGGTACTGAGTTGATGCAGGCTGTATTTAGTCCGAAGAGCCCAGCCTTGAAGTTCAGCGATCTCAAGACCGAATCTGAGAAGAGCGAGCAGCAGGGACTGATGTTTCTGTACGCAGGTGCTATGCTAGCGTTTCGAAACCCACGTGCCCATGGCCTAATACAAGATGATGCTGAGAACGCGCTCGACTACATTGCATTTCTTATGCCTTCTTGCAAAGATGTTAGACCGGGCTCGTAAGTGTTGACTGAGGTGGCGCTGTGGTATAGACGGCTAACCAGCGGCTCGAGCGGACGGCTAAAGCCGCCGCTCAGCCGCAGCGGCGTTATACGCTGCCATGGACGGAGGAACATACAGGACATGAGACTAGACCCTGCTGAGCTTTTCTATCTCTCAACCTTTCTTATTCCGCGACGTTCGACCTCCTATCCTGTCATGGAGCGTGATGATTGGTATGCGTGTCTCGGGAAGCCGCCGGAAGAGGTAACCGAGAGAATTCGAAAGGAACGACTGATCGAGACAGCGAGCCTAAGCCTTCATCTCGAAAGGAAGTTTAAAAAAAGTCAACTGGAGGCGCTTTTAAGAGAGCGTCGACTGAGCGTTGAAGGAAATAAGGCCGATCTCATACTTCGTCTTATGAAAGCCGACGAGGTGAGTGCTCGGGACGCTGTGGGAAGTTTCGATATTCTGCAATGCTCTGATGAAGGTGCGGCCTTGGCTAACGCGCATCTTAGTTCGGTCGCTGACGAAATGAGCTCGGATGAGTTCTCGGAACTTTTGGGAAGTTACGAGAAGGCCAGATTCTTCGCTCTGTGGGTTTCATCAGCAATTTTGGCTGGGGTTATAGGGAACAATGCGGATAGAATTTTTACGCAAATGTTGCGAGTTGTCACTGAGCCTGCGCCAAAAGAACAAAAGCCAACATCTGGTGAGGCCGCACAACACGACCAGGGACCGCAGTGGAAGGAAGAGGATCTTGAGCGGTATTATGCTTTGTATTCTCTACCCATTGTCATATTTTTTCGCTTCTGCTTGGCATGCTACCTTCGGGACGAAGGCTGTCCAGGGTTAAGCGGTGCGGGGGCTGAGGGGCTAGCAGCCTTTGACAAGAGATATTATGAGGGGAAGTTCATAGTTCTTGCCCTGAACGGAAATCCCTGGGGAGGCACGAACATTACTATTACGTTCCAGCACAAGCCCGACAAAGTTTTTGTGGCATGGATATATGAGTTTGAAGCTGGCGGTAGGGGTGATTTTGACGACGAGGAGTCCTCAAATTCGTTCGAACTAAGGGGATTCTGGGATTATGAGATGAGCCCTAGCCAAATTGAAAAAAATAAAAGAGACATGAGATTGTTCTTAGAGGATAAGGTGCACGCAATGTGAGCCAGGTCGAGCGTATAACACCGCGCTGCACCGGACGGCTGACGCCGCCGGTGAGCTTGCAGGCCGTTGGGCGGCAAAGACTCAAGGAACTGCGCACGAGATTTTGACTGCCGTTAGGGCTCGGCTTTACCCTGCGCCCGGGTCCATAGGAGAGACAGACGATGAGCCGCACTCTAGACCTCACTTGCCAGCCAGGCCAGCCTTGCGTCCGCTGCGACAAGGCGACCGATTCCTTCGTCTACATCGTTGACCGGAAGGTTCCGATGTGCCCGGATTGCTCCATATGCTTCGAGGACTACCTGGCCGAGAAGGGAGGGCCACTGCCGTGCCCGCCCGTGCTCTATCGTTATCGAGCGCCTAGTGACGTCAAGCCATGCCCGGCCGACGGCCCCAGTTGGTTTGAACAGTTCCTTACTACAGATCAGGTATGGGCATCAAACCCGACGCAGTTCAACGATCCCTATGATTGCCGCCAGACATACGACTTTGCAGCCTCGCCTGAAGAATGGGAGAAGCGAGTCGACCACGGGATCGTCGGCGCGTCGGCCGGATATCTCGGGGCCGCGGGCAAGTTGCAGCTCTATTCTGAGCAACTCGAGGCTCTTGGGACGGGACTGAAGAAGGAGGCCAAGTACAACGATCCTGCTGTCCAGGCTGACATGGGGCGCCTGATGCAGGAGTTCCTCGATAAAGCGCGGGTCCTATGCCTGTGCGAGACCCAAACCAATCCAAGGCTGTGGGCTCATTACGCGGACGGGCATCGCGGCTTCTGCCTCGAGTTCGATACAAGTATGGAGCCCTTTCGTGCATACCGGGTGAGATATACGCGGGACTACCCGAAGCTGGGCATCAACGCAACTCCCGATCAGTGCCTCCGGACGTTCCTTCTGACTAAGTCGGAGCTCTGGAAAGACGAACAAGAGTGGCGATGCGTACTCTTGGAAGGCGGCCCCGCACAATGGCCGATTCCCCAAAGGGCGCTGAAGGCGGTGATCTTCGGCACCCGGGCGAGTGCCGACCTGCGGGCGACCATCACCCAACTGATCGCGGTGCACAAGCCTTGGGTCGCGTTGCGAGAGGTCGTAGAGGTCCCGTTCTCGTACGATCTTCAGGTCAGACCGCTACCAGGTGCCGCGGCAGTACAGGAGACGCCCCACAGGAGAGCGCCCAACCCCGGGCCTCAACCGGACGGCACCGCTGGCGCGGCGCCGCGCGGTTAGGCCCCGAGCGTTGCTGCCGTCTGCGCTACATCGTCGGCGGCTTTCTCACTCCAAGAGGCCCGCTATGAATGAAGAGAAGATAGCTGCGCATCGGCTTGCTGCTTATTCCGACGCGGTCTTCGCGGTGATCGTGACCGTCATGGTACTGGAGCTCAGGGCACCGGATCAGCCGGAATTCTCGGCTCTCTGGCCTCTGTGGCCCACGGCCATCAGCTATGCGGTGAGCTATCTGTTCATCGCTATTATTTGGATAAACCACCACTACCTTATGCGGTTTGTAGGTGCTCCGACACTGAGATTGATATGGATCAACTTCGTCCATCTCTTCATGGTGTCGCTCCTGCCCTTTGCGACGGCATGGGTTGCGCGCACCCGGCTTGCAGCGTCCCCTGTAGTGTTTTACGCAGGGGTGTTTGTGCTTGTGGACCTTGCGTACAACGTCTTCGAGCGGGAAATATTGGCCCGAGCCGATGCCACGCAGGTGTCCGGCCGAACGCGGCGCATGGCGATGCGCAGATCCCTGACTGTTCTTGCGATCTTCACGACCGCTATGCTCGTTGCGTTCGTCGCGCCACGCCTCGGCTTCGGTCTGATCTGCGGCGCCCTGGTCCTCCACTTGCGGCCAGAGGCACCCGGCAGTCGGCCATGACGGTCTGTCTGGACGGCATGCGACCTGATCTTCAACAACCCGATCGGGGTCGGTGGCCGGTAAGGAGCCCCTAACCTCGCTCGCGGGGCAGTGGCCTTCGACGGCGTGTTAGCATGCCCGGCTGAGCCTGCTGCTGAGCAGATGGAGGAGTCATGGGGAAAGGTCGTCTGGAGGCGTTTAGCGATGGCGTGCTTGCCATCATTATTACCATCATGGTGCTGGAGTTGAAAGTGCCTCACGGCGAGTCGGTGGCTACCCTGGCACCTTTGATACCAGCCTTTCTCAGCTATGTTCTCAGCTTTGTCTATGTGGGGATCTACTGGAACAATCATCATCACATGCTTCACGCCAGCAAGAAGGTGTCAGGGTCGATTCTATGGGCCAATCTGCATCTTCTATTCTGGTTGTCGTTGCTGCCGTTCGCCACCGGCTGGATGGGCGAGAACCATTTCGCTCCACTGCCGTCGGCGCTCTACGGAGTGATCCTCCTGGGCGCTGCCATCGCGTATTGGGTGCTTCAGCAGACCATCATCGCTGTTGAGGGCCCGGGCTCCATCCTCGCCGCGGCGGTCGGGCGCGACTGGAAGGGTAAGTTGTCGCCGGTTCTGTACATCACGGCCATCGTGTCGACGGCCTGGAATCCCTGGGTCGCACAAGCAATTTATACCCTTGCCGCGCTGATCTGGATCGTGCCCGATCGGCGGATCGAGCATGTGATTTCCCAGGGCGGAAGCTGAGCCGGGTTCAAAACCGTACCCTGACAAACATCTCGCCGCTGGGATCCGTGACGTCCGAGGTCGGCGAGGATCGCGACGTCATCGCCGCTGCGGAGACGCCCCGCCGTCCCGTGGCCTGCGCAGAGGTGTCGTAGAGCGTCTGGGGCGTCTCTATGGAACGATGTCGCGGTGGCCTGGGGTAGAGGTACCGGGGACCTCGCAAGATACGAGATCTCCAACACCTCCGTAACCTCCCCCTGGGGCCAAGCCTCCGACGTACCGTAGAAACGACCCAGACGATGTGCGCTGATCTTTCAAAGGCAAACGCCGGCGGGTCGTCTCAGCGGCGGCGTCAACCTTCCGAATCCCTCTCCCCTTCCGCGTCCCCCACCTCCGTCACTTTTTTGTAGGCCGGGAAGGTCGGGCGAGATGATCATCTCCAGCGGCAGGCGGGGGCCGTGAAGTAAGATCCAGGGGATGACCGGCACGGAATCACTGTGGGGCCTGATTCTCCTCATCTGCCACGCCACCGGCTTCCTCTGCGCCGTCCACGCCCTGATGTCGGTGCGGACCCCTCAGGGCACCATGGCCTGGGGAGTCGCCCTGATCGCGTTCCCCTACTTCGCGGTGCCCGCCTATTTCGTGCTTGGACGGTCGAAGTTCCACGGCTACAAGATCGCCCGGCAGGTTCTGGAGGCGAGCTCGGAGGAGAGAGCCGCCAGGGCCGTGCGGCCGTTCGTCGTTCAGCCGGAGGACCATGGCCCCCTGCTCGCCGCTGTCGCGCTGGCCACGATCCCTTTTCTGAAAGGCAACGAGGTCGAGCTGCTGGTGGACGGCCGGGCTACCTTCGACGACATTTTCGCCGGCATCGAAGCGGCTCAGGGCTATGTGCTCGTGCAGTTCTTCATCGTGCATGACGACGAGCTCGGGCGGGAGCTGAAATCGCGCCTGCTCCGCAAGGCCGCCGCCGGAGTCAGGGTCTACTTCCTATTCGACGAGTTCGGCAGCCACCGCCTGCCGCGGGCTTATGTGCGTGAGCTCCGCGACGGCGGGGTCGCGGCCCAGCGCTTCCACACCACCCGCGGCCCCGGCAACCGGTTCCAGCTCAACTTCCGCAACCATCGCAAGGTGGTCGTCGTCGACGGCCACACCGGCTGGATCGGCGGCCACAATGTGGGGAACGAGTACCTGGGCCTGAGCCCGCGCCTCGGCCCCTGGCGGGACACGCATGTCCGCGTCACCGGTCCCGCGGTGCTCGGCATGCAGAAGTCCTTCTACGACGACTGGCGCTGGGCCACGGGGGAGAAGCTGCAACTCGACTGGCTCGCCCAGCCTTCCGCCCGCGGGGACGTGCCAGCGCTGATCCTGGCCTCGGGGCCGGCCGACACGCTGGAGACGGCGAGCCTGATGTTCCAGGACGTGATCCATTCCGCGCGCCGGCGGCTCTGGATCACCAGCCCCTACTTCGTCCCCGACCCGGCGGTGGTCGGCGCGCTCCACCTGGCGGCGCTACGCGGGGTCGAGGTGCGCATCCTGATTCCGAACGATCCCGACCACCTGCTGGTCTATCTGTCGGCGTTCGCCTTCGTTGGCGAGATGATCGACGCCGGCATCGAGATCTACCGCTACCAGGCGGGCTTTCTGCATCAGAAAGTCTTTCTGATCGACGACGCGGTGGCCGGCGTCGGCACGGCGAACCTCGACAACCGCTCCTTCCGGCTCAATTTCGAGATCACCGCGATCTTCGCCGACCGCGACGTCGCCGCGCGGGTGGAACGCATGCTCGCCGCGGACTTCGCG
>Ga0193708_1000332_pt1 | contig 11242 bp, 18 predicted proteins | sample H3c1metaG_FD_160570 | JGI IMG/M metagenome (GOLD analysis project Ga0193708, IMG submission 160570) | Soil microbial communities from a riparian zone of the East river system, Colorado, United States - H3c1 | ecosystem: Environmental > Terrestrial > Soil > Riparian zone | place: USA: East River...
ACCATCCCCATGATCCCTTCGGAATCTTTCCACTGTCCTGGGAGGCCCTGCCCCATGTTCCCTGGGAAAACGGGAGTTGCGCCGGAATACGGCATCTTCTACCTCCTCAGTATGTGTAAAGTGTGTTGTCTTCAGCCTCAAGCGCACCGTCTTCGATTGCCTGGACCGCAGCTTCAACTGCGAGGACAGCGGCGATAGCCGCTGAGATGTATCTCGAACTGTCCTGAGTCTCTTTACGGATCAGGTAACCTTGGGTCTCTTCTTGCTTGTGGCAGCTGAGGATATGCGTCTCAAGGACTGACTGGTCTTTCCATATGATGGTTTCAGCTATAGCGCCAGACGCGAACTGTTCTACAGCTTTCGCGGCGTTAGCCTTAGACGACATCCAGAATTCCTCGATGCAATCTTCACCGAAGTCAGCAGCCCACTTCCCAATCTCAATCTGCCAGTTGTGGGGGTTGCACTTCGCCATGTAGACGGGATAGTTGCTGAGGGTCTTCCTGACCTTCTTGTCAACAACCTTCTTGTCCATCATCCACTCTTTGGCGCCGTATGGTCTCTCCCAGTGGTCCATAACCCACAGGGACATATCTTCTAGACGGCAGAGGACGATGGTCCCAGCTTCACGCTTCGCAGCAGCTGAGAACCCCATGGCGCACCTGTCCGTCTTCTTAAGAGGTGTGATATCTTTCCGACACCCCTCGATGACACTCAGCGGCAACCACCCGGACTTACCCATCGTTATCTCGTTGAAGTAATATCTCCGAGCTGTAGGTTCGTCGTTGGTTTCGACGTCACAGACCTCATCGAAGATACGGTTGACGTCCACCCACGGGCTGTTCCGGTAGATCCAGGTGAGTGCTGGGATGGCCTGTTCACGGTTGTAGATGTCCTCGATAGAGACCTGTTCGGTGTCGAATAGGATGCCTGCGTCCTTAGGGTCGATCCCTTGGGCCATCAGCTTGTCAATTTCCTTGTGGGTGCCTTCTGCGACGCTCTCCTCGCCGGGGCGGGGGGCGTTAGTGACCTCGATTGATCTGCCGCCACCTTTGGCGAGGTTACGACGGATAACAGAAGCGAAATCCGGGCCTTGCTCGGCTGGTACCCAGCCGTGGCTCTCCTCTAGGATGACGAAGCTAGGACGTGCACCTTCCTTCGACCTCGGGCTGGCGGTGATGGAGGCTAAGCTCCCTCGCACTCCACCGCGTTCGAGGTCAGGGACGATGATTCGGCTAGCTACGATGTCCAGCTGGTATTCCATCTCAGCGGAGCCATTAATTAACATCGAGTTAATGAGCACCTGGGTCTGCTTCGTCTGCTGCTCTGAGACAGCCGCGAGTTGAACTAGGGGAGCCGGGTGGGGGCGACCTACGGGGTTGCCCTGGGCATCCCAGCCGTCGAAGACGACCTCACTCAGGAGTTCAATGCAACCCATAGCGGCAGCCATGGGGCTCTTGCCGACGCCCTTGGCTCGTTCGCGGTACGCACGACGGAAGATGTATTTTCCGGTGTCATCCACTGCGTAATACCACAGCATAAACCGGGCTTGGTCAGCAGTGAAGACCCACTGGTCTCCCTTTTCGATACCGGTAGTGATGTGACCATCAGGCTGAGCGAGGTAGGCAGAAGCCCAGTCCAGCTGGATCCAACCTAAGGTTTTGATACCGAAGTCCTCTGGCAGCCCTTCTGGAAGACCTGCCATTGGACCCTCCTGGGGTTTAAGAAATAGCTGTTATCGTCTCTGGTAGCGGCGGTAGAGAGAAGTAAATTCCACCTATACTCTTTATCTTCGGCATATTCCCACTGGCAGTAAAAAATCCGCCAATGAAGTCAGCCAAGACGTTATAGAGTCCATCAGCCGAAATTGGATCTCCACCACCACCAGTTGGTCCCGAGAGGTCATAAGACCTTGTCCAGGACATCTCAACTGGTACAAAAGCTCTGTCCCCAACCCTAAAAATAGACTGATATGAAACCCAGAGGTTATCTCCCTCTAATGAAAACGATTGTGCGTGGTAACGAACAGAAAAAGTTAACCCATCCGAATTTATCCAATCGGTGATCATATCTGGCGGGCTCCACTCACCTAAACGAACTTCGCTAACGCCATGAGTCGCGTATACGTCTTCGTAAGGCGCACGGGCCGCAGAGAACCATGGGCCTTTAAAATGTGATTTCATAACCCCCCCCCTTTAGGAAACTTGCTCGACTCTTACAATGCTTCCAGCCTTAATCGAAATGGTCCCAGTTCCACCAGTGCGACTAAACTGGAATAGGCACGTTCCTGCGGTGGAACAAGTAAAGGTTCCTGAGATTATAGCAAAGGAGTCACGAGTATTATTGAACTCTCCCACTGCCGGCGTTTTCGGAGAGAACAGAACCGTTCCACCTGTCGCTGAAGGTATGGTCGTGCCAGAACCACCTGATGCCTGAGTGGAAGAAACAATAGAGGAGTTAATCCCGCCGTATGCTGACACCCAGTTGTATGCTGAAGTCTGCATAGTTCCACGTACAGCGAAACCGGCGACGGCCTCGGCCGTTAGCAAGCTCAGTTTAGCCTGCACTTGGAAGTAGTAGACCCCCGTGGTTGGCAGCGTTACCGTCATGCCAGTCACTAACGTCGTGCTGTTGATGCCAGTAACATCCGTAGTTCTCTGGTCAACCAATGGCCCCAGATAGACGGCGTTGGTGGCATTCCTGTAGGCCACTCGGTCACGGGCGTTGTCGTAAGACACCGTCCCCTCTGTCGAAGAGAGGCCCGTTGGTAACAATAGCCGTGTGGCACCAGAGAAGTCCGCTAAGCCGTCACACTCAATGCCGAGATCATCGATAGTGACAGCGGAAATGAGGTTTGCGAAATAGCTCCCGGTGGTCATGGAGATGTTAGCTCCAGGGTCCATAACAATAGAGGTTTTGAACTTCTTGCTCATAGATGCCCTATCCCGCGACCACGAATCGGTAGTCGCTTCTCATGACCGAGGTCGCGAAAGTGAAGGTGGTGTTGTTGGTGTCAGCAGCGGTAACGTCGACTTCCACTTCTTCTTCAGTGGAAATCAGGTAGCAGCTTGCGACTACCCACTGCTTCCCGAGGTTGTGGTTGAAGACGTACGACGTAGCTGAGGACGCAGGACCAGCGGTGGTGGCGACTCTAGCCACGGTAGAGTCAACAGGGGTGGTGACCTTCATGCCTCCAGGGCCGCGAGTTAAGGTGGCGCCGTCTAGCTTCACCCGAAGCCCCGAAGAAACCTCAAGTCCAGGATCAGAAGCTAAGTTAACTGCGACGTCGTTGGCGTTCACGGTCAGAGAGGTGTCAGTCGCGACCACGTTCCATGTGTTGGCGACGTCCGTGATACCAGCGCCAGCGGTAAGAGTCGTACCAGCTCCGCCGAGCTGGCCGAAGGTCAGGCCGTCAGTGCCTACGATCGCAGGTTCAGCAGTCTGGACGAATGTCTTGTTGCCGTTGACAATGCCCTCGGCGACAGAGACAGCTAGCCCCGTGGCGTCATCCCCAACGTGCAAGCCGTTAGGACCAGTAGCTCTAGCGGGGACAGCACCAACGGTATAGATGCCGTCGTCAGCAGCAGTCGACTGGTTGTCAACCAACACGAGGTCGCCGTCTGCGAGGGTGACGCCGTCGATGACGTCAGTGGCGTTCAGGTCACTAGCAATCGTGATGTTGCCAGTGGTTCGGGCGCGAACAGCCTTGTACTTCAGACCACGGGCGACGCTATCGACGTAGAGCTTGTTCGTGGCGTCAGCGTCAGCAGAGGGGGACGCTAGGTTCTCGATCTTATTGGAGTCCATATCGATGTTTGTGAGGAACTTCTTGCTCATCTTAAACCACCACCGCTCTACCTAGTTCTGGAGTGTTGAATTGGATTGTGAAAGAGTTCAATGAATTGATGTCTACTTGAGCAGACACCAAAGCTTCATCGACGTATATAAACACCCCTACAGGTCGGTTCAAGCCGTGATTAACTACCCATGACGAACTCGGGAGGGACTGCACGAACTCGAAGGGCTCACCACCAGCAGGACCAGGAGCACCAGGGGGGCCTTGGAGGCCAACCTCCTCGACAACTACTACCTCGATGAGTTCGTCTTCGATGGTGATTTCTACCGGAGGGGTCTCTAAGACGACAACCTCGTTTGTCTGCTCATATACGACTACCACCTCAGTCATCGTGGGCTCACCCACTCGGCACTAGTCATCGACGTAGACCAGACCCTTCAGGATCGTTGCGGCGTCCACCTTGAACCTGTAAATCTCCCCTTGAGGGATCAGTGCGACGTCCTCCTCAGAGATCACGATATCCACAATCCCAGCGGCGTCATCGACAGTGAAGTCAGCTCTAGTGAGGATGACCCCTGATTCGAGGAACACCAGCGTCAACTCTTTGCCAGTGAGGTCGATTGGGTCTTGGGTGCTCTTCTCGCGGTAGATCAGTCGGAAAGACTTCTCGACACCGGGCTCGACGCGAAGAGTATGTGTGCTACTAGCCACGGTGTGCCTCCTTAGTCTTCGTCAGAAGGGTTATCTGGGCCTCTTTGGAGGATTGATCTATAGTCGATCGACGCGGCGGACTTAGCAATCTCTTCGGCGGCGTTAGAGATATCCTTCTCTGACGGCTGGATCTTCATCCGGAGGGAGTCGCGGTCCTTCACTGTCGCGCCCCACTTCTCGACCCGCTGGCGAAGCTCTCCGGCCAGAGCCTTGATCTCGGAGGTGGTAGCTTCGAGTTCATTGAAGAAGCCAGCGTCATCGACCTTCATGTACTTCCCGAAGATACGGTTGTGGATCTTAGCTGCGATCTTCAGCTCTTCCCAGTCTGTAGCCTCGAACACCATCGCCTGAGGACTGGTGCGCCACGTCTCCCACCACTCGATGGTTTCGTCGCAGTAGTTGCCCTTCAACTCAGGGCCTCTGCGGACGCCATCCCAGCGGAGGATACCCACTTGGTGGACTAGGGGTTTGCGGTTGGTACGGGTGGAGTTACCTTCCTCATCTAGAGGCTTCGGTGCGCTCATGTTGACCTCCTGGGTCTGGGTACGAAAAAGGACCCCATCTAGGGGTCCAGAATGGTGCGGAATGGTGTATCGGGTGTCACGAGTTGAACGGACGTCTCTAGGGCTATGCAAGCTCTCCTAGCGTGGGGCCACCTCCACTAACCCGAAGTCTTAGAACGTCTCAGACCAGTCACAGTCCTCGCACTCTGATCGGGAGCCGATACAGGCACCGCCGTTTTCGTAACAGTCATCCCACCACGGGAATGACCACACAGTGTGACCTGGGAGGTGGTGCCAATACTCTTTGCGACCCCAGGGGTTGCAGCAGTCGGACGCACAGCCTGGAGTGCCGAAACCGTCGTTTTCTATCATCGGAGTAGCTCCAGATCGACTGCAAACCTCGCAGCGAAGTAATCGTTCATAGCGGCTCCGTCGACAGTTTGGATGGTATTAGAGTTGACGTATTTATACCCGTCATCAGACTTGGCTTTACCGTTGGCAGGATGAAGGTGTTCAAGAATGACGTCATCGCGATAAGTGATCGCCCCCAACTCTTCACCGATGCGGTGCCAGATGACATCAACACAAAGATGCTGTAGTGCGGGGAGGGCAAGCCACCCTAGTTTCTCTGGCAGGCTGTAGGAAACGATAGGGTGAGTAGCAAGACGTTGACCCTGGAGAAGGTCGTTGCCGTATACGACGCCACGGGGGTAGAGAGCTGCAAGCTCTTCTAGGAGTATGCCGTCCCAGTTAACTGTCTTGGGCACGACGTCATCTCCGAAGAAGCCAACCCCTAACGGCACTTCATCTCTTCGTAAGAGTTCTTTCCACCCCCAGTTCAGGGGGTCTACGATACCTCTTCTACCACCTGAGGGAACGGTCCAAGCCTGACCACCAAGCGGAGTGAGGTAGTAGTAGTACATATCTCTCTCTGGGTCATCTTCGTCAATCAAGAAGACTAGATCTGTGGAAGCTTGAGAAGTCCGAACGAATTCCCTCTGGAGACGTACGGCGTTCATGGGTCTACCTCGTGTAGGGCAGAACATCACCAGTTCAGTCGACACGTCAGTCTCCGTAAGTCGCCGGGTCTACTCCTGTAACCAATTCTCTGATGGCTTCGCTAACCGCAGATTGAGAACCCCATAGACCAGAGAGAATATAATCCGTACCATCCACCGAGTGTGCTCTGATCTGCCAACCCCCGCCGCCAGGTAGAGCTTCTAGAAAAGTGACGTGCGCGAGGTTGACGTAGTGGACCGAAAGGTCTTTGACCCACATCTTAAATCTCCTTAGATTGGAGCATGTCCCCACTTCTTAGTGAACAGCTCTCTTCCACGGTTGGCCTTCTCTACGAGGTCAGGACGATTACCCTTGACCATGTCGTTGTAGTACGTCGGAGTGTGGTCGGCCCGGCTGGCGCCCACTAGCCCAGTGCCCTTTGCTACCCGGGCCTTGTATTCGAGATCGCTACTCTCAAACCACCAGTCGAAGCGCTCATCCATTCGATGAGTAGAAGTGGCGGGGGCGAGATGCACTTGACAGAGGCGCTCACGGTGGTCGAGGGGCTGAACTTCTCTACGGATTAGGACCTCATCCGGCCGAAGAAGTCCGAAGAGGTCTGGGCCGACGAGATCGAGGTCGTGCTCAATCATCGCGTCATAGAGCGCGTCAATGTTCGGAGGGGTAATCCTGACATCAGTCTCCATCCACATCACTCCAGTGATGCGAGAGAACTCCCAGTGGCCGTTCATCCAGTAGTCGAACCCGAGGTTGTACCACTTCGCGAGGTTGATCTCATCAGAGCCGGTAGACACTACCCGCACCCCGGGGAAGTCGTAGAGGTCGTCGTGGTAGATCGTATCGGGGAGGGTGGTCACGACTACAACCCTATATCTCCCGTCTGGAGCGTAGAAGGCATCGAGACATTCTTTGAGGTCTTGTAGCCTAGGGCGGTGGCATGGGATCACTACACCGATGCTCATAGCGTCTACCTCGCCTCGAATCCCGGATACCCCTGACACCAGTCAAACCCGATCTTGTCGCGGAAGTGGGATCCGTGGGGTTCGGTTTCGGGGCACACGGTGGCGGCGACCCGCCGGGACACAACCGCTTCGACAGTCAACCCCGGAGGCGGCTGGTAGGGGAGCTTCAGCTTCTCTTTGATCTGGGTAGTGGAGATGTCAGTAACCCGAGGGTAGTAGAGGAGGGAGATCTCGTTCTCGTGGAGCCACTCCCACGTCAGTGTCATCTGAGAGAGGTAGTCCTTGGGGTGGTGCCAGTCTGAGCCGATGGCGACCACCTGTGGGTTTGCTGAGAGGATCGCCGGGCGACTATCTTCGTTTCCTTCGTTCGGAATGACCTTCGCTACCGATCGGAGCATTGAGAGGACATCAGCTCGATCGGAGTAGTTGTTGACTGGTGGGGAGCCTTTGTAACTCTCGATGAACTCGTCGTGGTTCAGAGAGACGATGACGTCGTTGAAGTCATCACGAGGGCCGACGCCGAAGTTCCAGAGATAGTGGAGGAACTCGACGTGCCCGACGTGGAGAATATCGAAAGAACCTCCGGTGAAGATCCTCATAGTATCTTCCCCCCGTGTCGATAGGGTCGAGTGTCGTTGTAGGCCATCTTCAGAGCGACAGCCTGGTCGATGTTGATGCCGTAGTCCGCACAGACGTCCAACACCCTGATGATGACATCTGCCAGCTCGATGGGGATTCCGAGCGGCTTCTCATTGTCATCCAGAGAGATGTAGACGTCGGCCGGGGTGTGGCCAGTTCGGTACTCTTCGAGAACTTCACTGACCTCAGAGTGAACGAGAGCCATGCTCTCCCCGAAGGTCACGGGCTTGTCTTTCCAACCATGTTCTTCTGCGGTGATGTTGATCTCTGCCGCGAGTTTGTTCAAAGTCATCGCTACTCCCTGTTGAAGACACCAGAACCCCATCTGATATCAGAGGTCGCACCCATACTACCACGCCGCGACCCATCCCGGACAGTTGGGAGAAGAGGTGCGGCCTCGGCTCCCTATTCAGTTGTCGTACTCCCAATCAGATTTGAACTGATGTTACCGGAGTGAAAGTCCGGCTTCCTTGGCCGCTAGAAGATGGGAGCTTCAGGGCGTACCCGGGGTCATCTTCCACCGTTCCGGACTACTACGCCCCTTGACGGAGGGCGGGGGTGACAGGTATGCGTCAGCCGAGCCCTCCGCCTCCGGGTTGATCACATCCCTGATCAGGGGATCCCGGAAGTCTATTATCGGTTTACCCACCAATCGATGAAGCCTAATCCGCCGGCGACCACCACCGCCATGAAGGTGCCGCCCAGGAACGCCCAGCCGATCACGACCAGCCCCCGGCGCCAGTCGCCAGTGAGGGCGGTTTCGATGAGGCCGAAGAAGACAGAAACAAGAAAGGTAACCACAACTGCTACTACAGCCACTTCTAGCATCAAAACTCCCCGGTTGTTGTTACGCGCCCTCGGAGGGAATCGAACCCCCGACCGTCGCGGTAGAAACGCGTTGCTCTGTCCGCTGAGCTACGAAGGCTTGGAGGCTACTTCTCTTCGATTATTAACTCCCTGATGGAGCTGTGGTTATACAGCCAGCGGGTGTTGCCACGCTTCACGACGAGATAAGTCCGGGTCTCATAGATTCTGTCCACACCCTCGATGACCAAAGGTTCGTCGTCATCGAACGCTAAACCGACAGTGTAAGAGGTGAAGTCGTTGATCGGCAGTGAATTGAAGTAGGACATCCTCAGACAGTAGCAGGGGGAGGGGCGGGGAGCAACCCCTCCCACCGCACCGTCGTTGGGAGTCGTACGTTGAAGGCTCTCCAGAACTCCTAGACGGAGAACTAGATCACCTCCTAGCTAGAAGGAGCGGGCGGAAGTCGGTCAGCGAGGGCGTCGAGCTTCTCGTTCAGTGCCTTCAGCTGGTCCTCGGTCCTCGCGAACCAGTTAGCCTGCCATCTCATGAAGAACCCGGCGTGCACGGGGACGTCGTTGTTGTTGGCATCCTTCAACTGGTAGGTCCAGACGGCTGCCGCGATAGCGGCTATCTCTTTGGCTGTCACTGATAATTCCTCCTCTACTGACGGTTTTCCGATCATTTTCCTGAAATCTGCCTCAGAACCCCAGAAGACGTTCGCATCACAAGTTTTCTGCCCACCAATGATGGCATTAGAGCCATATTGAAGGATTCTGGGCTTTCTGTTGCTATATTCGTCCCATCCGTCATGGTTTTGGCCATGAGGGAGGTCTTTGAAGGGTTTTGAAGCGTTTGATCCGTAATTTGAAGCCCAAAGTGGGTAATTCCCACCCACGGTGTTACCATAGCTCCATTTCGGGGCGTACAGCACCGTCTTAACCCCAAATAGCTTCTCTAGCCAGGCGCACATCTGCACCCCGAAGGCAGGAGAGACCCTGTCGTAGTCCCAGTGTTCGAGGTCTACCTGTAGGAAGAAGCCGGGGTGGGTCCTCCAGCGGGGGAATTGGATGTCTAACTGTTGCTTAGCGAACAACGCTTGCTGGGTGATGTTGCGGTTGGCGCCGTTTCCAGGGGTACGCACGACGACGTAAGCACCAAGGAACGGGATACCAGCGGCCTCAGCCGCTTTCAGCATCTCTCCAGCGTGCCAATGGACGGTTGTGGTGCCCTCGGTGATCTTGTGGGTGAAGAACCGAATGCCCTCAGCCTTCGCCTTCGCTAAGTTAGCCGGACGAGCACCACGATCCCAGTCGAAATCAGAGGCATCCCAGCCGTAAATACCCCAACCAGTTGACGGAGGGGTAACGGGGGGCGGATTCGCAGATCCAGTCTCACGAAGCTTCCGGAGAATGGTCTCTGCGCCCTTTTTACTGGTAGCTGCGTGCACGTGGTTTCTGTGACCGGAGGCCGCGTACGCACTAACGACTCTACCGTTCTTGATGTAGGTGCCACCCTGGTTCTGAGTATTGATGATCTCAACCCAGTTAGGTACACCGAGACCCTTAAGCCACCGGGCGAACTTGTCCATCTTAGCTCTACCAGCGGAGGTGTCTCCACCAGCGCCGAAGTCGACAGCAGCAGTTGGGGAGCCGCCATAAGACAATCCGCCGTGGTGGCCGCCGTCGCCAGTGCGAAAGCCGTCAGTGATATAGATGTCGCGGTGGTTGGGGTAATAGGAGGCGATCTCAGCAATCAGCTTCGCCACTGGTCCTAGGTTAACGTCGTCCCAGACTTTGATTGGTGTTGGCACCTTATACCTCCTCTTCGGCTAATCTGTTCCCTGCGAAACTGACTGCCATAAACAAGTTCTCTTCTGGCAATGCTGCCTGACAGGCAAGCAGCGCCGCTTCGCCAATAGTCGTAATCAAGTTGACCGTTTCCTCTGGACTAAGAGGGTTAAGATTGATTGGCAGGGTCATGGTTATCTGGCCATTAGAGAAGGGTTCATAGTATCCACCGGCTGGGTACTCTGCACCAATGCCGAACGTGACAGAAAGGGCCTGATAGCCGTCTGTGGGGATGGGCATGATGTGTCCTCCTTATCCTGCGGACATCCGCAGATTCATCTTGTCTAATTCAGCTACTGGCTTGACATAAAAGGTCGTGCCACCTTGGGCCGTTTCTCCGTAGGTCAACTTGGCTATACCTCCAGCGGGGCTACCCCCGCTTCCAGAGAAGAAGCGAACCCAGTAGAGAGCAAACACCTTTGTCTCTGGCCCTTGCGATCTCCAGAAGCCTCGGATGTTCGCACCGCTGACTACGAACCTGCGACTGGGATTTTCTTCTGGCCAGCTCTTGTAAGCGATAAGCGTTCCGGAAGAGTTCGTCTCATAGAGCCTGGCAATCCCCGACACTCCAATAGCCGAGTCAGCGGGAAGAGTGGCAGTGTTGCTGCTTGAAAGAGTGAAGTTGTCGAAACAGACTTCGTAGAGAACGCCAGCGTCTAGCGTCACAGAAATGTTCGCTACAAGAATTTGAGTGGAAGAGGACGAGTCGACGTCGTAGCCGTTCCCGCCGGACATCCAAACCTTGGTCCCAGGGAGGTAGTCATTGGGGTAGAGGGGTCTCATTTATTCCTCCCATTTCGAGCGTGCGGCGATCAAACAGTCATTGCTGTCTATATCTACTGAAACGATGCATTTCTATATCTAAAGGGATGACATCGACATAGAGAACTCTATGGATTTCTGTCAATTTATAGACAAAAGTGAATATTGATGACGGTACACGTGCTCTCGCCGATCGAT
>Ga0193708_1000333_pt1 | contig 11222 bp, 5 predicted proteins | sample H3c1metaG_FD_160570 | JGI IMG/M metagenome (GOLD analysis project Ga0193708, IMG submission 160570) | Soil microbial communities from a riparian zone of the East river system, Colorado, United States - H3c1 | ecosystem: Environmental > Terrestrial > Soil > Riparian zone | place: USA: East River...
CAGCTCGGGCGGGATCTGGGCGACGAGCGTCGCCTCGTCCTGATCGTCGTCGTAAGGATCGAAGGATGACGCTGGCTTGTCCTCACGCGTCGGCGGAAGGGGCGTGGCCGCGGTCGGCGTCGCGGGACGGTAAAGGGGCGCCTTCTTCGGCGGGGCGGGGAGCGGCACCTTGCCGGGCGTCGCGCCTTCCGGTTTGGCCCCGGGCCGCGCACCCTCGGGAACTTCCCAGGCGTTGAGCGCCTTGTCCCAGTCTTCCTCTTCATCCGCTCCGGAAAAGGGGGTCTTCCGATTGTCGTCGGTCATGTCACCCCCATCCCGAGCTTGCCTCGAAGCTCGAGGTAGCGCGGCGACAGAACGAAGGCAATCAACCGACGAGCGCGTTCGTCGTGCGGGACGAGGGCCGGCACCTTCGCGAGCGGCGCCGCCAGCATGTCGGTGAGGACGAGCGAAACATCACCCGCCGCGATGGCCGCCATGCGGTACATGCTGGACTGGGCGGCGCGCGCCCACGCTCGCGCATCGGATCGTTCCGCGACGACGCCGCGGCAGAGATCGGGCAGCGCCTTGCGCGTGCGTCGAGAGATGGCTTTGCCGAGCTGGCGCTGCACGTCGCTCAGCATCGCGTAGGGTGGCGCATCGATGCGCACCTCGGCCAGGTTGCAGGCGGCGACGACGATGGCCGCCACCGTCGTATCGTCGCGCGTGCGCGTCACCGTGATACCGCGGCGAAGCGCGAAGAGCTCGCGCACGACCGCTTGCCGACCTTCCGGCGTGAGCGGGGAGCGGATGCCCGTCCCCACGACGAGCGCCGGCACTTCGCCGGCCACGCCTTGGACGCCATTCAACTCCTTTCCACCGACGTACACGTCGAAGTCACCGAGACCGAGCGCGCCCGCCCAGGCGGCGATCTCGTTGCGTAAAGGAAGACCGGAGCGCGGATCGACCTTCTGTTTCTTGGTCACCCCGAGCCCCTCCAGCGATGGACCGAGTGCTTCGGAAAGAGCTTCGGCGAGCGCGGCGAAGAGCTGAGGAATGGCGCCGCGGTCCTCGGGATCGCCGATCATGCCCACCGTGCCGTCATCGACCGCGACTTGAGGTAGCCGCGCCACGCGAGCGTCGAGGATGCCGAGCTCCTGCTCGATCATGGCATCGGCCCCGGACAGGGCTGCTAGCGCGCCGAGCGTTGCCTGACGAAGAGGCCAATCCGCCAGCACCTTCGCGACCTTGGTGAGCCGCGCCACACGCTCACGATCGATGGGCTCACCCGCCAGCGCTTCCACCAGCGCTATTCGACCGCGTTGAAGGAGGCTCTTCTTGAGAGATGGCGGGAAGTTCGCATCCAAGACGAGGTCGAGCGCCTCGCTGTCCTCGGGCGATTCTTCGAGCAGCTTCGTGATCGCTTTGTCGGCGCGCACCGGCTCCTTCAGCTTGTCGCGCCAGATGGCCATGGAGAGCCGCGCCGCCTCGATGCGCCCCTCTTTGGTCGAGCGCTCTTTCATCAACTCTTCGAGGATGCCGGTCGCGTGATCCCACGATCCCGCCTTGGCTGCCGCGCGTGCCATGCGCTCGCGCACCGGCAACGTCGAAAGTCCGCTCGTATGGAGCGCGATCAACACTTCCAGCGCCTTCCCCGTGTCGTCCAGCTTGTTCTCGTAGAGATCGACGGCGGCCACGCCCGACATGAGGCGCTGCTGCGCGGGAGCGTCGTCGAGCAGCGCGAGTCGGCTCAAGCACTTGGCGGCCTCGGCGAAATTGGATTGCGTGATTTCGATCTCGCCCTTGAGGGCCAGAGCGCCGACGTGGTCAGGCTCGATCATCGTGACGTTCTCGAGCGCGGCGACGGCACCGTCGCGATCCCCTTTCTGGCGCAGGACGCGGGCGCGCTCCCAAAAGAGCTTGGCGATCTCGTCGGGTTCCCCTGCCACCTCGAGGCGGCGGGTGATGAGGGACAAGAGCTTGTCGGACTCGCCGCGCTGGCGTACGCGGCGGAAGAGCCGATCGAACGCCACCTTGCGCTGCGGGTCGCGCGCGAAGGCGCGTTCGAGCGCGAGCTCGCCGCGCGCCTCGTCCTCCAGCGAATCGAGCGCAAAGAGCGCGGCTTTCTCCCAGTAGAGCGCACCCTTGGCGTCGTCATTGCAGAGCTCGCCGAGCTCGGTGCACGCGGTGGCCTGCTGCTCGACGTCGCCGAGCGCTTCCGCCGCCGACCGCAGTCCTTCCCAGGCGACGAGGTCATCGGGGCGGGCCCTGGTCACCGTTTCGAAGCACTGCAGCGCGTCCTCCGACGCACCGAGTGCCAGGTAATTGTATCCGGCCATCTCCAGGCCATCGAGACGTGCCTCGTCGCCGAGTGCGTCACCGACGCTTTGCAGCACCATGGCTCGTCGGCGCGGATTGGACCCGGGCATGGCCAGCTCCAAATTCATGAGGCGCGACGAAGCGTCGGTCGCCGTGAGCAGAGGCTGCTGCGAATTCGGCGCGTCGAGCAGCGCGATGAGCGCGGCGCTCGAGGCGACGGCCGCTCGCGCCTCGCCCGTGAGCGCACTGGCAATGGTTCGGCGCGCGTCGACTTCTCCCATCCTGTCGTCGGCGCCCATCGCGGCCCCGAGCCATTCCAGGTTGGCGGGAAGCGAGTGCAACGAGTCCGCGAGATTGCGCGCGTACTCGCTCGTGGGAAGCCGTTCCCCGTCCTGCCGCGCCAGCCGCAGGTTCTCCCAGGCCGCGATGGGTGCGGCCCTTCGATCGGTGTCGGCGACGCGCTGAACGGCGCCGAGAAGAGCGCTGCGGTCGGCACCTTTTTCGTCCCACAGAATGCGGGCCAAGGACGCTGCGGTGGCGAGCGGCGCCGCTGTGCCGACCTCGATCCCGTCGAAGAGGCCGCGCGCGGTTTCCATATCGGGGAGCGATGCAAAGAGCTGCAAACAGAGGTGCTGCAGGGACAAGAGCTGCTTGTCATCGGACAGCTCGGCTGCGTGCTGAACGAGCCGCGCCCTTTCGTCGGGCGAGCTCGCGTCGACGCTGCGCAGCGCCCAACCGAGGAGCGGCCCGATGGTGGGCGCCTGCGCGGAGAGCGCTTCTTCGAGCTGCTCGAGCGCAGGGCGCCGCTCCCCCGCGCGCCATTGCAGCACCGACGCCTCGATGTGAAGCGACGCAGCGAGCCCGCGCGCCGGCACCGACGACGCGAGCGTAGCCAGCACTTTGGCGGCGGCGAGCGGCCGTCCGGCGCGCTTTTCGAGATCAGCGAGGTAGATGGCGGCGACGAGATCGCTTCGATCGGCTTCGAAAAGATCGTGCAGCCGCGCCGCCGCGTCTTCGGTGTTGCCGGCGAGGTCGGCACGGCGGGCGGCGGCGAGGGCGAGCGCTCGACTGGTCGCGGCGTCCGATTCGACGGCGCGCAGTTGATCGAGCGTGGCCGGCGACGGAGGGGGGCGCGACGGGCGCGCGGCTTCGGGAGCCCCTTCTTCACCTTCCCCTGTTTCTGTTTCTGTCCGGCCGTCGTCGCCATGACCGAGCGCGTAAGCTCCGAGCGCAGGCCCGAGCCAAGCGCCCCCCGGAGCCTGAGCGATGGCGGTAAATGCCTTGCCGGCACCCTCGTCGTCGCCCCGCAGCAGCCGTGTGCGGCCGAGCTCGAACCACAGGCTCACGCTTTCGCCATCCTGAGCGCCGCTCGCAATGAGCCGGCGCGTGGCGTCCTCGTACCAAGGCGTGTCCTCCAGGATCGACGCCAGCATGCGCGCGGTGCGGGCTAGTACGCTCGGTTGCACGCCGCACATGCCGGCCTGGCTAAGGGCGGCTTTGGCACCCGCAAAATCGCGCGCCTGTACAGCGAACACGTAAGCGGACAAAAGAAAGGCTCGCCCTTTCGCTTCGTCGCTGGGAAGCTCGCCGGCCATCGTCTCCAGCGCGGCCGCCAGGGCCGACGCTTCGGTGGCATTGCCGAGCAAGTCGATCTGCAAGGCTCGCGCGGGGATGCAACCCGGATCGGCGACGAGCGCGCGGCCGAGCGCGGCGAGCGCGCCTTGCGCATCGTCGCGGTTGGCCGCGGCCTCCGCCACGCGCATGTAAAGCGAGGCGGCGCTCGGTCCCGACATCCCCTGATCGAGCAGGGTTTCGGCGATGCGCTCGGCGGTCGCGGTGTCGCCCGCGGCTTCGGCCACCGCGAGGCGCGCTGTCAGGATCGGCCCTTTCGAACCGACTCGCTCGAGCGCACGATCGAGCAGCGACGCGGCGCGCGTCGCGTCGCCAAGCTGCTTGCGCGCGTCCGCCGCGCGCAACCAAGCGTCGGCGGCAACCTCGATCTGGCGCGCGAACCGGGGCACGCCGAGGCGATCGGCCTCCGCCGGATCGCCGAGACCCGTGATCACGAGCTCTGCCTGCGTCTCGAGGGCGTCGGCGAAGGCACCTTTGTCACCTCCGCGGATGGCGTGCCGCTCGAGGGCTTGAGCCGCCAAGAACCGCGCCCCCCCATCGAGCTCCATCGCCGAGCCGAGCAAGTGCGTGGCTTTTTCGCCGTCACCCTGCTCGGCCTGCAGCTCGGCGAGCGACACGAGCAAGAGCGCGTGCCAAGTCGCGTTCTTCTCCGATTTCGCACGCGCTTCGAGCGCCGACATGCGCAGCCCGACGTCGCTCGTTCGACCCGCGAGCGCTTCGAGCTCGAGCCACGCGGTGATGTCCTGGGGACGCTCGTTCGTCGCCTGGACCAAGGCGCTACGCCCCGCCGCGTCGTCTTTGCGGTAATCGATGGCAAACGCCGCCCTCTTCAAGAGGGCCCGGCTTCGCTCGCCCGGAGACTCGGCCGCCCTCAACAAGGCATCCAGCAATTTGGGAAGGTTCTTGACCGATTTTCGCCGCTCGAGAAGCCGCACCAGCCCTTCGAGCGGCTCGCGGAACTGGGGATAGGCGTTGAATGCCGCCAGAAACTCGCGGGCGGCCCCCATCTCGTCGCCGGCGCGCTCTTCCACGACGCCGAGCTCGTGGAGCAACAGCGCCTTGTGCTGTGGATCCGAGGCGCTGGCTTGCTCGGCTCGGAGGTAAATTGCGGCCGGCGAGGTGGCGCTGGGTCCGGGGGGAAAGCTTGTCGGATGGCTCGGCGCGCGAGGGGAATCGGACATGCAGAGCGGGCTTTTCTGGTTTGGGTCCGCGCCGTTCAATAAAGCCGGCGCCTAACGAATAACATAGGCGACGGTCGGGCCCCTGGATAGCCCCGTCATCCACAGGCAGTACGGACGGGGCCGCTTGGGCCGGTGGGGAAGCGCGTTCGCGGGCGAAGCGATGCGCTGACGCCGCTAGCGCTCACTTCCCTACCTTCGACGTGCCGCTCCACCGTCGTCCGTTTCGCCCGATCGATCGAGACCTCTGATCGTCAAGGGTCACGTCTTAGTCGATGCGCCGCACGATCCAAAACCCGCGCGGCGTGTCGATGGGTTCGCTCACACCTCCCTTAGGCAGCATGAACAGCGCGTATTCGACGGAAGGCTCGAGAACGCCCCGAGGAATGCGACCAGCATCGTCCATCGAGCCCTGATCGCCGCGCTGCACCTGCGCCTTGAAATCGGTGTTGGCCGCCTCGGCCAAGCTACGGGCCAACATCAGGGCTTCCTGCTTCGGTCGCGCGCTCGATGGCGCAAGCTCGGCGCCGCGGTACTGAACCAGAATGACGCCGAAACGTACGGTCTTGGGCGATCCGGTGGGGAGCCCGGCACCCAGGTCGTCGGGCTTTGCTTCGATGTTTGGACCGGCGCTGGCGAGACCTCCATCAGCGTCGAACTTCAGGGTCAGCAGCGGTTCGGTTGCTGCCCCTGCATCGGTTGCGCCTGGGGCGGTTCGCCCTTCGCGTTCAGCGGAGGCGGCCGCTGCGACAGTCGAGCTCGACGGTCCTCGGCCGCTTTTCCACACCAGGGCCCCGATCAGGGCCACCAGTGCTGCGCCCACGACGACGGTGGTCCACCGGTTCATTGTCTCGGGGCGCGTAGCATGACTGGGCGCAGCAGGGGAGTGCGTGGTGTGGGCCTTCGGTTTCGGTCGGTATGCTCAACGAGCGATTGAGCGACGACAAAGGAGTCAGGCTACGTCGGAAGACGTTCAAAATGGTAAAACATTTCAACCTCAAACCCTGATAAATGAATGGAGGAGCGGGGCAGCATGTTCAAAGTCGAGTGCGAGGGATGCAGCGCTCCGTACGAGATCGACGAGCGCCGTGTCCCCGCGTCCGGGCTCAAGATGCGGTGCCCGAAATGCGGCGCGAGCTTCCTCGTGCGCAAGCCCGACGGTGACGGCGACGCAGAGCTGCCGGTCATGGTTTCACCCAAGCCTGCCCCGCCGCCACCCCCCCGCGCCGCGATGGGAAGCGCTCCGGCAAAACCTGCGGCGCCAAGTCCGGCCGCGAAGCCCCTCGCGGCGGGTCCAGCGGCTGCGCCCGCCAAGCCCGCGGTACCCGCATCTCCCGTGATGCCTGCCAGGCCTGCGCCTGTCGCGAGTCCAGCCGGTCTGCCCGCGAGGCCCGTTGTCGCGAGTCCAGCCGGTCTGCCCGCGAGGCCCGTTGTCGCGGGTCCAGCCGGTCTGCCCGCGAGGCCTGCTGCGGCCAGTCCAGCTGCTGCACCCGCGCGACCTGCACCTGTCGGAGCGGCCGCCGCAGCATCCGCGGATCTTCCAGCTGCGGTCGGAACAGGGATTGCGCGACCCCCCGGGGTGCCGGGTGCGGGTCCGCCACGTCCTCCGACGGTTTCCGGCGGAGGAGCGGCCGGCCGGCCACCGGCCGTGCCCGCAGCGGCTCCCAAGCCGCCCATCGCTGCTGGTGCGGTCGCGCCGGCACGAGTTCCACTCGCATCCGCGCCCCGCGCGCCCGCTGCGCCTTCTCCAGGGGGTGGTGGAGCGCCGCGCGCCCCGGCCATCGCAGCGCCGCCAGCATCACTACGCGACGAGGATTTCACCGCTGAGGATGACGAAGCCGATTTGCCGGCAGCCCTCGGCGGGTCTGTGCAGGTTCCCAAATCCCCGCTGAAACCGACCGGTGTCGGACTGAGCGCACCTGCGCCGAAACCACCCGGTGCCACGGCATCGCCAGTGCGAGCTCCCGCAGTCCCGTCCGCACCGAAAGCAGGGCTGGGGCCCAGCACCGCGGCAGTTCTCGGCGAGATCGATCTGCCGTCCCCAACGGCAGGCAAAGTCTCCACGCCGCGACCTGCCCCGTTCTCGCTGAGCTCCGCACCGCCCCGCACCGGCGCGAAGGCGACGCGCGCCGCGATCGGTGAAGACGAGGATCTGCCCGCGGTCCTCTCGGGAGGAAAGGTGGCGTCGTCGGGTCCTCCCGCCGGACTTCCCGCGCGCGCCCTCGATCGCACACCTGCCTCCGATCTCCCCGCGGTGGTCGGCGCCGGACTTCCGTCGCCTGCCGTGGATCTGCCCGCGTCGACGGCGGGGAATCCCGCACCGACCGCGGGACTTCCCGCCGCCGCCAAGTCGCGTTCGGCCAAGCTCCCGTTCGGTGAGATCGATCTCCCGCTTCTCAGCCCCGAGCCTCCGGTGCTCTCTGCGCCGCTGCCGAGCCCGCGCCCCCCTTCGGCCGCGCCTCCCCGCAAGACATCTTTGCCCCCGTTCTCGCTGGGATCGGAACCGCCCGCTGAAGTCTCGGAGGAAGACCTGCTCGAGGGCTCGTTTCCTCCGGGTCCAGCGGCGGGGAGCGTTCAGCGTGGTGCAGGAGGAGGCATTACGTTCGGCGAGCTCGATCTCGGCGGGGGTGACGACCTCGGCGAAGCGCTGCTCGGCGAGTCGTCGGCACGTTCGGGCTCGGTTCCTCCGCTCGGTTCACCCCAACCGGGAAAAATGGCCTCGGGTCCGCCCGGAGCCGCGCGCAAATCCGATCCGGGTGTGCCGCCGCCCGAGGACGACATGGAGTTTGGTGGCATCCCGCAGGCCGCAGAGGGCGGAGGCGGGGGGCTGCCGGGGATGGTGTCGCTACCGAGCCCGGCGCGCGCCAGGCCGGACGAAGCGGCGGCCACGCCGAAGAAACCGTCGCGTACGGGCCGCGTGGTGGCGGGACTCCTGGCCCTGACGATGCTGGGCGGCGCCTCGCTCGAAGTGGTCACGCCCTTCGGCGCCTTCGGCCGGCATGCGCTGGTCGACCTGCTCAACCGCGACAAGCTCGCGGCGCTGCAGGTATCGACCGTCGACGACGCGCGCCGCCTCTTGGCCACGGACACGTTCGGGGACGCCAACAAGGCGCTGGCCCAGATCGACGCCGCTCATACCGCGACGCCGCGGCTCAGCGCCCTTCTCGCCTATGGCGCATTCGCCGGCTACATCGTCGAGCTGCGCTACGGCCGCAGCTCGTACATCGATGCGCACGCCAAGCAGCAGCTTTCGCAGGTTCCGCCCGACGTCTCCAACCTCTACGCCGACCTCGCGCGTGCCGCCGAGGCGGCCACCGAGTCACAGCTGCCGCGCGCCAAGCAGATCGTCGAATCGCTGGCGCAGCGCGAACAGCAGAACCTCGACGTCGCCATGCTGGCCGGCGAAGTCGATCTGCTCGTGAAAGAGCCGCAAAAGGCGCTGGAGAGCTTCGGCCGGGCAGCGTCGCTCGATGGCGGCGCAGCCCGCAGCGCCTTCGGAGTGGCGCGCGCGCAGGCCGCGCTCGCCAAACAAGAGGCATCCAACGCAGAAGCAGAGAAGGTGCTCAAGCAGTCCCCCCATCACGTCGGCGCACGTCTCTTGTTGGCGCGCTCGTCCTGGAACACGACGCGTGACGAAGCGACGACACGCGCCCTTCTTGCGGAAATCATCTCCGCCGGACCGACCCGTGACGCCGCCAGTCCCGTCGAGCTGGTGGAAGCGCTGACCGCCATGGCCCGCGTGCACATGGCGCGTTCGCGCTTGACCCAGGCCGAGTCCACGCTCGGCGAGGCCCTCAAGATCGACCCCAAGGCCGGTCCCGCGCTGGCCGGCATGGGGGAGCTGCTCTATCGCGAGGGGCGCTACACCGACGCTCTTGCTCGCTTCGAAGCTGGCGTGCAAGCCGATCCCGAAGGTGTCGCCGCCAAGATCGGCGCCGCCAAAACCAAGATCGCCCTCGAGCGTCTGCAAGAAGCCAAAGAACAGCTGAAGAAGCTGCGCGACGCGCGACCGACCGACATCGAGGTCGTCTACTGGCTCGGTCGCGCGGAAGAAGCGCTCGGCGACAAGACCGCTGCCGAACGGGACTACGGCGAAGCCATCACCCACGGCCCGAGCAAGCCCGAGGTGGTGCAAGCCTATGTCGCGCTGTCGCAGCTTCTGGCGAGCCAGGGGCGTCCTGCCGACGCGCGCGCCAAGCTAACCGAAGCGAAGGCAGCGCTTCCGCCGTCCGCCGCCATCTACCACGCCATCGGCGACGTCGAGCTCATCTCCGGCCGTTATGACGAAGCGCGCGAGGAGTACGAAGCCGCGCTGCAGAGCGACTCCGAGGATATCGCCTCGCGTTTCAAGCTCGGCGTCACCTTCCGCCGCATGAACAAGTTCGACGAAGCGCAGGCCGAGTTCGACAAGGTGGCGGAGCAAGACAAGGAGTACCCCGGTCTCGCCCTGGAACGGGGACTGCTTTTCGAGGCAAGCAACCGCACCCGCGAGGCCCTCGCGTTCTACCAACAAGCTCTCGCCAAGGCGCCCGACGATCCCGACATGATGCTGCGGGTCGGTTCCGCCGAGGTGGTCGCCGGTCAGGCCAGCCAGGCGGAAGAGGTGCTGCGCAAGGTCATCGGCAAGCGCCCCAATTCCGCGGAGGTGAACCACTACCTCGGTCGCGCGCTCCTCCTCAAGGGCACGAACCTCGCCGAAGCCCTTCGCTACTTGAAACGCGCGGTCGAGGTCGATCCCAACCGCGCCGAATATCATCTCTACGTCGGATGGGCCGCCAACGAAGCCGGACAACCGGCGGTGGCACAGGACGAGCTGACCAAGGCCCTCGGTCTCGACAAGGGTCTCGCCGACGCCTACTGGCAGATCGGCGTCATGCAGCGCAAGCAAGGCGCCGTCATCGACGCCATGAAGAACCTGCAAAAAGCGCTGGAGCTTCGCCCTTCGCGCTTCGAAGCGTTCGCCACGCTGGCGGAGTGTTACGAGGACGAGAACAAGATCGGCGAAGCCATTCTCTCTTGGCGCAAAGCCATCGCCGCCGACGGCAGCCGCCCCGAGTGGCACTATCGTCTGGGCAAGCTCCTCGGGCGCGCCGGCGAAACCGAGCTCCGCGAGGCGGTCACCCTGAGCGAAGCGCGCGAGATACGGCCGGCGTGGCTCTCGCAAGCCTACTTCGAGCTCGCGGAGGGCGAGCGCATGACGGGAAAGCGCGCCGACGCCATCCAGCACTATCGAAAGTTCATCGCCCTCGCCAAGGTCGACTCGCCGTACCGCGGCGAAGCGATGAAATGGCTCGCCGCCTACGGCGCGCCTTACGATCCCGGCGCCCCCTGACGCTTCCAAAAACTTGGCCCCCTCCTCCCGGGTCACGCTAGGCGTGACGATGAGGAAAGGAGCGATCGCGTCATGAAAATACGCCGACCTCAGGTCGTGCTCATCGCCTTTGCCGTTGCCTCGTGGTTCGGAGCTGTCCTCGAGCTCGGTGCCGCGGCGGGATGCAGCGGCCACGATTGTCGGGAGCACGGCAGCAGCGTCAGCGGGCCCGCTACCGCACCGTAACCCGGCGAAAGATCCCCTCCTGCGCCGTCGACGACGCCGGCGATCCGCCTCGACACACTCTCTGAACGCCGTCAGAGTGCCACCCGTGAACGAATCGGAAATTCTCCGTCAATCCGCCCTCCAGCAAGGCGCGATGATTCGTGCCGGTCAGCTTTCCTCCGAGGAGCTGACCGCTCTCTACCTCCGCCGTATCGAACAGTTCGACGACAAGATCCACGCCTTCGTGGAGGTGAACGTGGAGGAAGCGCTGCGGGCGGCGCGCAAGGCCGATCGCGCGCGCTCCCCCGACGGTGCGCTGTTTTACGGCGTGCCCACCGCCATCAAAGATTTGAACGCCGTCCGCGGCACGTTCATGCGCATGGGCTCACGCGCGTTTCCGCGTCTTCTGACGCCCGCCGACGATCTCGTCGTCGCTCGGATCCGGCGCGCGGGTCTCATCATCGTCGGCAAGACGGCGACCTCCGAGCTCGGCGCGCTCCCCGTCACCGAGCCCGACATCCACCCCCCGAGCCGCAACCCCTGGGACCTCGGCGTCACGCCGGGCGGCTCGAGCGGGGGCG
>Ga0193708_1000334_pt1 | contig 11221 bp, 10 predicted proteins | sample H3c1metaG_FD_160570 | JGI IMG/M metagenome (GOLD analysis project Ga0193708, IMG submission 160570) | Soil microbial communities from a riparian zone of the East river system, Colorado, United States - H3c1 | ecosystem: Environmental > Terrestrial > Soil > Riparian zone | place: USA: East River...
GTGCGAAGGACTAAATAACTGGATGGATGAAAAGGGATTCAATACATTGAATGACTTCATTGGTAAGTCCGTAGAAAAAATTACACATTGGGAAGACCTCGATATCAATTTTCATCACGTAGCCAGGATAGACCAGGATAAATGTATCCATTGCGGCCTCTGTTATATTGCCTGTGAAGATGCCTCACATCAATCCATCAGCCTTACTTATGGCAAGCCCTATAATACCTATGCTATCAAAGAAGAAGAATGTGTTGGCTGTAATCTTTGCAAATTAATTTGCCCGGTCAATGATTGTATCACGATGGTTGAACAAAGGGTAGGCGATGAATACCTTAACTGGAAAGAATTTCAGAAAAGAGGACTTCCATTGAATGACCATTAAAAGCCCGTAACCCTTAGCCATCCCATGTTTCTTGATTAAGGATGTGCATAAACCTGTGCAAAACAGGTGCAAAACATAAGCCTTTAAAATTTGGAAACCGGTTATCGTAAAACGTATCTTTATTTTACAATTGAGAAGCGGAAGTTTTTAAACAGATGGAAGCCTATCAAACGAAAGCATCGGGTTAGTAAGATTACGAAATAAGCAATTAGGACGTAAGAAACAGACTTGGTGCTTTTTTTATTTTACAGCATTACATCTTCTATATAGTGAGTTAGTCAAAAGAAAACCCGGGTAATCTACCCGGGCTTTTCTGTGTATACAAAGCAAAAGAAGTTGATCAGGCATGTACTGCTTTATGCATGTCCCTGTATTTTTTGATCATATCATGGGATATTTTTAATTTGGCCTGTTGCTCCGCAATCAACTGGCGGGTATCAGCAGTCATCTCTGCATCAGAAGCAATGGCTGCTTTATATGCCTTTTGTGCTGCGTCTTCACCAAATTCGCATAATTCCAATACCGATTGACGGTCATGCCCGGTAAAAGTGGTCTTTATATCCATCCATACACGGTAAGCCTTGCCGCTATTGGTAGTGCCATCTGCAGGTGTTCCGCCCAGGCGAGTTACCAGGTTTGAAAGCTCAGATGCATATTTACGGCTGTCATTTGCCATGCTGTGAAAAATGGCTTTCATATCCAGGTCAAGATCCTTGGTTTCTTCAACCGCTTTTTCATAACCATTTACACGGTCGTTGTTGATCTCGATAAGGCCATTTAAAACTTCGGTCAATTTTTCATTTGTTTCCATAATAATATATTTTAAATGGATATTCCTAAAACTATGCCAACAAGGTTTCCAATTAAAAACATCAAATCTTTAACTGGGATGAGTATTCTGTTAGACAGTGGGGAATAAATTCTACTAAATCTAATTATAAAGCAGGGTATTTAATCCTCTGAAAATTTATTAACTTTAAATGCGATTGCATCATTTAAACGACAGCTTATGAAAGTTTCTAATATTCTCCGGATCAAAGGAAGTAAGGTTTATTCTGTAACAGGGCAGGTGAGTGTTTATGAAGCCATAAAATCAATGGGAGAAAAGAATATAGGGGCCATACTGGTAATGGAAGAAGAAAAACTCACGGGTATATTATCGGAAAGGGATTATGCACGTAAAATAGTGTTAAAGGGAAAATCTTCCCGTGAGACCCTCGTAAAGGAGATCATGACAGAGAATGTATTGACCGTAACCGGTGAGGATACCATCGAAAAATGCATGGCCATCATGACCGAAAAACATATCCGCCATTTGCCTGTTGTTGAAAACGACAAGGTACTGGGGATGATCTCTATCGGTGATGTGGTAAACGCCATCATCGAATCACAAAAAGAGACGATCGCACACCTGCAAAATTATATTTCTCAGTAGATCGATCCTATTTATACAACACCAGCCAGTTCTAAGCTACGCTTGCTTATCTTTTTATAATCAACTGTTTCAATAACAGCATCCGGGCAAAGTATGAGTGATACGCCTTCCTGTTTCCACCAATCAGCAGTAAATAGCTTTTCTGCATGAACCACTGCAATAAGCCAGCTATACCTGAATTCATTGTGCCATTCTTCTATCCATTCAAAATCATCTTTGTTTATTTTGCTGATATCATCTACACTTAAAAAAACCTTCAAATAAAAATCATTGCTGAGCTGTGTATCCGTTTGATGAAAGATCTTTTTGTATTCGTATTTGTAATTATAGCGTAATGCCGAAATATCACTTAGAACGGCGGAAGCAGTAGGAAAAGCACCTGCGCCCTTGCCTTTAAAAAAATGCTTGTCGGCAAACGTACTTTCCGTGGTCAGGGCATTGAATTCATTTTGCACATGGTACAGGTCATCTTTGGGGGTTACAAACTGTGGCAGAACAAATGCCGCTAATTTTCCTGAACTTAATTTCTTTGCATTGGCAACCAGTTTTATGCTGTAGTTCTTTTCTTTGGCAACAATGGCATCCGGTAAGGAAATATTTTCGATGCCGTTGAAAATAAACTCAGTTGGCTTTGCGATCACACCAAAAGAATGGGCCAGTAAGATGCTGAGTTTATTGGCAGCGTCAAAGCCACCTATGTCCAGTTTGGGATCGCTTTCTGCAAACCCGGATTGCTGGGCCAGTGCCAGTGCTTCCTTAAATTCCAGTTGCTCTTCAAATATTTTAGTAAGAATAAAATTGGTTGAGCCATTAATGATACCCCGGATGGATTTTAAAAGGTCATTGTCATAATACTCTTCCAGGTTGCGCACAATAGGCATGCTGGCGCAGCAGGCAGCCTCGTATAAAAAAGCTGTTTTGTATTCCTGCTGTAATTGCAACAACTCCTCAAAGTGTTCAGCGATCATTTTTTTATTGGCGCTCACCACCGCCTTGCCGTTTTGCAAAGCCGTTCTTACAATTTCAAAAGCGGCGTCGGCATCATCTATTAATTCAACTATTGCATTAATGCTTTCATCGTTGAGCAGCAATGAAGCATCTGCTGTAAAATTTTCCGCAGCAATGCTTCTTTTCTTGCCTGCATTTTTTATGCATATTTTTTTAATAGAAGATTGCAGGGTAGGTGTACTGTGCAGCACATCGTATAAGCCTTTGCCTACTACGCCGAAGCCGAAGAGCCCAATATTTAAGTTATTGTTTGCCATGATTTTTTTTATTACCGAATTGTTACGAATTACATGAAATAAGTGTGCTGAATGATCTGTAGCTGTACAAGAGTGCGACGCCAATAAAGTTTAGCTATGCACTAATGCTCGGCACAAAATTTTTCTTCGGCTCTTTCAGTTTTGTAAAAGCCTGCTCAAGATCTGAAACCAGGTCGTCTGCGTCTTCCAGGCCAACACTCAAACGGATAAGGCTGTCGGAAACTCCTGCTGCTCTTCTTTTTTCGACAGGAATACTTTTGTGTGTCATCTGTGCCGGGTGACAAAGCAGGCTTTTTACACCACCCAGGCTTTCGGCAAGCTTAAAATAATGAGTGCCGGTTACAAAAGCAGTTGCAGCTTCTTCCGTATCGTTCTTTAATGTGAAGGATACAATGCCGCCAAACCCTTTACTTTGTTTTTTTGCAATATCATGATTGAGATGTGTCTTTAAACCGGGATAAAAAACTTTATCAACTGCAGGATGCATTTCTAAAAATTCAGCAATGACCTGTGCATTACGGCAATGCTGCTGCACACGCAGGTGTAATGTTTCAATGCCACGGATAACCAGCCAGCTATCGAAAGGCGCCAGTATTGCGCCGCTTGCATTTTGTATGAATTTTATTTTTTCACCCAGTTCTTTTTCTTTAGTGACTACAAGGCCGGCGATGAGGTCACTGTGGCCACCAAGGTATTTAGTGGCGCTATGCACTACAATATCAGCTCCCAGCGTGAGAGGTTGTTGTAAGGCGGGTGAAGCAAAAGTATTATCCACGCAAAGTAAACAGGAATTGGTTCTGGCAATTTTTGCAATAGCTTCAATATCGCTAACCTTTAAAGTTGGGTTGGTGGGCGTTTCGAGCCAGATGAGTTTTGTGTTTGGCGTAATGGCATTAAAAACATTTTCAACATTCGTCGTATCAACATAATTCACCGTGATGCCGAATTTTTCGTAAACATGGGTGAAGAGACGGAAGGCGCCACCGTAAATATCATCAACGGCTAAGATCTCATCGCCGCTTTTCAGCAATTTAACAACGGCATCAATGGCTGCAAGGCCGCTGCCAAAAGCAATACCTGTTGTTCCCTTTTCAAGTTTTGCAATTACGGTTTCCAGCGTTGCCCTTGTGGGGTTGTTTGTTCTTGCATAATCATAGCCTTTGTTAACGCCCGGGGCTTCCTGCACATAGGTGCTGGTTTGATAAATAGGTACGCTGATTGCACCTGTTAATGGATCTACGGGAATACTGTGGATCAGTTCTGTTGCGTTGCTCATTTCCTTGGTTTTAATTTTAATTAAATAGTGTTAAACAGGTTCTGTTTAATCACTTACCAGTGAGCAACCTTACCGGGCGAGCATAAAAAAAGCTCATCCGGTAAATCAGATGAGCTTTAATATGTTGAGATATTTTAAGCTTTGGATCTGACTTATCTGTCCCGCTATTAACGAGATGGAATTGGCACCTTTTCCAAACAATGTCTGGATAGGTTGTCAAGGCTTCATCGGGCCATTACCCTCTGCCTTTCTTGATAAGTGATAACTAAAGAACTGGCACAAAGATAATGGCCGAACAATTTAATTTCCAAATTTATTTTTTAAGAAAAAATGATTTTGCTGCTGTAAGTAAGTGCCAGCAAGATTTTAAACAGATAATTATTTAAAAAATTATCTCTTTAGCTAACCCAAAAATCCTGTTATAATCATTAAAATTCCTGCATAATTTAACTTTCACTATAAATGAAGGTCTAATCTTTTTTATCATTAAAATCCTTTTTATGCGTTACATCAAAATAGTTCCGGCTTTAGTTATTATATTAATGGCGCTCAGTTTTTGCTCGACTCCTCAAAGCACTGCACAGTCCTGGCGCTTCATCGGTGATAAGATAGCCGCTTATGGTGTCGACAGGGACGTGCTTTGGATAACCGGCAACGATGCCTTTCGCCAGATCAAAGTGAGGGTCACCAGTGCACCCCTGCACATTATTGACATGGATGTTTATTTTGAGAATGGCGAAAAAATGAATGTACCCTTAAAGAATAATTTCAGGCAGGGACAGGAAAGCAGGGCTATCGATTTTCCGGGAAGATTAAGGCAAATTAAGAAAATTGAATTTCTTTATGAGACCATCGGAACAAGAAAGGGAAAGGCGAGGATAGCCATCTGGGGAAAGAAATAAAGCCGGCAGAACATCTCAGTTTTTTATATTTCTTTCCATCCATTCTTCCTGTGAATGGGCCGATTGTTCCAGGCTGACAAGACTTGCAATTTTTTCCTGGCCCTTTATAATGGATTTGGATACCATGCTGTGTTCAATGGCTTCGTCCTCTTTCATCCCCAGCATTTTCATCAGGGGAATTACTTTGTCGCTGCCAAAATGCTTAAAGAGAGGTTCATCAAGGGCACTAAATACAATTATTTTTTTTGCCTCCCAGTTTTTAATTAAATCCATTTCCCTGCCATGCAGCGGATGGTGTTCAACAAATACGGGCGTTTTATGCAGGAGCATGGGCGTGTTTACATAAAGGACTTCGGTCACCCTGCTTTCATCTATTCCCTGCTGCCTGAAGAATTCTTTGAACTTCCTGGCCGTATCGCTGAACCAGCTTATGAATAAATAACCGGGGTGTTTCTTCGCCAATTCAACACAGGCATTCATTTTTGCGAGGGTACTCACATAGGCCCTGTCAATAAAAGCATTATCTGCCGGATCTTCTTTCTTACCAAATAAATTAAAAGCCATGTATACGTTTGAAATACAAACTTAAGAACAAAGTTTCATGCAACGATCATCGCTCATTTTGTTCGTATCTTTAGGCCAAGTAAGTACACATGGCGAAAGAAAAAAAAGCTTCGGGAGAAGAAATAATACACAACGATTTTATTGAAGTATTTGGGGCAAGGGAACACAACCTTAAGAATATTGATATAAAGATCCCAAAGAATAAACTGGTAGTATTTACCGGTGTGAGCGGCAGCGGAAAATCATCACTGGCATTTGATACCATTTACAATGAGGGCCAGCGGCGTTACATGGAAAGTTTCAGCGCTTATGCACGGCAATTCATTGGTGATATGGAACGGCCCGATGTTGATAAGATCACCGGCTTGTCTCCCGTAATTTCCATCGAACAAAAAACAACCAACAAAAATCCACGAAGCACGGTGGGTACGGTTACCGAGATCTACGACTTTCTTCGATTGCTGTATGCAAGGGTGGGAGAGGCTTATAGTTACAATACCGGGAAGAAGATGGTGAAGTTTAGCGAAGAAGAGATCGTGATGAATAGCTTGCGCCATTGGTAAGAGGAAGAAAAGGACACTACCGGGAATTGTTTGAAGATATCCGAAAAAAAGGATATTTAAAAGTAAGGGTTGATGGTGAAGTGATGGACCTCGTGCCACGCATGCAGGTAGACCGCTACAAGATCCACGATATAGAAGTTGTGATCGACAGGCTGGCCGTTACCGATGACATGAGGGTAAGATTGAGCCAGAGTGTTCAAAAAACATTGCAACTGGGAAAAGACCTGATGTTCCTCTTGATAAATGATGATAACAAGGTTGTTCAGTACAGCAAGCAACTGATGTGTGAAGATACCGGCATCAGTTATGAAGAACCTTCGCCCAATGCATTTTCATTCAACTCTCCTTATGGCGCTTGCCCAACCTGTAAAGGATTGGGAAGCATTTACACCATTGATATGGATGCCGTATTGCCTGATAAGGCCATAAGTGTAAAAGAGGGCGCCATTATACCATTGGGTGAAGAAAGGGATGCAAGTGTTTTTCAGCAGGTGGTTCAGTTCGCGAAAAAATATAAGATCAATTTAGATAAACCAGTAAAAGATCTTTCCCAACAACAACTCGACCTGCTTTTATACGGCGACCAGAACATTAGCGCTGGCCTGGAAATGGACCTGAGTGATGAAAGTGTTCCGCTGGAATATACAGGTAGCTATGAAGGAATAATCCCTATGCTCAAGCGTTGGTTCAAATCTCCCTACAGCAATGAGGCATTGCGTGCATGGGTTGAAAAGTATATGCAGCTTGCTAATTGCACAACCTGCAATGGCGCCCGTTTAAAAAAAGAAAGCCTTTGGTTCAAAGTAGACAACAGGAATATTGCCGAACTGTGCCAGATGAATTTAGATAACCTTGCCGCCTGGTTTGATGGCATTGAATTGAGATTGGAGAATAAACAAAATACAATTGCAAAGGATGTATTAAAAGAAATAAGGGAGCGGCTGCAGTTCTTACTTGATGTGGGATTAACTTATCTTTCTTTGAACCGCCCTTCTAAAAGCCTTAGTGGCGGGGAATCACAGCGCATCAGGCTGGCAACGCAAATCGGGTCGCAACTACAGGGCATCACCTATATTTTGGATGAACCAAGTATTGGCTTGCACCAGAGAGATAACCAACGGCTGATCGCGGCATTGCAGAACCTGCGTGATATAGGGAATAGTGTTTTGGTTGTTGAACATGATAAGGATATAATGCTGGCTGCCGATTACCTGGTGGATATAGGGCCAAAGGCGGGCAACCATGGCGGCGAGATCGTTGCCTTGGGAACGCCGCAAACCATTTTGGATTCAAGATCTGAAACGGCACAATACCTTCTCGGAACAAAAAGTATTGCCGTGCCTGAAGAACGGAGAAAGGGAAATGGGAAATTCATAGAACTGAAAGGCGTAAAGGGGAATAACTTAAAAGAAGTGAATGTAAAATTTCCGCTGGGTAAATTAATATTGATCACCGGCGTAAGCGGAAGCGGTAAATCAACTTTGGTGAATGAGACCCTGTATCCTTTGCTGAGTAAATTCTGTTATAATTCAAAGGCAAACCCGCTTGCGTATAAAACAATAAAAGGGCTGGAGCAGATAGATAAAGTGATAGAGATCGATCAAAGCCCGATAGGAAGAACGCCGCGAAGCAACCCGGCAACCTATTGTGGTTTTTTTACCGACATAAGAACTTTATTTGCCGCGGTGCCCGAAGCAAAAATAAGGGGGTATACAGCAGGCCGTTTTTCTTTTAATGTAAAGAGCGGCAGGTGTGATGTATGTGAAGGTGGTGGCATGAGGGTGATCGAAATGAATTTTTTACCCGATGTATATGTGCATTGCGAAAAATGTAATGGCAGGCGTTACAACAGGGAGACACTGGAGATCCGTTACAAAGGAAAATCCATCAGCGATGTGCTGGATATGACGGTTGATGAAGCGGTTGAATTTTTCCAGGCCGTGCCTTATATCTACCGAAAAATAAAAGTATTGCAGGAAGTTGGATTGGGATATATCACGCTGGGGCAAAGCGCTGTTACATTGAGTGGAGGCGAAGCCCAGCGGGTTAAGCTTTCTACCGAACTTGGAAAAAAAGATACCGGGAAAACATTCTATATTCTTGACGAACCCACTACGGGACTTCATTTCCAGGACATCCAGCATTTGCTGGACGTATTGAATAAACTGGTTGACCGGGGTAATACGGTTTTAGTGATCGAACACAATATGGATGTAATAAAAGTTGCCGATCATATCATTGATATCGGGCCCGAAGGCGGAGATGGCGGCGGATTTATTTTATTTGAGGGGGTGCCGGAAGACCTGGTGAATGTAAAGCAAAGTTTTACCGGTAAATTTTTAGCAGCCGAGCTAAAATAAAAAAATCCATGCCTCATAAACATGGATTGTTATTTTTTCACTTAGAAAAAAAGAGTGTAATGATGTCAACGAAATCCTAAGATTGTGGTTTCAGGGGTAATCTTTGGATATTAAAATATCCATAGCTATCCTCGGGGGTTGACTTCAGTTGTATCAATTACACTTGTAAAGTTTATACAATACTATTTATTTAAAATTTGTATCACAAGCAGCAGGCAGGTTGCAAATATTACTGCAGCCTTGTATGCTCCTGGGTTTAATTGAAAATTATTATTCATGATATTGGATTTTCTTCTTAATAAATAGCCGGGCACCTTGTTTGTCTCGCTGCCCTGCGTGCAAAAGAACTCTCATATATCTGACCTAATCTTACCCCCACTTTTGCCACTATGGAAAAATAAGTATCCCCGTTTTTCAGGTCACCTCTTTGTGTGCCTGCGGGATACCTCGTCATACCGGGGTAAATAATGCCTTTCGATTTATCTGATAATTTATAGGCCAGCGTTGCCTCCTGTCCTGATAAATATTTTGAGTAATTATTCGGGTCAATATATTTTTGACTCACATCGTCGATATAATCTGTAAATGTTTTCCTGTACAATACTTCCATGCTCATATTTATACGATCAGATAGAAAGTATTTTAAACCGCCACCCAACGGAATATTCATTTGTGTGAGCTTATAAGGTTTACTGTATGGATATTCCGGCATACCCTGTCCTTCCAAGCGTAAGGGTTGCAGGTAATACCAGGTTTTATTCCCGGCAGCATCCGTGATGGATCCTTTAGGATTGAAATGGAATACACCTATTCCACCCAAAACATAAGGCCTTAACCTTGGCTCGTTCTCTGAATTACGGTTGAAAAGCATTGTTGGAAAGATCTCCAAAGCAATATATCCTTCTAAAACAGTGGTTTTAAAATCAAGGTTACGTTGCTTACGCCAGAGCTCGTTGATGCCCATTGTATTTATTATGGCATCGTCACCTTCGAGGTACGTAACATCTGCAGCCACCCTTAACCCTACCCAGCTTTTTGGATACATGGTTATGAATGCGCCTTTCATGAATTTTGTGAATTCGAAATTGATATCCTTCAGGTCATTGGTTCCCTTACCTGAGTTACCACCGAGGTCGCCTAAAAAGAAACTTGGCCCAAAGTTGAAACCAACTTCCCATTTTACTTTTTCACCAAAAAGAAGGGATTGCGAATATGACTTGGAGAGAATTGTAATGCAGATGACCAGCAGTAAGGTACACTTTCCCACAAACTTGTGTAAACATGGTTTCATCAGAAACAGATTTAGTCTTTCTACAGATAATTGGATAAATTTTGGCTTAAAATATCGTCCTGGTATTAAGTATGCAGGATAAAATTAATAAACCACGATTTTAAAACGGGAATCTTGCCCGAATATTGCGTTTTTGGAAAATTATTTGGCCAGGATCATTTCAATATGGGGGATACCATCTTCAAGATAGGGGCTGCTGCAGGGACGAAAGTCCAAAGATTCATAGAATTTTGTGAGGTAAACCTGGGCGCCGATCTTTATTTCGGCGCAGTTGAACTGCCCGAAGGCCCTGCTTGTGCTGATCTGCATTAATATTCTGCCCAATCCTGCCTTACGGTAAGCGGGAGATGTTACAACGCGGCCTATACTGGCCTGCTCATAGGAAATGCCCGGGGGAATTATACGGGTATAAGCCACGAGGTTTTCTCCATCCCATCCCATAAGATGCCAGGATAACTGGTCCTTATCATAGGCATCCTGGTAAATACAATTCTGCTCGATAATAAATACCTCGTTCCGCAGCTTTAGGATAGCATAAAGCTCTTCAGTGCTGAGTTCCTCAAATTTTTTAAAGGCCCATTTAATATCCATATTTTTCTTTCCATCTTTCTTTCAAAAATTTTCTCATCTCTTCTTCTCTTGCATTTTTAGCGGGTGTATAAAATACGGTGCCTTTAAGCTGGTCCGGTAAATATTCCTGCAGTGTAAAATTATCATCAAACTGGTGGGCATATTTATAGCCCTTGCCATAGTTCATTTCTTTCATCAGTTTTGTAGGGGCATTACGAATGTGTAGCGGCACAGGAAGATCGCCGCCGCGTTTTACCGCGTCGAGTGCAGCACCAATGGCAACAGTTGATGTATTGCTTTTAGCACTGCCGGCTAAATAAATGGCGCACTGGGATAGTATCAGCTGCGATTCGGGGTAACCTATCTTATTCACGGCATCAAATGTTGCGTTTGCGAGTAACAATGCATTGGGATTGGCATTGCCAATATCTTCACTTGCGAATATCAGCATACGCCGGGCAATGAATTTTACATCTTCGCCACCTTCGATCATTCTTGCCAGCCAGTAAACAGCGCCGTTGGGATCGCTGCCACGCATGCTTTTAATAAATGCAGAAATGATATCGTAGTGCTGCTCTCCCTTTTTATCATCAAGGACAATGCGTTGCTG
>Ga0193708_1000335_pt1 | contig 11217 bp, 11 predicted proteins | sample H3c1metaG_FD_160570 | JGI IMG/M metagenome (GOLD analysis project Ga0193708, IMG submission 160570) | Soil microbial communities from a riparian zone of the East river system, Colorado, United States - H3c1 | ecosystem: Environmental > Terrestrial > Soil > Riparian zone | place: USA: East River...
CGAAGCCGGCCAAGAAGAAGTAGCTCGCTTAGTACAGCTTCGGAAATTGGTGGCCACCCGTGGCCGTGACCGTCGCCGTGGCCGTGATCGCGCCCGTGATCGTGGCCGCGCTCGGGAACGGGAACGGAACCGTGGACCTGATCGACGCCGTGAACGAGGGGCCTGCACGACGATGGAGTCCGCTTGCATACCCAATGTCATGCGAAATCAGCAAACTGCTCGAATCGTCGACGGTGTCGATCACGAACACGGTGTCGATCCCGTTCCCGAGCGCGGCCACGATCAGGGCGGCCGATCACGATCACGGCCACGTCGACGATCCCGAACGCTCGACCCCGACGTGATCACCGACTTGCGAGGAGTTCTATTTAGCTCGCTACATCTCGCCCTTGTAGCGCAGGAACAAGGGCAGGAAGACGGACGTGAAGGCGATGCAGCCGACCACGATGAACAGCATGTCCTTCCACGTCACCTTCACCGAGAACTCGGGACGGTGGTGGCGGATCGCTCCGGTCCACGCGCCGACGAGCCCGAAGAAGATCCACAGCACGGACTTGTAGGTGAACGACAGCGTGTTGATCTGGACCAGGATCGCCGAGAACGACGCGAGCAGCGCCATGCCCCACACGTTCGCGACCTCGGCGCCGGGGACGTTCGCGAGCTGGCGGAGGCCGACGATCAGCGACTTGACCGAGATGAAGATCAGCGTGACGAACAGGACCAGGCCGGGAAACCCGAGCTCGCCGAGCGCGAGCACGAACGAATTGTGCGCGGTGAGGAAGTGGTGGTCGACGAACGCGCCTGCGCCGACGCCATAGATCGGACTCTGGTGGAACATCGCGAGCCCGCTCGCCCACGCCTCGTAGCGCAGCTGGGTCGAGACATCGGCGTTGACGCCGCTGCGGCCACCCAGGACGAGCAGCCCGCCGGCCATGAGCGCCGCCGGTAGCAGCGCGAGCACGCCGAAGCGGCGCACGAAGTACGTGCCGAACACGAGCGCGACCGAGAGCTGACCACCACGCGACTTGGTCTCGAGCGCGGTGAGCACGACGACGACGATGCCGGCGACGTACATCGCTTTCATCATCGGGTTCTTGCCGCGCCGGTAGAACGCGATCAGCAGCGACAGCGCGCCAACGGAGATCGCGAGCGCGACCTCGTTCGGATCCTGCAGCTCGCCGCGATAGCGCACGCGCTCCTCGACCGAGTACGTCCCGAACGCGCCGACGTGCTCGCAGCGGTACTCGAGACCGGGCTCGGAGTCGGGGCCGTAACAGACGTCGACCTTCTCGCAGATCCGGCCGTCGGGCTTGCCGTTGATCTCGCCCTCGAGCTCCTGCCCGCCAACGCACTGCTTGTCCGAGTAGCCCTGGTGCAGGCACACGGCGCTGATGAACAGACAGGTCACCGTCATCACCGCGGCAACGGCCTGCAGCGTCCGGAACCGCTGCACGCCATGCGCGATCGTGAAGTACAGGACAAACAGGATGGCCATCTCGAGGGCCTTCGGGAACAAGACGTCGGGAGTGACGATCGCGACGGTGACGACACACCATGCGAGAAACGCGACCGCCCACGGCAGACCGGGCGTCCCGATCGGCTGGGTACGACGCAGGCGCACGTCGATGATCCAGCCGAGCACGGCCAGCGCGGTGAACAGGTGGAGGAACGGCACCCGCTGGAGGAGCGTGAAGAACTCCTGCGGCCTGGCGAGGATGAACACGATCAGCGCGGCAATACCCGGAATCGCGAACATCCGCGGCCACCATACCACCGCCGGCAAAAACGGTATGCTCGCGGTGGTGCGCGAGCGAGTAGCTGGGTTGCTGCATCAGACGGGCGCGCTCGCCGCGGTCATGCAGCTCCGGCGGTTCGCGCCGGTGCCCGCGCTCAGCATCATCACGTACCACCACATCGCGGATCACGATCCCGGCTATCTCTACGCGCCCGATGTCGCCGACGCGACCCCGGCGCAGTTCCGTCGCCAGATGGAGACGCTCGCCCGCTACTGCACTCCGATCGGGGTCGACGAGCTGTTGCGCGCGATCGACGGCGAGCCGCTGCCCAAGAATCCGGTCATGGTGACGTTCGACGACGGCTACCTGTCGTGCCACGACGTCGCGCTTCCGATCCTGCGTGCGGTCGGGGTGCGCGCCACGTTCTTCATCGCGACCTCGTTCGTTCAGGAGCGCCGGCTGTACTGGTGGGAACGCATCTCGCTGATGCTCGTGCTCACGAGGCGCGACCGCGTCCAGCTCAGCTATCCCGAGCCGCTCGAGCTCGCGCCGAAACGTCCGGGCGCGCTCGACACGCTGACCGCGCTGATCAAGAACACCGCGTCGCTCGACGTCGACAAGTTCCTCGACGAGCTGGCGGTGGCGCTCGGCCTCGAGTGGTCGCGCGAGCTCGAAGCCGAGTACGCCGATGGCCTGATCATGACGTGGGATCAGGTGCGGGCCCTGGCGCGCGCCGGCATGGACGTCGAGTCCCACGGCCGCAAGCACCGCGTGCTGCAGACGCTCGATGCCGCCGGGCTCGTCGACGAGCTCGCTGGCTCGAAGCAAGATCTCGAGGCCCAGCTCGGTCGCCCGGTGCGGGCGGTCGCGTATCCGGTCGGGCGCCGGATCTCGCGCGAGGCGCGGATCCGCGACGCGATCGCGGCGGCCGGGTATCGCGTCGGACTGTCGAACCAGAGCGGCACCAACCGGATCTGGCCGGGCGCCCTGCGCGGCGTCCTGCCAATCGACCGGTTCGACGTCAAGCGGCTCGCGACCGATCGCGACATGAGTGACGCGATGTTCCTGACCCAGGTCGCGGTGCCACGGTTCGCGTATATCAACCGCCACAACAAGGGCTGAAGTCGAAAACTGGCCCGGTGCGCGCACCGCGCGGGACAATTTTTCGATGCAGAACTTCCGGCGCGAAGCACCACGGATCGACGTCGAGGCCCTGTGCTGGGAGCTGGTCGACGGCAAGGAGACGAGCGGGCTCGCCGTCGACCTGTCGCCACTCGGCCTCCGGATCGAGCGGCCCTACGTTCCCGGCCCGACCCGGTTGACCGTCCCGCTCCAGATCGAGGTCCCGGGGATCGACGAGGTGATGTGGGCACGCGGCGAGGCCTGCTTCGACGTGCTCCTGCCCTCGCGGACGTGGGGCATGGGGATCATCCGGCGCACCGGCTATCGCATCGAGGGCGCCGGCCGCGATCTACGGATGCTCAAGGAGTACGTGTTCGAGACCCACCGCGAGCGTCACCGCGCATAGCAGTCGTAGAGCTCGAGATACGCCTCGACCATCCGGTCGTGGCCGTAGCGCACCAGCGCGACCTCGCGCGCGTTGGCTCCCATCATGCGAGCGAGGTCGCGATCCGACTCGAGTCGAGCCAGCGCCTGGCCGAGCGCCGCTTCGTCGACCGAGACCAGCAGCCCGGTGTGGCCGTCGTCGACGACGCTCGGCAGGCCGCCGACCGCGGTCGCCACGATCGGCAAGCCGGCTGCCATCGCCTCGGGGACGACGAGCGGCAGCCCCTCGGACTTCGACGACAGCGCGAACACGTCGAACGCATGGACCAGTCGCGGCACGTCCATCCGCCGCCCGGCGAGCACGACCCAGCGCGGCTCGGGGAGCGCGGCCACCGCGGCCTCGACCTCGGGGCGCAGATCGCCATCGCCGATGATCACGAGCCGCACGCGCGACGACAACAGCGGCGCCATCGCGCGCACGAGCAGCGTCTGGTTCTTGTACTGATCGAGCCGGCCGACGGTGCCGATGACCCAGGCATCGCCGAGCCCGAGCTCGACGCGCGCCGCGGCGCGGGCCTCGGGATCCGGCGCGTAGCGATCGAGGCGGATGCCGTTCGGGATCGTGTGCAGCCGCGATAGCGGCACGTCGTGCTGTGCGCGCGCCTGGGCCGCGGTGGTGTCGCTGACCGCGACGAACGCATGCGCGAGCTGGGCCGCCGCGCGCCGGAGCAGCCGGTGGCTGCGGCTGCCAGGGTTGATGCCGTGCTTGGTGTGGATCGCGATCGCACCGACGAGCCGAGCCGCCGGAGCGCCGTAGATCAGCGGCAGCGGGTTGTGGGTGTGGACGACCTGCGCGCGCCGCCGCACGAGCTCGCGGGCGAGCCGCGGCATCAGCGTGAGATCGAACCCGTCGCCCTTGGGCACGCGACCGGTCTCGATGCCGGCGGCGGCGAACTCGTCGACCATCGGGCCGTCGGGGCCAGGCGCGAGCGAGATCACGCCGACGCGGTGACCGCGGGCGCGCTGGCCGATCGCGAGGTCGAGCGCGACGCGCTCCTGGCCGCCGACGCCGAACGACGACAGCACGTGAACGATCGATCGCACGCAGCCTGACTACCACAGGCTATGCTGCGCGCGTGAGCGACCCGACCGCAGACGACGATGCCGCGCTGGAGGAGCTCGGGATCATGATCGGCGAGGATCGTCCCGGCGAGCTCAAGGCCGCATGTGCGCGGATCGCGCGCCGGATCCACGAGGACAAGCTGCGGGTCGTCGGGTTCGTCCCCGCCGACGATCGCGTCGCGGTGCCACCGCTGATCGTCCAGCTCGGGCTCGCGCTGTGCGAGCTGACCGGCGCGACGATCGCCGTCGTCGATGCCAACGTGCGGTACCCGGGGCTCGGCACCGTCAGTCATGGCAAGGCGACCGATCACGACGACTCGGTGTTCTCGACCCGCTGGCTGCGTGGCTCGCTCGCGCTGCTGTCGCCGCCACGCCGGGAACGCGCGGGCGAGGTGGTGCCGCAGCTCGCGCGCGTGCTCCTCGATGGCGCGGACCTGTTCGCGCACATCCTCGTCGATCTCACCGGCTTCGAGTTGCTCGGCGAGCACGGCAGCGCTGCGGCGTGCATGGATGCCGTCGCGCTGGTGAGCCGCGCGCACCAGACGCGCGAGCGCGAGCTGATCGAGCTCGCGCAGCTCATGCCGCAGAACCGGTTCCTCGGCGTGCTGCTCGTCGGATGAGGCGTGCGCATTCGCTCGGTCAACACAGTCGAACGTTCGAACGCTTGAACTGTCGACGGTGATCGTGGTGTCCTCCGAACAATGCGTCCACTCGAACAGGAGAAGATCGCGGTCATCGGCCTCGGCTACGTGGGGTTGCCCGTGGCGATCAGCTTTGGCCGGAAGTTGCCGACGGTCGGCTTCGATATCCGGCAGCGCCGGGTCGACGAGCTCAAGAAGGGCCATGACGAAACGCGCGAGGTGACGAGCGACCAGCTCGCCTCGTCGAAGCAGCTCGTGCTGACGGCAGATCCGGCGCAGCTCGCCGACTGCACGTTCTTCATCGTCGCGGTGCCGACACCGATCGATAACAACAATCGTCCGGATCTCGGACCGAGCTTCTCGGCCTCGCGCATGATCGGTCCGTACATCAAGAAGGGCGACTGCGTCGTCTACGAGTCGACGTGGTACCCCGGCGTGACCGAGGAGCTGTGCGGCCCGATCCTCGACGAGAAGAGCGGGCTCAAGAACGGCAGCGATTACTTTCTCGGCTACTCGCCCGAGCGCATCAACCCCGGCGACAAGGAGCACACCTTCGAGCGCATCACGAAGGTCGTGTCGGGTCAGAACCCGGAGACGCTCGAGCGCGTCGCGCGGGTCTACGCCTCGGTCGTCGTCGCGGGCGTTCACAAGGCGCCGTCGATCAAGGTCGCCGAGGCCGCGAAGGTGATCGAGAACACCCAGCGCGATCTCAACATCGCGCTGATGAACGAGCTCGCGTTCATCTTCGATCGCATGGGCATCCGCACCGCCGACGTGCTCGAGGCCGCGGGCACCAAGTGGAACTTCCTCCGGTTCACGCCGGGCCTCGTCGGCGGTCACTGCATCGGCGTCGATCCGTACTACCTGACGACCAAGGCGCAGGAGCTCGGCTACCTGCCGGAGGTGATCCTCGCCGGTCGCCGCATCAACAACAACGTCGGCCCGTTCATCGCGCAGAAGTGCGTGAAGATGATGCTGACGCAGACCGACGTGCCGCTGCGCAAGTCGAAGGTCGGCATCTTCGGCCTGACGTTCAAGGAGAACGTGCCCGACCTGCGCAACTCGAAGATCCCCGACATCATCGCCGAGCTGGCGACCTTCGGGATCGATCCGCTGGTCCACGATCCGCTCGGCGATCCGCAGGAGGCGTACGAGGAGTACAAGATCGAGATCACGCCGCTCGAGAAGTTGACCCAGCTCGACGCCGCGATCCTCGCGGTCGCCCATGACGAATATGTGGCGAATCCGGCCGCGATCTTCGAGCGCGTGCGCGACAATGGCGTCGTGATCGACGTCAAGAGTGCACTGCCGGTGGGCATCAAGCCGCCGCGAGGGATCCGGCTCTGGAGTCTATGACCAGACGGATCCGCTACGACGAGGTCTGCGAGGATCTCGTCAACTCACCGCGCCGCTGGCTCGTGACCGGCGTCGCGGGATTCATCGGCTCGGCGCTGCTCGAGCGACTGCTCGACCTCGGCCAGACCGTCGTCGGCGTCGACAGCTTTGTCACCGGGCACAAGAAGAACCTCGACGACGTACTCGCGATCAACCCCGACGAGCGGCTGCAGTTCCGCTTCGTCGAGGGCGACCTCCGCGATCCGGCGGTCGCGCAGGAAGCGGTCAAGGACGTCGACATCGTGCTGCACCAGGCCGCGCTCGGCTCGGTGCCGCGATCGATCAAGGACCCGATCGCGTCGCACCAGCACAACGTCGACGCGTTCCTCAACGTGCTCGTCGCGGCGAAGGACGCCAATGTCGGCCGCGTGGTCTACGCGTCGAGCTCGTCGGTCTACGGCGATCATCCCGGGCTGCCGAAGCACGAGGATCGGATCGGTACTCCGCTGTCGCCGTATGCGGTGACCAAGCGCGTCGACGAGATCTACGCGCAGGTGTTTCACGACGTCTACGGCCAGCAGACGATCGGGCTGCGTTACTTCAACGTGTTCGGCCGGCGGCAGGATCCCGAGGGCGTCTATGCCGCGGTGATCCCGCGCTGGATCGCGGCGCTGATCGATGGCCGGCCATGCGTGATCTTCGGCGACGGCACGAACAGCCGCGACTTCTGCTACGTCGACAACATCGTCCAGGCGAACATCCTCGCGGGAACGGCCGCGGACCCGGCGGTGGCCGGCACGGTCTACAACTGCGGCTGTAACGGCCGTACCGATCTGCGTCAGCTGTTCGCGCTGATCCGCGACGATCTCGCGAAGGACCTCCCGGAGGTCGCGAACGCCGAACCGGTGTTCGAGCCGCCGCGTCCCGGCGACGTCACGCACTCGCAGGCCGCGATCGACAAGATCAGCGCCGCGCTTGGCTACACGCCGACCCATCAGGTCGACGAGGGCATGGCCGAGACCGTCACCTGGTTCGCGCAGCGCTTGCGCAAGCGCTAGCCAGGGCGCAGCTTGCGAGCCCGGATCCGGATAGGCGAGCGTTTCGCGAGCCGATCATAGAACGGAGTCCGCAGCCATAGGCCGAAGGGCTATGCCCTACGGACTCCTAGGTTATGCTCGCCGCGAGATGGCCGACGACGACCTGCCGAAGCCCGAGCCCAAAGAGATCGACGAGAAGCTGGCGCTTCAGCTCAAGCACCTCGCGGAAGACGCGGTCCTCAAAGGTCAGCCGTACGGCGACGAACGCTGCGACAACTGCCTGTTCTACCTGAACCCCGACGCGAACCTCGCGTACTGCTGGCACCCGAAGCTGCGGATCCTGGTCGGCGGTAACTGGTGGTGCCAGTGGTGGGAGAAGACCGAGTAGCCCGTGCGTGCCGAGGAGAAGGAGCTCGAAGGGCCCGAGCTCGAGCGCGAGGTCGGGCTCGAGGAGCAGGAGGTCGAACAGGAAGCGGAAGAGATGCCCATCCTCGTCGGCGAAGAGTCCGTCGACCTCGAGCTCCTGCACCGCGGCAAGCTGTTCGATGCGATCCAGCTGATCCTCGCCAACGAGAAGGTGAACGTCAGCCTGCTGTACCTGCCGCAGCGCGAGGCCCACGCGCTCGAGTTCTTGCAAGCCGCGGTCACCGGCTCCGACTCGATGGGCGAGTTCGTGTTCGCCGAGGATCGCCAGGTCCTGCTCGAGCAGGCGCTCGCGATCTTGCAGGCGAACGTGACCCACGGCGATCAGAGCCAGCTCGGCGAGCTGCACGCGAAGTTCGAAGAGCTATCGACTCGAGTCGGCGAGCTGCGCGCCCAGCTGTTGAACCTCGAGGACGCGCAGGACGACCTGTTCGACGAGAAGCGCCAGTATTACGAGGAGCAAGCGACGGACGCCGAGGCCGACGACGTCGAGGCACCTGAAACCGAGCCCGAGCCACAGGACTCGATCACCGACTTCATCGCCGCGGCGCTGCACGCGCTGGCTGATGTCGCGCCGGAGCGAGAACCGCAGGCGCCGAAGTCGACCCTCGCCGGTCCCGAGGTCCCCGACAAGGCTGCAGAGCCGACGACGCTCGTCGGTCCAGAGGTGCCCGACCTCGAGACCCCGCCGACGACGCTCGTCGGTCCCGAGGTCCCGGACAAGGCCACGGAGCCGACGACGCTCGTCGGTCCCGAAGTGCCCGACCTCGAGACCTCGCCGACGACGCTCGTCGGACCCGAGCTCCCCGAAACGCCACCGCGACCGTCGACGCTCGATGCGGACGCGCCGCCGCCGATCATGTCACGCACCCGAACCGCGGCGGGGCCGCCCGTGGTCGCGCGCACGAGGACACCATCGGAGCCGCCGGTCGAGGCGCGGTTCGGCGAGCAGCCGGGGCCACCCGTCGTGTCGCGGACCAGGACGCCACCAGCGAAGCCAGACAAACCCACCAAGGGACCGAAGAAGCGTGGCTGACCAGCTCGCCGCGCTCGTCACCCAGATCCGGCTGCTCGCCGAAGCGGCGCTCCTGCGGCGCCTCAACGCGGGCTCGGGGTTCGCCGATCCGCGGTTGCCGTCGCAGATCTACCTGCGCGACGAAGCGGCGCTCGCCCGGCTCGCCGGCGGCACGCTGCGACCGAAGGACACGCACAAGAAGGCCGAGGCCGAGCTCGCCGAGCTCGCGCAACGCGCGCCGCGGGCGGTGACCCGGCTCGACACGCTCGCGACGCGGCTCGGCCTCGACCCCGCCGCCAGGAGCATCGCCGCCGTCGCGCTCGTGTATGGCCTCGATCTCGACACCCGCGAGCTGTGTCACGCGCTCGCCGCGCGCCGGCGGCCGGCGCTCTACCTCGAGACCTGCGCGGATCTGTTGCGCGCGGATCCGGCGGCGCTCCTGCGCACGATCTTGCCGGGTGCACCATTGCGGCGCGGCCGGGTGGTTGGCGTCGACGGAGACGGGCTCGCCGCGACGCTCGAGCCGCTCGGGACCGCGCTCGCGTGGCTGCTCGGCGACGACGGGCTGGTGCTGCCGCTCGCCGGGCTCGCCGAGCTCGTCGCGACCGAAGCGCCGTCGCCGGTCGTGTTGCCGGCATTCGCGCGTGCGGCGCTCGACGCGCTGGTGCCGCGCCTCGGGGCAACCGTCGCGGTCGCGATCCGCGGGCCGCGCGGTTCGGGGCGCCGGGCAGGCGCGTACCGGCTCGCCGCCGCGATCGGCCGGCCGCTGCTCGTGATCCCTTGCGGCAAGCTGGTCGCGCTCGAGCATCGCTCGCGCTCGGCGGTGCTCGGAGCGGCACTGGCGGCCGCGCGGCTACGCGATGCGGTGCCGTACCTCGCCGACGTCGACGCGCTGTTCGACGATCGCGGTGACCTCGTTGCCGAGCATGCCGATGCGCTCGCGCACTTTCCGGGCGTGATCGTCGTCGGGACCGCGAAGAGTGGCGGTCACCTCGAGCTCGGGCGCGCCGTGCTCGGCGTCGCGCTGCCGCGGACCGAGCTCGAGGATCGCGAGCGCGCGTGGCAAGCGGCGCTCGGTCCGCACGCGCTCGCAGCCGAGGCGGTCGAGCTCGCGGCGCGCTACGTGATCGGTCCGGGCGCGATCGCGGATGTCGCCGTCGAGGCCGGGCGCTACGCGACGGCCGCCGGCACGCCGGTCGACATCGCCGGGCTCGAGGCGGCGGTCGCGCGCCGGCTGTCGCTGCGCGTCGGCACGTTCGGCTCGGTCGTCCACCGCAAGGCGCGGTTCGCCGAGCTCGTGTTGCCCGACGACGTCATCGATACGCTCAAGGACGTGATCGCGATGGTGCGCGAGCGCTCGCAGATCCTCGAGCGCTGGGGCTACCAGCGTCACCTCGGCATCTCGCGCGGCGTCTCGGCGTTGTTCTCGGGCGAGCCCGGCACCGGCAAGACGATGGCGGCGAGTGTCATGGCCTCCGAGCTCGGCCTCGAGCTGGTGCGGATCGATCTGTCGACCGTGGTGTCGAAGTTCGTCGGCGAGACCGAGAAGAACCTCGCGAAGATCTTCGACGAGGCCCAGGACGCGCACGCGATGCTCCTGTTCGACGAGGCCGACAGCCTGTTCGGCAAGCGCACCGAGCTCAAGACCGCGCAGGATCGGTTCGCGAACCTCGAGGTCAACTACATCCTCCAGCGGATGGAGACGTTCGACGGCGTCAGCATCCTGACGACGAACGCCGAGAGCGCGATCGATCCGGCGCTCCAGCGCCGCCTGAACTTCCGCATCCGATTTCCCGAGCCCGAGTCCGACGAGCGCGCGAAGCTGTGGCGCATGCTGCTGCCGCCGTCGACGAACCTCCACGAGCTGGTCGACTTCCACGCGCTGGCCGAGCGGTTCGACATGACCGGCGGCTACATCAAGAACGCCGTCGTCCGCGCCGCCGTCATCGCCGCGCGCGCCGGCCGCACGATGGTGGCCGAAGATCTCTGGATCGGTGCCCATCACGAATACGTCGAGATGGGTAAGGTGATGCCTCAACTGCCGGGAGGGTCGTTGTGACCGATTCGCCGCCGCCGACGTCGGAACATCGCGTGATCGCGCTCTTGCTCTCGCTCGCGGCGGTGGCCGCGCTCGGCTACGCGAGCGTCTCGAGGCAATGGCTCTACAACTCGCGCACGGTCGGCACCGCCCAGGAGGTCAGCTTCGGTCCACGCGGCGTCGCGCTGTGCAACATGCGCAAGAGCAGCGACGGCGCTTGCCTCGAGCTGTCGAACGGCATGCTGGTCGACAACTGGCGCAAGGACCTCGACGACGCCCGCAAGGCCGCCGCCGAAAATCCCGCCGACGAAGACGCGGTCGCGGTCGCCGCGCTGCTCGAGAAGACGCTCCACAGCTCGGCCGC
>Ga0193708_1000336_pt1 | contig 11210 bp, 9 predicted proteins | sample H3c1metaG_FD_160570 | JGI IMG/M metagenome (GOLD analysis project Ga0193708, IMG submission 160570) | Soil microbial communities from a riparian zone of the East river system, Colorado, United States - H3c1 | ecosystem: Environmental > Terrestrial > Soil > Riparian zone | place: USA: East River...
CGGCGCAGATGGTGACGCGCGCGCGGAGCGTGTATCCAGGTCTCGAGTGGACGGTGCTTCCCGCAGATTGGTCCGAGTTGCCGTATCCGCCCCACGCATTCGACGCGGTGATCGCGTCGAGCGTGCTCGAGTACGTACCTGATCCGGGTCATGTTCTGGCTCAACTCCATCGAGTTCTGCGACCGGGAGGAGTGCTGGTGTTCTCGGTGCCCAACATCGACCACCCGATTCGACGCGCGGAGGCAATCGCACTGCGGCTCGCGAACGGCCTTGGTGAAGGGTCTCCGCTTCGCCGCGTTCGCAGACTGGCCAACTACATGAGCTATCTTTCAACCTCCAAGAATCGGCTGTCGCGTGGGGGCTGGGATACGCTGCTCAGGAGTCACGGGTTCGCTGTCGAGGCGGCCGAGGAGCGACTGGCATCGCATCGCCGGCCGCTATGGCTCCTCAAGTATCGCTCGTCCGATCGACCGGACGCGCGATAGCTACTGGCGCCGCGAGCGCAGCGTGTCCTCGACGATGGTCTCCAGCGAGGAACGCTCGGGGCGCCACCCAAGCACGCTCACGGCGTGACTCGGATCAGCGACGAGGCTCGGTGGATCGCCTTCCCGACGCGAGCTCACGATGTGTGGCACTGGCTTGCCAATAATCCGGCCCGCTACGTCGATGACCTCGCGGACCGAGTACCCGGACCCGGTACCGAGATTGAGCGGTCCAAGTGTGACGCCCTGTTCGAGCATGGAGAGCGCTCGGATGTGTGCTGTAGCGAGATCCTGCACATGAATGAAGTCGCGGATGCACGTCCCGTCGGGCGTGTCGTAGTCGTCACCGAAAATAGCAACGTGCGAGCGGCGGCCCAGACCGGCATCGACCACGAGCGGAATGAGATGAGTCTCGGGCTCGTGATTCTCGCGCAGTGTGCCATCGGCGTGAGCCCCGGCCGCATTGAAGTATCGCAATGCGGCCCAGCGTAGGTTGTATGCCCGCGCCCACGCATCGAGCACGAGCTCGATCGCGAGTTTCGTCGAACCATACGCATTGATCGGCTCGCGACGCGCTGCCTCGGGGATGGGAACCGTTGCTGGAATGCCGTACACGGCGGCACTCGATGAGAACAAGAACGACGAGATTCCTTCGTCGCGGATCACCTCGAGTAGTGCAAGCGTCTTGACGACGTTTGCGTCGAAGTAGATATCCGGCCGGGAGACCGACTCGCCCACCTGGATCTTGCCGGCGAAGTGCGCAACTGCGCCGACTCCGTGACCACGGCAGAGGTCGCGAACCAGCGCTCGATCTCCGATGTCTCCCTGGACGAAGGAAGCCGAGCTCGGCGCGGCACGAGAGCCTCCCGAGAGATCATCCAGGACCACCACGCTGCGACCCAGCTCGCGGGCAAGCCGCGTGAAGTGGCTTCCGACGAACCCTGCTCCACCCGTGACCAGGATCGTGCTGCGATCTGAGGAAGACATCTTCGCTGGTGGCTCGCTGCGCTTGCTTTCGGCGGCGAGTTCGTTTCAGCATCCTCGAGCCGGACGCCCGAACCCGTTCGCACCATATCACATGAGCACTGTTCGCGTCGCAGTTGTTGTCTCGCACCCAATCCAGCACTTCTGCCCCCAGTACACGAGCTGGTCTGTGATCGATGATGTCTCGTTACGAGTGTTCTTTGCATCACGCTCGGGCCTGACGGCCTACAAGGACAAGAACTTCGATCGGGTCGTGCAGTGGGAAGGTATCAATCTGGATTTCCCCCACGAGTTTCTTCCCGGAGCCGAGCATCGAGAGCTCGGAACGGACATCGACGCACCTGGTCTGGAGGCCAGACTCGAGGCCTTCCGTCCCGACGTGATTGTTGGATACGGGTACTCTCAACCGCTCCAGCGGCGTGTGATCGACTGGAGTAAGGCCACGAACACTCCAATCTTCATGATACTGGACTCGGAGCTTCGCTCACCGCGCAGCCACGCGCGGCGTCTTGCGAAGGCCGCACTCCTGCCGCGGATCCTGAAGCGCATCGATCGCTTCCTGACCGTGGGCGACGCGAACGAAGCGTATCTCAGGAACTATGGAGTGACTGATGAGCGGTTCGTGCGCTGCTTCTTTCCGATCGACGTGAACGCTCTGGACAAGGTGTTGACGACGCGAGACCTCGTACGCAAGCAAGTACGAGAGGCGTACGAGATCCCCGAGGACCATCACGTTGTCTTGAAGGTCGGCAAGTTCGTGTCGTGGAAGCGTCAGATCGATCTTGTCGAGTGTTCGAATCAGCTCGACGCGGCCAACAAGGTCACCGTCGTGCTTGCCGGGACCGGGCCCGAGGAAGCGAAGCTACGCGCGCGAGCGAAGCGCCAAGGAGTGGGAGGTGTCCTGTTCGCGGGCTTCGTTCCGCCGGCCAAGCTATTCGAGCTGTATTGCGCGTCGGACATCTACGTGCACTGCTCGGAGGTCGAGCCGCACTCCTTGGCGATCAGCGAGGCGATCTATTGCGGCCTGCCAGTCGTCGTTTCGAGTCACTGCGGAAGCTACGGACCGTCCGATGATGTTCGCACCGGCCTGAACGGCATCGTCTATCCGTGTGCCGATGTCGGCGCGCTGTCACGAGCGATCACGAGCATCGTCTCGTCCCCACAACGACGTACCGAGATGGGCGCCGCATCCGCCGAGATCGCCCGAATCCATCAGCGCCTGGCGCACGGACGGGCGCTCCGGCAAGCGATCGATAGCCTTCCTACTCGGAGTGCACGACCGTAGGGGCGGATCGGGTACCACGCAGCTGCGCGTCAACGATGATGCCGCTGGAGGCACCTTCAGCCAGGGCGCGACGGTTGAGCCTCTCGTATTCGGTGGCGACGTAGTCGGTGAACCGTTCGATCACGTTCTCCAGATCACGGTCGATCTCCGAACGGCCGTCTTTCCACCCCAGCTCCATGAATCCTGTCGCCTGGCGCGCGCTCTGGACGTGGAATCGACGGCGGAGCAGACCTGTTCCGTGCCCGTCGAAGCCGTGCGAGAACGTCAACGATCTGGCCGTGTCGGCTGGTTGGGCGGGCAGAGAGAGGCTGATGCACTCCGATTCGAAGAGCGTGCCCGCGCCCCGCGCCACCTTCCATACCTCACCAAGATCGTTGGCAGCACGAAGCTCGCGCGACAGTCGTTTCAGGGTCTGCTGCATTGCCCGGTTTCGACGCCGCTGCTCCGAGGTGTTCTCGAATCGAAACCCGAGCGTGCGCAGGAGTGCGTAGAGAATCATGGACAGCAGCGACAGCAGTACGATCGCCACCCAGGGCGTTTCCGTATACGTGAGCGCGAGTGCCACTCCACTGAGAAGGGCACAGAACGAGTACAGGATGAGCACCGTGCGGCGTTGGCTGAGACCGAGGGACAGCAGCCGATGATGGATGTGTTCCTTGTCGGCCTGGAAGATCGGACGCCCACGGATCGCGCGGCGTCCCATCGCGAGGACTGTGTCGAGGATCGGCAGACCCAGCGTGATCAGGGGAATCACCACGGCGACGGCGGTGGACGACTTCTGACCGGTCTTGAGCGAGCTGGTCGCGAGCACGAAGCCCAGGAACATGCTTCCGGTATCGCCCATGAAGATCGAAGCGGGGTTGAAGTTGTAAAACAGGAAGCCGAAGACCGCGCCGCCGAGCGCGGCCGCGAAGAGCATCATCAGATGCTGGTGGTTGTGGACCGAGACCAGGAACGTCGTGAGGACGGCGACGAGCGCAACGCCGCCGGCGAGCCCATCGAGGCCATCGATCAGGTTCATCGCGTTGATGACGCCGACGATCCAGATCAGCGTGAACGGAAGAGCGAGCCAGCCGAGCTCGAGCGATCCGCCGAAGGGGTTCGCGATCTCGGTGACGCGGAAGCCGAGGAAGTACATCAGGATCGCGACCACAAACTGGACCGCGAACTTCTTCTTGTGATCAGCTCCACGAAGATCGTCGAAGACGCCGAGCGCACCGATAAGGATGCCGCCAATAAAGATGCCGATCGCCAGATTCTTGTCGGCAAGGAAGATGAAGCCGACGCCGCTCTGGAAAAGCAACAGCCCGATCAACGGAGCGTAGAACGCGAGGATGATCGCGATTCCACCCAACCTCGGCACGGGTCGACCGTGGATCTTGCGCGCAGAGAGTGCCTGATCGAGCACTCCGTACCGGTGCGCGAAATGCCGGACGATCGGTGTCAGGATCGCCGCGCAAAGCATCGAGAGAAGGAAGGCAACAACAGCAGTTCTCATCGCGCGCGAGCTAGACTAGCTCCGGAGTTTCCACGGCTTCCATGGTCGATTCGCGTTTCTCACCGACGGCAAACGCGCGCTGGCGCCACAGTGTGGCGGCTCGGCTCGACCGAGCTTCAGCTCACCGTGCAAGTGGTGAATTTGGACGCTCTCGGCATGCGTTGCCTCACAACAGACCGCGGCTCGGTTAGAACAGTTCGACAAACGCGGGTGCCGTGAGAGTCCTATTCGTCACCGACAATTTTCCGCCGGAAGCGAACGCTCCTGCATCCCGAACATTCGCGCACTGCCAGGAATGGGTTCGTCTTGGTGCGCGCGTCACGGTGATCACTTGCGCGCCGAACTTTCCACAAGGAAAGGTCTACGCGGGGTACGCGAACCGTCCGTATCAGCGCGAGCAGATGAACGGAATCGAGGTCATCCGCGTCTGGAGCTACATCTCCGCGAATGCGGGATTTGCGAAGCGCATCCTGGACTATCTGAGCTTTGCGGCGAGCTCGTTCCTTGCGGGTTTGTTTGTTGGCGCGGATGTGATCGTCGCGACCTCGCCGCAATTCTTCACCACGTTGAGCGGGTTCGGGCTCTCGATCGGAAAGCGAACCCCTTGGGTCTTCGAGCTCCGTGACCTGTGGCCGGACTCCATCAAGGCAGTGTCGGCGATGTCGAACGATCGCGTCCTGGCAGGGCTGGAGTCGCTCGAGCTGTTTCTGTACGGACGCGCAGATCTGATCGTTGCGGTCAGCCCCGCGTTCAAGCAGAACCTGATCACGAGGGGTGTCGAGGAAAACAAGATCGAGGTCGTCACCAACGGCGCCGATCTCGACATGTTCGCGCCAGGACCTCCAGCTCGCGAGCTCAGTGATGCGCTCGGACTCACGGACAAGTTTGTGGTGGGCTACGTCGGGACTCACGGAATGGCTCACAACCTCGAGGGGCTGATCGACGCGTGCGATCGGTGCACGGATCCCGAGATCCGCTTTCTGTTCATCGGTGACGGCGCCAAGAAGCAGGAGATCGAGGAGCTGGTGAAGCGGAAACGCCTCTCCAACGTGGTTCTTCTCGCTCCCGTTCCGAAGGAAGAAATCGCTCGTTACTGGAGACTCGTCGACGTCGCGCTTGTCCCGCTACGCAAGGATCCGGTCTTCAAGACGGTGATCCCGTCGAAGATCTTCGAGGCCGCTGCAATGGGAAAACCGATTCTGCTCGGCGTCGAGGGCCAGGCCCGTCAGATCGTCGACGAGTTCGACGCCGGGTTGAGCTTCGAACCAGACAATGCCGACGAGTTCCTCGACAGGGTGGCGTTGCTCAAGAACGATCGCGCTCTGTACCTGCGGTTGAGCGAGAACTGTCGAGCTCTCGCCCAGAACTACGATCGCCGCGCACTCGCGGCACGGATGTATGGCCTCCTGCAGGATCTCGTGGAGCAACAACGCGCTTGATGACCTCGCTCGCGCGCTACCTCCACACGGTGCGGTTTCTGCGGCCGGTGCAGATCTACGGGCGGCTATGGCACAGGTTGTATCGACCACCCCCGGATCTCCGTCCAGCGCCGCCGGTTCGTCAGGCTTCGTCACGATGGTCGGGACCAGCGCTTCGCGAACCGTCGATCGTTGGTCCGAATCGGTTCCGGTTGCTCGCCGAGGAACGCGAGATCGTTTGCGCCGCGGACTGGCAAGGGGTTCACCCTGCAGCGCTCTGGCTCTACAACCTTCACTACTTCGACGACCTCAACGCGCCCGACGCGCAGGTGCGCCGCGAGTGGCAGCATGCCGCGTTGACCTGCTGGTTGCGCGACAATCCCCCAGCTCGAGGCGTCGGATGGGATCCGTATCCGACCTCGCTCCGGATCGTGAACTGGCTGCGCTGGATCTTGCGCGGCAACGAGCCGCTACCCGGCATGGTCGAGAGTCTCGCGATCCAGACCCGACATCTGCGTCGCCGGATGGAGCATCACCTCCTCGGGAATCACCTGTTCGCGAACGCGAAGACGCTCGTCTTTGCGGGCTCGTTCTTCAGCGGTCCCGAGGCAGACGCGTGGCGCGCGGAAGGCTCTCGAATCCTGCGCCGCGAGCTCGACGAACAGGTCCTCGGTGACGGTGGCCACTTCGAACGCAGCCCGATGTATCACGCGCTCGCACTCGAGGACGTGCTCGACTTGCTGGAGCTGGCCCGTGTGTTCCCGGGAACCAGTACAGACGACGGCCCCTTGAAGATCGCCGCCGCCCGGATGTTGCACTGGCTACACGTCATGACTCACCCGGACGGAGGGTTCGCGCTGTTCAATGACGCGACGCTCGGTGTCTCTGCAAGTCCGGCCGCGCTGGCTGGCTATGCGTCGAAGCTTGGCATCGATGACGACGAGCTTGCGGGACCGGTGGTCGATCTCGCTGACACCGGCTACACGCGCGTGGCCACGGGTGACGCGGTCCTGTTCACGGATACCGGGCCGCTCGGACCGGACTACCTTCCAGGTCACGGCCATGCCGACACCCTGTCGTTCGAGCTATCGATCCATGGCCGTCGCGTGATCGTCGATAGCGGAGTGTCGGAGTACGGCACCTCTATCGAGCGCGTACGACAGCGAGGAACCAGTGCGCACAACACCGTGATGGTCGATCGACAGGATTCGTCCGAGGTCTGGAGCGGCTTTCGAGTCGCGCGCCGCGCGCGGGTTCTGCTGCGCCGGGTCGAGACATCCCCGATCAGCGTGCGAGCCGAGCACGATGGCTATCGCCGGCTAGATCCTCCGGTCACACACGCACGCACGTGGTCGATCGACGATGGCTCGATCACGATCGAGGACGAGATCACCGGTCACGGCCGTCATCGAATCGACTCGGCGCTCCATCTCGCACCGGGCATCACGCCTGTCCGACGTGATGGCGGATGGTCACTTGGATCGCAGATCGAGATCGAGACCGATCCACAGCTCCAGTGGGAGGTTCGTCCGGCGACCTACCACCCAGCGATGGGTCTCGTCCTTCGAAGCTCGAAGCTCGAAGGCCATGTCGATTCACAAGCGCTTCCGCTGCGCTTGCGAACGCGAATCACGTGGAAGAGCTGATCCCTCGGATCTAGTAGGCGACGCCTACACCCAGCGAGACTTCGTTTCGGATGTAGCTCGGATTGTCCGTTCCGAAGGACATGCCCATGTCGTCGATGATCTTCGCCAGGTAGTCCGTGTCGACCATGCTCAGTCGATACTGAGCGGAGATATTGAACTTCTCGGCAATCACGAACTGCAGCCGCGCGGTGCCGCTGACGACCAAGTCTTTGCGTTCAGGGTCGCCCAGCACCGTCGGGATCCCGCCGAACTTGCGGAACCGGATCTCGGGACCGCCATCGAGAACCGCGAAGTTGATGCGCTGAATGAACTTGGCAGCCAGCGTGTGGTCGCGAAAGAAATTCGCGTTGAACGAGTCGTAGTTATCGTAGCCGTACAGGGCAACGAATCGCCCCGTCTCGGACCAGCGAATCCCGAGCTCGCCGCCTGCAACAGGAGCCGAGTAGCCTTGGCCCACATCATAACCGGCGCGAGCGTATCCACCGTACAGCTTGAGAGTCGTCGCCTCGGTCAGCAGCGTCGACATGCCACCGACGATCCGGAACGGATTTGACTTCGTCTTGAACGGCATCCCACCGAGCTCGGAATCGCCACCCATCGGTCCGTAGAAGCCGTAGCTGACATCCGCCGAAAGCTTCGTGAAGGGCCGCCACTGGAATTCGGTCAACCAGCCGATGGTGTGGTTCATGCGGTTGGCAAACTGCGCCGGTCGATCCTCGAAGAAGTGGATCCAGTTCTCGTAGTGGAGCGTCGTACCGATCGTCTTGCCAACGGGTTGAAGCCGGATCCCGACCCACGCTCGGTTGTCGTCTCGTTCGAGGGTCGACTCGTCTTCGAAGTTGGGCGACCGCTGCTGGCGGAGGAACTTGTCGCGCACGATGAACGAGACCGGGCCCGCAGGAAGGAGCGTCATGTCCGCGATCGCGTCGAGGTTCAGGTTTCGCTGGCTCCGAACCTCCTCACCACCGTTCAAGTACTCTTGATACGCAGCACGGACACCGCCACGGAATTCGACGCTCCGTGGCGTCAGCTCGGCGCCAGTATCCGGATCCTCGACATCACCAAGGTCGTCTGCTCGGTCCTTGAAGTTGGAGATGTGAAGTCGGCCGACGACGCGCATCATCCCGGCGGACGTCGGGTCTTCGTCCTCTTCCTGGTAGAAGACGTTGTCGTTGAACCCGCCCTCGACGCTGAGGGCAGGGTGAAAGACCACGCCGGGAGAGAGCTCGAGGCCGCGCCCTTCGATCAGCGCAACACCATCAGCGGTGGTGGAGTCATCGGAGATGACTTCCGCAATGACAGCCTCCTGTGCAGCCGCAACTCGCGGCGCAACGACGAAGCTAACTAAGGTGACCGTGCAGGCCACGAACGCGAGACGTTCGACCTTCATAAGCGTCCTTCAGTCTGGAATGAACGGGCTGGAGAACGCGACGTACTCGAGCGGTTGATTCGCGCAGTTACCGAGACCGAGGTTGTTACAGTCATCCGTCGGGTCGTCGATGATTTTTGGTTTCTTGACGATGACCTTGTCGGTATCGACGGTGACCTTGACGTCCTTCGAGCTGGCGCACGAACCGATTCCCGTCACCGCTTCGTCGCATTGCGCGGCCGCCTGTGCGACCCGCTTGTAGTTCGCGACCTGTTGCGAGCGGTTGCCGGTGCGGACTGCAGTGCCGAGCGACAGCACTGCGTCGCTGCTGACTTCGAGCAGGCGCTCGTTGACGAACTGGCTCTGGTTGACGCAGCCGAACCTCAGCTGGTCCTTTTCTCGGCGAGCAGCGGACAGCATCTGACGACCCTGCGCGACGCGCGAAGCGATGCGAGCCTTGAGCTCCTCTGCCTGCGACTGCATCTGTTGCGGACTGAGGGTGTCCTCTGCCACCGATTGATCGCCTGTGGTTTCTGCTGGAGGACTGCTTCCAGGGTTCGCGTAAAGATGTGAGCCGAGCACCGCACCAACCAACACGGCAAGGCCAAGCGCTGACGTCCGCAGGGAGAACATGCGGCAAAACTATCGGCCCACAGCTAGTGGGTCAACTGTGCGCGCCCCCTTCAAAAAGAGACAGGCCTAAGAAACCGTTCACTGTGCGCTAGCGCCACAAATCCGATGCAAGTTTGGTCGAAAAAAAATGAACCTGATGGAGGTTCGTGGCCACGTGCAAAACGGGCTGATCTTGTTCGCTGTGATGTGACTCGGGAGCCACATTGGCAGCGAGCTCGAAACGATCGTGGTGACCGATCGGATTGACAACCAGGTGCGCCCGTCGTTCCCGTACTAGAGGAAGCGAACAACCGGCCGGAGTCGTCGGCGATGTAGCACCTCGAGCGCGATCAGCCGAACATCCTCAAACCCAAGTCCTTGATCTCGCTTCAGATCGCGGACGCGGTCACACCAGCACTTGACGGTTCGCCAACGATCAGTAAAGTGCGCGGTTCCTAAAGCCTTTTTGCGGAGCAAGTCATGTACGCCGTGATCCAGACGGGTGGAAAACAGTATCGAGTCGAGCCAGGCAAGACCGTCGTGGTCGAGAAGCTCGACGGAGACAAGGGCACGCCGGTGGTGTTCGACCAGGTGTTGCTCGTGTCTTCGGGTGATGGCGGCAGCGTCAGCATCGGCAAGCCGACGGTCGCCGGCGCCAAGGTGACCGGCGCGATCGTCGAGCAGACGCAGGGCGAGAAGCTCGTCGTCTTCAAGTTTCGCCGTCGCAAGAACTACGTCCGCAAGAACGGGCATCGTCAGGACTACACGGCGGTCAAGATCGCCGAGATCCAAGCCTAGAGGTCACGCGTCATGGCACACAAAAAAGGACAAGGTTCGACTCGGAACGGCCGCGACTCGCTGCCGAAGATGCGCGGCGTGAAGCGGTTTGCAGGCGAGCAGGTCAGCGCCGGTAGCATCCTCGTTCGTCAGGTCGGCACGAAGTTTCACGCCGGCGCCAACGTCGGCGTCGGTCGCGACTTCACGCTGTTCGCGCTGGTCACCGGTCAGGTGAAGTTCGAGCGCCACGGCAAGTCGCGCATGCGGATCGCCGTCTATCCGACCGCCGCCGCGCCCGCCGCCTAGCGTTCGAGCCACGCCGCGAGATCGGCGGCGATTCGATTTGCGGCGCGACCGTCCCAGCCTTCGGGGATGCGGGTCGCGCGCTCGGGCTCGGCAAGAGCTCGCTGTGCTGCCGCGCGAATCGCCGCGGCATCCGTCCCGACGAGCGTGTTCGTGCCCTCGGTCAGCGTGATCGGCCGCTCGGTGTTCTCGCGGAGCGTGACACACGGGATGCCGAGCGCCGTGGTCTCCTCTTGCAGTCCACCAGAGTCGGTGAGCACGAGCCGGGCGCCGCGAACGAGGCCGAGCATCTCGAAGTAGCCGCACGGAGGAATCGCCTTGATGCCGCCGCGCTCGAGTAGCGCGGACAGGCCGGCCTCCTCGATCTTGGCGCGCGTGCGCGGATGGACGGGAAAGATCACGCGCGGCAGTTCGGCGACCGTCTCGAGCAGACGCGTCAGCACTTCGGGTTGGTCGACGTTCGACGGCCGATGCAGCGTGAGGACCGCGTAGTCGGTCTCGGTCGGCACGACCGCCCGCTCGAGTCCCCAGCGCAGCGTATCGACCATCACGTTGCCTGCGAACACGACCTTGTCGGCCGAGATGCCCTCAGCCTCGAGGTTCGCGAGTGCCGTGCGCTCGGTGATGTAGAGGCGATCCGAGAGCTGATCGGTGAGGACACGATTGATCTCCTCCGGCATCGCGCGATCTCGCGACCGCAGGCCCGCCTCGACATGCGCGACCTTGACGCCCTTCTTCGCAGCGACCAGGGCACACGCGATCGTCGAGTTCACGTCACCGACGACGACGATGCAATCGGGCTGCTCGGCGTCGAGCACCGGCTCGAAGCGGGTCAT
>Ga0193708_1000338_pt1 | contig 11186 bp, 10 predicted proteins | sample H3c1metaG_FD_160570 | JGI IMG/M metagenome (GOLD analysis project Ga0193708, IMG submission 160570) | Soil microbial communities from a riparian zone of the East river system, Colorado, United States - H3c1 | ecosystem: Environmental > Terrestrial > Soil > Riparian zone | place: USA: East River...
ATGCGTTTTTCCCGGCGAACCCGAAGTTTTTGCCAGTTTTTCATTATCGCAAAGCATATTGATCAACGATGATTTACCTACATTACTGCGGCCTATAAAAGCATACTCGGGCCTGTCGGGGGCAGGGCATTTTTCGTGATCGGGGCTGCTGATAACGTATTTGGCTGATTTGATCTGCATACTGCAAAGATACTGATTGATCCTGCTAATTAATTTTAACAGGCCATTACCCCTTGGCGGCGGTAATCCTTTAACCTTTATCCAGTATCTTTGCCGCCCATGCCAGATTACGCACACGATACAGTAGTACCATATAAAAGTTCAGAACTGGGGAAAAAGCAGCAGGTTGCCGGCATGTTTAATGATATTGCTTTCCGTTACGATTTTATAAATCGTTTTTTAAGCGCCGGTATTGATATTAGATGGCGAAAAAAAGCAATTAAGCAATTGCTGCAAATTCAGCCTAAAACAATATTAGACGTAGCCACCGGTACAGCAGATGTGGCCATTATGGCATCTGGTATATTAAAACCGGAAAAGATCACCGGTATTGACATCAGCGACGGCATGCTGGAAATAGGCCGGAAAAAGGTAGAAAAACTTGGTCTTCAACACAGGATCGAACTGTTAAATGGAGATTGCGAAACAATAAAATTTGATAATGATTCGTTTGAGGCGGTAACTGTGGCTTTTGGGGTACGTAATTTCGAGAACCTGGAAAAAGGTTTATCTGAAATAAAAAGGGTATTAAAACCCGGAGGTAAACTGGTGGTGCTCGAATTCAGTAAGCCAAGATCTGCTGTTGTAAAAGCCATGTATAACCTGTACATGAAAATAATCTGCCCAAGCTTGGGTAAAATATTCTCGAAAAACCGCCACGCATACCAATATCTCGACGAATCAATTAAAAAATTTCCGGAAGGAAAAAATTTTACTGCCATCTTGGATAAGCTGGGATACAGAAACATTTATTTTAAACCTTTGAGCCTAGGAATATGCAGCATCTATTGCGGAGAAAAATAATTAGTACAGGTATAGCCATTTTATTTTGTCCCCTCATCGGCTTTTCACAGTTGAGGGAGGAGATGAACATGGAGGATCATGACGATAAGAGAGTACGCTTCGGTATTCACCTGGGGGCAAACCGTTCGCATTTCGCTTTTACACATCACCCGGTTTTCCTGTTGAATGCGCCATTCGATAGCATCACAGTTATAGAAAGTATTAACAGCACCGGTGTAAACCTTGCATGGTTGGTCAACTTTCGCCTGGGCGAACATTTTGACCTGCGTACCTTTCCTGTTAACCTCACTTTTACTGAAAAGAATTTTGAGTATAATCTAACATACCCCGATGGGCCGGCAGGAGAAAATTTTGTAACTCCAAAAAAAGTACAGTCTATTTCACTGAGTATCCCGGTGCAGATCAAATTCAGCAGCGACAGGATCAATAATTTTAAAGTGTACATGATCGGCGGAGGCAGGGTTGAATATGACCTTGCATCAAATGCAGGTGCACGGAAGGCTGAAGAAAAGATCAAGCTCAGGAAATTTGATTATGGAGTGGAAGCCGGTCTTGGATTCCATTTTTATTTTCCCATGTTTGTGTTAACACCCGAAATTAAAATGGGCTGGGGTATTGGCAACCTCCATAGCAGGGATGAGAACCTGAAATATTCCAGGGTGATCGATAAGATCAATTCCCGGATGATCTCTTTCTCTTTAACGGTTGAATAAGGATCATGGTTAAATTGCTGCATTGATAAATTGTTGTGTGCAATCTTTAAAATCAATCTAAAAATGAAATTGAATTTTAAAAATGAAAGTGGCAGAACAATTTTATATGTAAATGTTATTGAGAAAGAAGATGGAGAAGGTTGGTTAAAGGCTATGGTTTGCTTTAACGATTACGGATTCTCTGCAATATTTGAAATAAGCCTCATGTTAAATGATCTATATGCTTTTGTTGATCAACTTAAACCTTTTCAGAATTCTTTAACAGGAACAGCCTCTTTCTCCAATATAGAAGACAATATAAATGTAACATTATCTTCCGATGGATTAGGGCATGTTGAAATAAATGGAATGCTCCAGCATACACATGATCCAGATTTAAAAATGTTATTTGTAATTAAATCTGACCAGACTTTTTTACCGGAATTAATCACAGAATGTGATCAAATTCTTCAACATTATCAACCTAAGTAAAAATAGGTTTATATTCTAATAATCGTATCTCCGGTTAAACATGTTTATACGAACACCACCTGTAATTAACGTGGTTGTAGCAGCAGCAGGATCATTGAGTGTTTTAGCATGACGGTACATTCCTGATACTTCAAAATATACATTCTCCCTTATTTCATACGAAACCTGCAGGTAGGCATTTAAAACAGTCGCTTTATTTCCGCTGCCGATCTTAAATCCGCTATTCATGGTCCGGGTTGTATAATCCCTGAAAATATTTCCTCCATAATTTATACCGGCACTGTCTAATCCCTGGTAATAATAAATGCCCTGCAAATAAATATGCCATTTTGGTGCAGGTTGATAACGGATAATACCCAAAAATTCCTGGAAATTGGCACCCAACGGATGTGCAAGCGGTTGGTTGTAATGGGTATAATTGGATATGGTATCGTTATGTGTATAGGTAAATGGCCTTACCCGGTTTGTTTCCAGTTGAATGTCGAGGTTGTCTATACCAAATGCATCCACATATCTGAACCCAACCTGTATTCCCCATTTATTCACCCAGCTGGTAGGATTGTTTTTAATTTCAGATAAAATAAATTCGTCCAGCAACAACTGGCCGTACAATTGTGCCCTGTGGCCAATGTTTGCTTTGAAATCAAAACCGGCTACGGCATTGTCCGGGCTGCCGACAGTTCCTTCAATGTGCCTGTAAAAAATTATCGGGTTCAGGTATTGAAAATCGAAACGGTTCTTGCGGCCAAAAATAACGCCTTCAAAAAGACCGATGTTGAGCCACTTGGTCACATTCATACTCAGGTGATGCATGGCAGCATATTTACGGTCGAGTAAAGTATCGCCTGCTTTTTTAAACTGCGGCATCAGTTCCATAAATAAATTCTGGTAATTTATTTTCCAGATCCTGGTGTTCAATTTTAAAAACAAATTACTGTTGCCCCAGTCGCTTAAAAATAAACTCCGGTAACCATTGCCTATAAAATTCTTGTCATAGCCAAACTGGATGTCAATAGCGCCGGCTACTTTGGCGGTTATATAACCACGGGCATCAAAATAATCGTACCCGCTTGTTTTAAAGGGTTTGTAAAAACCTGTACCGGGCACGGCCCTGAACTTACTTACCTGTTGTTGAAAGAACTGCGGTCCCCTTTCCTGGTTATCAGTTATAAAAGTGGAGAACCCAACCTTCCGGCCAATGGTTCCCCTGGCAGTAACACCCTTACTGTTTAAATAGATGGGTTTATCATAGCCCGTTTCAATACCCTGCACATATTGAAAAACAGGGTTCAAAGCCAGGAAAAAATTGTTGGTCTTGACTTCCAGGAAATTAGGTTTTGTTGTATAAAAATTTTTCAGCACCGGCCTTTTACTTTTAAATTCATCTCTCGGGCCTGTTGTCCATTCGCTGTTATTCATTAAAAAGCTCACCAGGTTGTATTCATCAATAGGTGTGAGTGCCTGGTTGTTCCATTCTTCATATTTATCCCTGCCTGTTGAATCTTTATATCCCAAACGGGCGCTGTCAATAAATTCTGTTTGCTCCACAATATATTTCCTGTTAAACGGCCTTGCTGCTGAAAAATTAAGATGGGTGTTCTTTTGCTGCTTAATTTCCATGCGGTCAACAAAATGAACATCTTTTGATCCCGGCGTTAAATAAGTTGATTGTGCTGTTGCAAATGCAGGGCAAATAAAAATCAGCAGTTTGGTTAAGCTTTTAATAAATTGCATCAGATAATTTTAGTTTAACAGAGTAACACATATTCAAGTTATGCAAAAATACCTTTTTAAGAACATCCCCGTTGTAAATGAAGGAAAAATTCAGTCAATGGATGTTTTGATTAACGGTGAACGGATAGAAAAAATTGCGGGAGGAATTGAAACAAAGTATAAGGTTACAGAGATCAATGGCGAAGGAAAACATCTTTTCCCGGGTGTTATTGATGACCAGGTACATTTCAGGGAGCCCGGCCTTACCCATAAAGCAACCATCTATACCGAGAGCAAAGCTGCGGTGGCAGGCGGTGTTACCGGTTTTATGGAAATGCCCAATACCCTACCCAATTCACTAACGCCGCAATTGCTGGAAGATAAATATACCATTGCCGCCAATACTTCGCTGGCCAATTATTCATTTTTTATGGGCACCAGCAACAACAATGCTGACGAGGTTTTAAAAATGAATGACCATAAACATGATGTTTGTGGTGTAAAAATATTTATGGGAGCCAGTACGGGCAATATGCTGGTGGATAGCCATAATGCTTTGGATAAGGTTTTCAGGGAATCTGAAATGCTGATCGCCACACATTGTGAAGATGAGCGGATCATTAAAGCTAATTACCAGCGGTTAAAAGAACAAAAAGGAGAATTATCTGCTGCCGATCATCCGCTGGTAAGAGATGAAGAAGCCTGTTTTGAATCTTCGCTGATCGCCATAAAATTTGCCCAAAAATACAACAGCCGTTTACACATCCTCCACATCAGCACCGAAAAAGAATTACAGCTTTTCAGCAACATGATGCCGCTAAAAGAAAAAAGGATCACTGCCGAAGTATGTGTGCATCATTTACATTTTACGGCCGATGATTATGAACAACTGGGCTATAAAATAAAATGCAATCCCGCCATAAAAGCAGCACACAACAAAGAAGCCTTGTGGAAAGCCCTGCTTGATGACCGCCTCGATGTTATTGCCACCGACCATGCACCTCATTTACTAAGTGAAAAGGGATATGCTTCAAATTCTCAGGGTTCAACTCCTCCCCTTTCGGGGGAGGATGGGAGGGGGCCTGGTGCTTATGAACAGGCACATGCAGGGTTGCCATTGGTGCAACACCCTTTGCTGTTAATGCTGCATTATCATAAACAGGGGAGAATAAGCCTGGAAAAGATCGCCGAAAAAATGAGCCATGCGGTTGCCGATTGTTTCCGGATCGAAAACAGGGGGTATATACGGGAAGGCTATTTTGCCGACCTGGTTGTAGTTGATACCAATTTGCCTTCAACAGTGACCAAAGAGAACATTTTATACAAATGCGGCTGGAGTCCTTTAGAGAATTTCAGCTTTCCTGCATCTATAGTAAGTACGTTTGTTAACGGCAACATGGTTTATAACAATGGAAGCTTTGATGAATCAATAAAAGGCCAGCGTTTAACATTTAACAGATAACTATTCTCAGGTATGGACATTGACAAAACAACACTTGCCGATCTTTTAATGTTCAACAGCGGGGAAGATATGTCGGTGTTTGGTAAACTTGACCTGTGCAGCACAGCACATGGCAGCGAACAGTTAAAGATCAATTTCAGCACCCCGTTAAAAACACTGGATGAAATTGTTGCGGTGCAGCGAACCCTGCAGCTGATCATTAAAGAATTACCGAATTGGTCAACACAGATAAGTAACGGTACCGTGATGGTAGTGGAGAAATTCTTTGATTCCCGTGTCAGTCCTATTCCGGCACGTGCCTCTTCTTTTGAAGCCTATAGTTATAAATTACTCCATGGCCCTGATTATGCATTGGTAACTTATTCTGCAAAGCATTGTTTCGATTTTATAAAAGGTTTCAAGCATTTGCTGAGCTTATTTACAGGTGAAGATATTCCGGCGCCGCTGCAAAAGGTCTTAACAGCTATCGAAAGGATCATACAAAAAGCGCAGTTCGGCATTATTGAAAAATATAAAACTGCAGAAGACCTCACTAAACCACAACTGCTGGAACTGGCACATTTTATACGCTACGGTTATAAACATAATATGCTTGAGCTGGTGGTGCTGTATGCACAAATTGATGCCTGGTATGGTATGGCAAAAGCTGTGCAAAAATTTGAACTGGTGTTCCCTGAGTTTGTACAGAATGAGGGGCCGGTGATTGAAGCAACAGGTTTGTATCATTTGTTGGTAATGGATCCTGTGGCTTATGATGTGGCGCTGAACAGGAAAACAAATTTTCTTTTTTTAACCGGCGCCAATATGGCCGGTAAAAGCACGTTCATCAAATCGGTGGGCGCTTCTGTTTTCCTGGCACATATTGGCATGGGTGTTCCGGCACAGCAAATGAAACTGACCCTGTTTGATGGTATGCTCAGCAATATCAATGTGATGGACAATATTGCCAAAGGTGAAAGTTATTTTTACAACGAAGTGCAACGCATTAAATCAACCATCCTTAAGATCAATGACGGAAAAAAATGGCTGATACTGATCGATGAACTGTTTAAAGGTACCAATGTGCAGGACGCTATGAAGTGCAGCAGCACGGTAATTGAAGGCTTGTTGAAAATGAAGAATTCCCTCTTCATACTCTCCACGCATTTATACGAAATAGGAGAGGAACTAAAAAAATATCCCAATATTGATTTTAAATATTTTGAAACATCGGTTGTTAACGACCAATTGCATTTCAGTTACCATTTAAAAGACGGCATCAGCAACGACAGGCTGGGGTATTTGATATTGAAAAGAGAAGGGGTGGTGGAGATGCTGGAGAAGATGTAACTTTTTTATTTTTTTGTATCTTACTTTCACAATCATTTTTTACATGAAAAGATCACTGCTGCTTATCACCGGGTTTTTAATACTATTAGGAACCGAAATCCTCCGGGTATATTTTATCATGCCATTTCCCGGAAGCCAGGAGGCCAATACCATACAGGTTGCTTATTTTATTGATAAATATATCTGGGTTTTCAGGATATTTGGATTGATATTATTCGTGCCCCCGATGATCTATGTTTTTCGCAACAGCAAATGGTGGAGAAAGATACTGCTTGCAATCTTTGTTTTGCTGTATGGCTTTATCTTTTACATGTTCAATTTCAAATTCCTGGCCGATAAAATGTTTTACCAGCCAAAAAACAAAATACTGGCAAGCGTTGCAACCAATAAAATTGACAGCAACAAATTAGTTATTGGTGTAAGTATGAACGGACAGGCAAAAGCATATCCTATTGAGATCATCGGTTATCACCACCAGGTACAGGATACAATTGGCGGCGAACCGGTCATGATCACATACTGCACCGTTTGCAGAACCGGCCGTGCCTTCAGCCCGTTTGTAAAAGACAAGTTTGAAAAATTCCGTTTGGTGGGTATGGATCATTTTAATGCGATGTTTGAAGATGTAACAACCAAAAGCTGGTGGCAACAGGCAACCGGTGTTGCAGTTGCGGGGCCATTGAAAGGAACGGCGTTAAAAGAAATTCCATCGGAACAAATGACATTAGCAGCATGGATGAGGAAAAATCCAAACACGCTTGTCATGCAGCCGGATCCTGCATTTGCAAAACAATATAAAGGTTTGGAAGGTTTTGATGACGGTACAATCAAAAGTGGACTTGAAAAAAGAGACAGCGCCTCCTGGCAATTTAAATCCTGGGTAATAGGCCTGCAAAAAGATGGCCATGCAAAAGCTTATGACTGGAATAACCTCGTAAAGCAAAGGATAATAAATGATACTTTTCAGAATATGGCTATAGTGTTGGTTATGGAAAATGACAACCGTTCCTTTCATGTATGGAACAGGAAAACAGATGATGTATTGCCGGAATTTACGCTTGATGCTGCTACACAAACCATGAAAGATAATGTTACCGGTTCTGTATGGAATATGAACGGTGAATGTACAGATGGTGCATTAAAAGGCAGTCGCCTTGCTCCAATACAGGCTTACCAGGAGTTCTGGCATAGCTGGCAGAGTTTTCATCCAGGGACGGGAAAATATATACCTGCAAAAAATTAAATGAGGTAAAGATTTACAAGAGATAAAATAGAAAATCATTATGAAAATATATATTCTTTTGGTTAGCATTATAATGATGTTAGGATCTTACTCCAGTTCCGCACAGGACTTTAAACAATTATCGCAGCAATTAGAAAATAAATGTACAGGATTATTCAAATCCACTAGATCGAAATCATGCCTTTTTACGTTTCACAATCTTAGGTCAAAACTATACGCCGCCGGTAAACTTGATTTCATTAATAATAATCAGGATACACTTTATATTTTGGAAAGTTATGATATTCAGGGAGGGAGTTACAGAGGTAGAATGTGGAATAGAAATGGATTAGTTCAATATAGGTACGATTACGATTCCGGATTTACATTTAACAATTATAAAAAAATGTTTACTGATTACACAATAGAACTTATTCAAAAATGGGATATTGTTTCTATCAGGGAAGAAGAACAGTTATATTCAAATATAATACCTGTTTTTTTTATTTATAGTTCAAGAATAATATTTGGTAACAAGCCGAGAACCGATTGTTTAAGATTTAAAGAATTTTTTAATAGTAAGCGAGATCATATACCCTATCCTAACTAAGTATAGAAATCTCCTTCGCCGCTGATTGATATTACAAAAACAAATGAGTAACCTACAAAATGTGATGCTTCCACCGTTGTTGGTTGCCAGACCAACAACTATTTACAGCCTATCATAAATAGCTTCCAAAACTTTCATATCCGGCTTGCCATAATTTTTATACAACAGGCTGAATGTTTCTTCAACAACTTTTTCCTTGTTCTTTCCAAGTGCTTTTTTAATGGTCTGCATTATTTTTTTACACTCAGCCATACTCATACTTACAGGTTTGAAGTAAGCAATTTCTGCCGTATTTTTTTGAGTTGAATAATTCTCAACAAACGCAATGAAGACCTCTTCGCCATAAGGCAGCAAAGTGTCATTAAATACAAACCCGGATGGGTGTATTACCAGTGTATCCTTCCTCACCTGCAGTCTGTTTGTAAAGAGTTTGTGCTGGTTAGCTGTGTATCGCAGAAAAAAGAAATCATTGGCAGGATCTTTTATCCTGAATATAGTAGTATCAAAGAAGATTCGGGTCTCTCCAATGAAAAGCAGGTTTTCATTGATCGTCGTGTCAGTAGTAAACCAGGATTCCAGGTCTTCCTTTCCACGTGAGCTTAACCTTACTTTTTTGATATCCGGTAACAGGTTGTTCTTAATATAACCCAGGTATTCACCGGAAGGCTGTTTGGTTACATTACCGGGTTCAATTACAAACCTCCCTTTTTGAGGATGCAGCAAAATAAGCTTGCAATCTTTTGTTGAAAAGATCACCGATTCCTGGAACAGTAATTTATCACCAACCTTGATCTTTACTGCATTGCTTTTTTTAATGTCGCCTTTTACAAATGTAACATAGTAAACATCCTGTGCATAAGCACTGCTATACATGAAAAAGATCAGGAAGAGGCCTGCGATCCTTTTTTTTGCTCTTTCCATATTGTATGGTATTTGATAATGGTTTGCCAGGTAATGATGAACATGAATATAATAAATGTATGTGGCCTTATTTGAAATATGAATTCCGAAATGATCGATATTAACAAACAAATAGCAGCAACAGAGAATAAATTCGCCAGCTGGCTTTTCAACTGGTCCTTGATCAATACCTGCCACCATTTGATCTTCTTTTTTGCAATTTCAGGCATTTTGATCTTTCCAAAGAACAGGTAGATGTTGATCACAAAAAGCAAGGCAAATAAAACAATGAACCACAAAACACCCGGTTGATGTTTTCCGTTCAATAATGAAAGATAGGTATTTAAAAGTATCAGCGATCCCGGCACGGAACCTATGGGTGTTTCGTGCACGTCCGTTTCAAAATTGCCAACAACAATGAATTTGTTTTGGAGGAACTTGCTGTAAAAACTACTGTCGCCCGACAGTACAAGTAATTCTCCAAGGTTAAAATAGGGGTATTGTTTTGTCTCCAGCAAATGCTCCGGCCGTATATAATATTGAGGGGAGAAGGTTTGCAGGCAATAGCGCCCATTACAAAAAACGGCCCAGGAACCGGTTCTGTAGCTAACATGTTGCAATTGCTCATGCAGGGTTACCGGTATGGTTTTTAAACTGTCGCGGTAAAGAAGCCTGAACTTGCTGAATTTATTTACGTTCGTTCTGTAATCAGCCACCGCAGCCGGCACAGGAATAACAGAAGGTAAAATGCCGGAATCACTTAAATGTTTTGGAAAGATAACCCGTTCAAGTTTGCTTATTTCACCGGACAGTAAGCTGTCATTATCCGAATACAGGTCGAAATAAATATCGGCAAGCAGGTAAGTATGTTCATTTCTTTCGGCCAGGATATTAAAAAATGAAGCCAGCCTGGCCCGGTTGGTAATGATCGCATCACCGCCGTTCTCATCCTGCACCACTTCAAGGTCCTTACCCACATTGACGAATACAAAATTATAGGGAGGTTTTGGATCGGGCAGTATCTTCTGTTTCAGCATGTCGATCCTGGCCAGCAGTTTTTCTTCACCCTTCAAAACAAAATCACCATTGTTGTAAAACAGGAAAAGAAAGAAAAGCAAAACGGTCTGTAAAAAGATCCAGGCCCAGTTTTTCCAGGTAAAAGTTTTAAGTGGTTTACGCAGCTGCATGAAGAAGTTCTTTGATAACCGTTTCCGGATTTAAGTTGAAGATAAAATAAAAATCCGGAGAAGGCCGTACCCTCTACCACTTACACCCAATTACCGGGATTTTCCTCAAATTTTATTGAGGGTTTCCCCTTTCTATTCTTTCTATATTATTTTATTATTGTCCTACATGTTAGTTAAAACATTCGGCAGTGCTGTTTATGGAGTAGAAGCGATCAGCATTACTGTAGAAGTGAGCGTAAACAACCAGGGCAAGAATTATTATATTGTAGGGCTGCCCGATAATGCTGTTAAAGAGAGTTTACAGAGAGTAGAGAGTGCCATTAAAAGCAATAAGCTGTACATGCCCCGTACCAAACTGGTGGTAAACCTGGCGCCGGCCAATATAAAAAAATCGGGCACTGCATTCGATCTTCCCATTGCCATTGGAACCTTAGGTGCAACTGATCAAATTAATGATCCTGAAAAATTAGCCGACTATGTAATTATGGGCGAGCTTAGTTTAGATGGAGAGATCCGTCCCATCACCGGTGCATTGCCCATTGCCATACAGGCACGG
>Ga0193708_1000340_pt1 | contig 11174 bp, 9 predicted proteins | sample H3c1metaG_FD_160570 | JGI IMG/M metagenome (GOLD analysis project Ga0193708, IMG submission 160570) | Soil microbial communities from a riparian zone of the East river system, Colorado, United States - H3c1 | ecosystem: Environmental > Terrestrial > Soil > Riparian zone | place: USA: East River...
ATATAATGAAACTGGTTCTCACCATCGGGTTCAATGATCGCATCCGGCATCGTTGGTCTTTTCAAAACTACTTTACCTTCCTCATTCAGATCAAAATTCCAATAGTAATCCAGATGCCTGCTGTAATATTTTCCTGTGAACATTTTAAGCTCTTCTGTTGATGGCAGCCATTTACCCGTTTCCTTTTCCATTGACTCAGCCGGCCATCCATCATCAAAAGTTGCTGTCATCCTCATAGGAGCATTACCATCAGGCTGAATGAATTTTACTTCCATACCAAATCCTTCTTCGTAATAAAAAAGATCCTTGCCAACAGGGATAAGTTCAATAATATAACTTCCGCTATACCTTGATTTCAATTTCCCATTCTCTATAAAAAGATCACTGGTCTTTCTCTTTTCATTATAACTCTCCCATGATACCTGGTTTAACCAGCGATATTGGCCTTCGTATTTTTTTAATGCAGCTTCTGTAATGCTGATGGGCTTTTTTGCAAAAACCGGTTTGATGAATGGGTCTTTTTTTGCATTCAATACATATTCACGAAGCAGTTTATTTTGTTCGGAAAAACTTTCTCCCATGTTGCCCATGGTTATGATCGTTAATCCTTTTGAAGGAACGCGGGTAAGATAATTTTCGCCATTAACCCCTTCATGAATGACGACCATATGACCATTGAGTGTATCAATGCTATGACCGGTAACATAGTGATTCTTTTTGCCGGGTATCATCCGCACATTTGCCAATAATTTTTTGAACGCCGCATTGAACTCCGAACCCGGATCACTGATAGCTGCTGACCATTTGACAAGATCATCAGCACAGGTCAGGATAAAATAATTCCCACCGGGTGAGGTCTTCTGAACATTACTCTGTTGGAAGCCATTTCCTGCCGGCGAATATTTGGTTGCACGGTTTGGAATAATATCCAGCGATCTTTTTTGCATTCCTGTATTGTTCATTTTCAAAGGATCGAATATCCGCTGCTTTATCCAGTCGCTTAGGTTTTTACCCGCTGCTTTTTCCATGATCAGCCGTAACAGGCCAAAATCAGAATTACAATACATAAACCCCTTGCCGGGTTCAATCTCAGGCTCCGGTTGTGTATATAGTAACCGGAAGAACTGTTCCTTATCAAACCGGTTAAACATAGCTCCATGCATCAGCAATAAGGTTGACCATTCATCTACAAAGCCGCTCCGATGATTGAGCAGGTCCCAGATCGTTACCGGCTCTGACCATTCCGGTAATTTTGGAAAATACTTTCTTACCTTATCATTCAGGGAAAGGATACCATCTTTTTCCATTAATACAGCAGCGATGGAAATAAATTCCCTCGCTTCAGAATATCCTATCCGTACTACGCTTTGATGTGAAAAGGGTACCTGCAATTCAATACTGGCCATGCCATAGTTTTTTTTGCTGACCAGTTTTCCGTTCTCCATTATTGTAATGGCGCAGCCGGGAGAATTTTTGTTGGAAAAGGGTTTATAAATGCTGTCAATAAATTTTTCCAGTTTAACCTTTTCAATTGGCTGAGCCATCGAGTGTGTACATACGGCAAGAAACACTACCGGGATAATTAGTTTTGCGATATTCATTTTTTACAACAATTAATAGTTAAACGAACAGAAAAGTAAGTAAAAGAAACAAAAGCTGCAAGCTACTAACCCTTATTCGCAGATAGCCTTACTTAACTGTTGTATTGCTGGGCATTGGATAATTAACCTGTATTTGACCGGGCTCGATTTTTTGTATAATTTGCCTTAAAAAGAGCCACATGCGGATGAAGTTTTATACACCACACATTATGCTGCAGGAATTCATCAACTGTATCATGGTAGTGCATGTAGAAGTAGACCCCGGTGATCCGCCAATGGTTTCTCCATACCCGCCCTCACCTCAAAACTCGCTGTTCTTTTATATTAACGACCGGATCAAAATGCAAAGAGATGCAGGAAGTTCTTTTGTATTGCAGCCACGCAGCGTAATGGTGGGCCCGCAATTGACCAGGGTTACACTGGATATCAACAGGAGCCATAAAGCCGTACGGGTAGGTTTTCATCCCGGCGGGCTGTACCGCATGCTGGGAATTCCGATGGTGCGAATGGTTGATGAGAGCTATGATGCTACAGATGTTTTTGGTAATGAATTACAGGAAGTGAATAACAGGCTGCAGGAAGCCGGAAGTTTTGACGAGATATATGAAGTGATCGAAAAATTCCTGCTGCAAAAAGCAGGCACATTAAAACGGGCATTGCCCTTTGACATGGCGATGCTGGAACTGCTGCGGCTAAATGGAAACGTGCCTGTAGAAAAGATAGCTTCCCTTGCATGCCTCAGCCTGCGCCAGTTTGAAAGGGTAAGTAAAGAACGGATAGGCCTGCCGCCTAAATTATTTGCACGACTGGTTCGTTTTTCCAAAGCTTACCGGTTACGTGAAAGCTGTGCAACATTAAGCTGGACCAGCATTGCCTATGAATGCGGGTATTTTGACCAAATGCACCTGATCCGTGATTTTAAAGAGTTTGCGGGTGTGGTACCTGGCATCATTGAAAAAGAATTGGAGCATACACCTGTTCGGCTACAGGCTCACCTGCGTTTATAATTGTCGCTTTTATACTATTTTCTCCCCACTGTGTTTTTGAAATTTGTACTTAAATAAACAACTTATGAAACAGTACATTTTTCAATTTATGGTATTTGCTTTTTTCCCTGTTCATCCGGCAAAGGCCCAGCAATTCAGTCAACTCGATTCTTTAAAAGATCATGCTGTCAAGGTATATTACAGTGCCGGTCATCAGCAGCGGACAGCAGCAATTGCAAAGCGTGTTGATAATGCAATGGTATATTACACCGGGATGATGGGATTCAAACCATCAGTAACCCTGTTGGTGTTAAGCGCTGCGGACTGGAGCAAATACACATCCCTGGCAGTATATGGCATGCCCCATTATAAAGGAGATAAAACACTGGTGGTGGCTGCAGAAGACAATGCTTTCTGGAAAAGTTTTATACCTCCGGTAGAGCAATTGCCAAAGGAAATGCGCAAACAGGTTGAAGCCGTTTACCGGGATAAGGATGGCAACTTAACTATGCAGCCTTTTTTTGACCTGCTTGCCATTCATGAACTTGGGCATGCCTTTCATTTACAGGGCGGACTTACCATGCAAAGGAAATGGATGGGGGAGTTGTTCGTGAATATTTTATTACACACTTATATAGCCGAAAATGAGCCGGAAGTATTGCCTGCGCTAACAATATTTCCGCAGATGGTGATAGCCGGCGGAAGCGCAGCATTTAAATACACAAGCCTTAATGACGTTCACGAACGATATGCTGAGATCGGCCAGCAATATCCAAAAAATTATGGATGGTATCAATGTCGCTGGCATGCTGCTGCAGCAGTCATTTATAATACAGGAGGCAAGCTGGTTGGCAGGAAACTCTGGGATGCATTAAAAAGCCAAAAAGAAATTTTAAGTGATGAGCAACTGGCCGCTTTCCTGGAAACTGCTGCCGATAAAACTGTGGCTGATGTGATGCGGAATTGGGACAGGAATACAATTAAGTAAGAACACGGACGGAGGCAAAGCTGATTGATATCAACTCATCCCGGGAAACACCTGTCTGTCAAAACACATGCCGTATCATTTGATACGGCATGTAATGACCTCTTTATTTATTGGATCACTATTTTTTGTGCTTGGGTTCCTGTCTGCACGATGTAATTCCCTTTTGGTAAGCCAGCTACATTTATATTATTCAGCCCCTTTTGAAGGCTCTTCCTGTAAACCAGTTTTCCATCAAAGCTCAATAAACTGATCACTTCATTTTTAGATAACTGGATCTTTAAGACGCCATTCACAACAGGATTGGCAACGAGTATCATATCTTTTTGCTGCAATGCATTCACATTATTTTTTACGATATCGCTAAAACTGGTCCTGCCATTAATGTCGGTTTGAAGTAAACGGTAATAACTGGTCCCTGCCGGAGGGTCCTGGTGCAGGTAGCTATACATTTTCACACTATTACTGTTGCCGGCTGCGGCAACCACAATTATATTTCTGAAGCTTATCCCGTCGGTGCTATGCTGCATAGTAAAATGTAAAGTCTTTTGTTCAAATGCTGTTTGCCATTGCAGTGATACAGATTTGTTTTGATTGGCTGCTGTAAAACTTTTCCAATTAATTTGTAAGAAAAATTCTACATCCTGTCGGTAAAGAAGGAGGTCTGTTATACAAAGAACAACGCTTAGCCCTGATCATATAACAGGTTAATTGAAATTGACCTCACCGTATTTGCCATCATGAAAATCTTTGTAAGCCTGGGCTATTTCCTGCTGGCTATTCATCACGAAGGGGCCTTTGGCTACAATAGGTTCGGTATATCTTTCCCCGCCAAATATGATAATGTCAATGGCAACTTCAGCATTGTTTTTGATCTCAATTGTTCCGCCCTCCCTGTCAAATTCAATGAATTCGCCTGCCGTGAATTCCGTGTCGTTGATAACAGCATTATTTTCCGGGAGGAAGGCCGCATATTCCATTCCATTTTCTGTAACAATGGAAAATTGTTTTCCTCCTTCCAGGTGAATATGATATATAAACTGCTTTGAGTAACTGGGGATCTTTGAGACCAGGTTTTCATATTCACCCACAATTACTTTGATCCATCCTCTTTCACCGCTTAACATTTGCTGCGGAACCTCTTTAGCCTGTATGGCAAGGTGTTGCGGTGGTTCTGCTTTATGTTGTGAAGGAAGATTGATCCAAAACTGGAAACCGTGCGTGAGCAGGTCGTTTGTTTGCGGATCAACATTAAAATTTCCATCATGAACAATTCCGTTACCTGCTTTCATCCATTGTATTCCCCCTGAATTTACTTTTCCGTAATTTCCTTTGCTGTCAAAATGCTCTTCTTCGCCTTTAAGAAGATAAGTTAAAGTTGCAATGCCCCTGTGCGGATGTGCACCATTCCCTTTTTTTTGAATGGGCTCGTCAGCGGCGTGCTTAACAGGCGCAATATGATCAAGAAATACGAATGGGCCTACTGCGTCAGCATACCTGTTGGGCAACATGCGGTAAATAGTTATATGTCCGATGTCGGCTCTTTGTCCCTGTGTTGAGAAACTGATTTTCTTTTTCATTTTTATAATTTTTATAGACTGCCATGTTCCCATGGCTTATTAAAATAATAAATTTTTGTTTAAGTCCGGGAGAGCCCGGTTAACTCTTTTATTGTAATAGAACCAGGAGACCCCAAGAATTCCCAAAAAGACCAGGGGCATAACGGCATGTGAAGCCGCATCCCCGGCGGCAATATGGGCAATGGATGCCGAAATAAAGGTGATGGCAAAGCCACCGTAGGCAAACTGTTTAAAAGCAGCAGGCGCAAAAGGGATGAGCAGGATAACAGCGCCCAATAATTTGGCCATAGCTAACTCGATCCTGAAATAAGAGGGGAAGCCCAAATGGACAAAGGCCGTTTTTACTGCTTCACTGGTAAGATAACTGTAAGCACTGAAAAGCATGAGTAACGCGATGATAACCGTGCTGCTCCAATAGATAATTTTATTCTTTTTCATTTTTTTTGTTTAGAAAGCAAAGTTATGTACATTTGCTATACATTAGTAAGTACTATACAAATGTATAGCACTATACTACGGTATAGCGACAAAACTTTATACAATGAAAACAAAAGGATCACACGACCACAGCAAGTGTATGGGCATGTTGCTTCCTGTGACAGATGCATTAAATGTATTGAACGGCAAATGGAAACTGCCCATTATCATCTCCCTGTCGTTTGGCAACAAGCGGTTTAAAGAAATGACAAAGGACATCCCGAAAATAACCGACAGGATGTTGTCGAAAGAACTCCGCGAGCTTGAAATGAATCAATTGGTAAAACGCACCGTGTATGATGCTGTTCCCGTGGTGGTGGAGTATTCACTTACCGATTATGGCGTATCCCTGGATAAAGTGGTGAATGAACTGTATAAATGGGGGACGCAGCACAGGAAGCGGATAATGAGGAAAAAGTGATGGTTCGTGAGCGAAACCAAAACGAATAAAGCAGTGAATGATATTTGCTGCAACTGCAATTTTGTACATACCAAAGACTGTATGCTATTTTTTGAAATAATTATCCGTAGAAAATTTATCGGTAAAATATTTCTCTCTCCAGTTTTTATTCAGGGTGTCCAGTAAAATTCCTTCGGCAAAACCCACGGCATAAATACAGATCCTTTTATCGGCTGCAAGTTTCAATTCCCGGAGGTCCTTCATTTTATTTTTAAAGAATGCATTTTTGTAATCGGGCAATGCTGTAAAACCGCTGAGATCCTCTAATTCAGGCGAAATTTTGTGCTCAGTAACCGACGCTAAAAATTTATACTCGGTGTAAGCTGCCAACCCTTCCTGCCAGACCTGAAAAGAAAAATAACGGTAGTCCTCAGGTTTTAGCAGCGCTTTAAATTTTTCTTTTTCTTTTGTAAAGGAGTTCAGCATTGCAATAAATCCTTTTTTGCCAATTGAGTTCACTGCATTGATAAGTGCGGCTGTATATTTTTCATATTGCTCAATAACAACAACACTATCGTAAGGAAAAGGATAGTTCAGCATCCACATACCTGTTTGGTCGCCGCCCGAAAGGTTTAATGCATTCACGGATGCAAAATAACCGGGCTGGCTATTTACATATTGATGGAAATGCTCGTGGAGTAGTGTGATCATCCAGTCAGTCAGGGAACGGCCGGTGTTTGCGGGTGTGCCTACAACAATACAATTAACACCGCTTACGGCCGGGAAAGTTGCCAGCCAGTTCTTCGGGTAAGTTCTTCCCCTGGAATAAACATCGGCCTGTAAAATACTATCACTGTATGTAAATTTAAAATCAGCAGAAGGATAGGGGTGGTAGATAAGAAATTCTATAGAATCTGTAACCAGCACAATGGCAAAGGGAGTTTTGCTTATACCAGCCCAGATATTATCCCCGGTTTCATCCGAAATTATTTTGGCTTCACGAATAAGCAGGGCTTCGGTTGTACCGATCCTATTTTGAGAGAAGGCATTTAATTGAAAAAATAAAAATAAAATAAATACGGAAGTGCGTAGCATATTATCAATTTTTCATCTAAAATACGAATATTTTCGTAAATATAAATGACCAGCTTTATATGCTGAGTTAGGAAGGAAGAATACCCGTTGTCGGAACGAGGATTTGGGTGGATTGAAAAGATTAAAAGGACTTTCAACTCATGGTTCAGGCAATTTCCGCTTCAATAAAAGCTCCCCCAATGGTATGCCGATCAAGTGATTGCGACCCGTCGTTCCTCAAAGCAGGCTGCACGATGATGTCGTGAAAAACAAAGGCCGGTATTAAACCAGCCTTTGTACTATAAAATGTAATCAATTATTTCTTGTCTGCACTATGATTTTTTGATTGACTATGATTTGTTTGTTAATCATTTTAATCATAGTTCAGAACGTTTCATTGGCCTAAGATTTATTATTGATTCGACGCTACCGGCACCATACTCTCCACTACATTCTTCCAGCTACCATCTTCCTGTTTTTTCCAGATCGATACTCCATTAAAGTGCATGGTAATTGTTTTGCCCGTGGAGTCGGCAAGGTTGATGACAGATTCTTCGTGGAGATAGCCCATGTCGCCGCTTTTGGAAATAATGGCTTCTTTTGGTTCCCAGCTGATCTTAAAGCCCGGGATCTTCATACTCTCTTCTACCATTTTGCGGATGGCAGCTTTACCCTTGAATGTGGGATGGCTGACATCATAGAGCACTGCATCTTCAGTCCAGTAACTCAAGGTTTTTTCGACATCGCCTGCAGCGGCCAGCTTGGACCACTCCCGACTGGTTTGCATCAATTTTTCACCTTCAGCTTTTGTGTCAATTGCTTTTTCGTTGCAGGCAGATAAAATAATAATTGTAGCTGCGATAATAATTGTCCTGGTCATATGTTTTTGTTTAAATGATGTTTTTTAATATCAAATTTTGTCTGAACCATGATTTTGGTGGATTAAAAGGATTTATCTGATTATTAAATACAAATCCTTTTAATCTTTTCAATCCACCCAAATCCCCGTTCAGGCAATCTCTTATTTCACATACGGCGAACCCGGGTTCTTCACATATTTATTCAGCCACTGGTTTTGCTCCCAAAGCATATGCAGTATATTTTCCTTTGCCGCATAGCCATGGCTTTCGAAAGGTAGTTGCACAAAACGAACCGTGCCGCCGTGGCCTTTGATGGCATTGTACAGTCGCTCACTTTGAATAGGAAAGGTGCCCGGGTTATTATCGGCTTCGCCATGTATCATCAGCAATGGCGTTTTTATTTTATCTGCATAACTAAAAGGGCTCATGGAAGAATAAACCTCGGGAGCCTGCCAGTAAGTGCGCTCTTCATTTTGAAAACCGAAAGGCGTGAGTGTACGGTTATAAGCGCCACTGCGTGCAATGCCTGCTTTAAATAAATTGGTATGTGCTACCAGGTTTGCTGTCATGAAAGCGCCATAGCTATGGCCGCCAACAGCAACACGGTTGCGGTCGCCAACACCCATGTCTGCAACTTTATTTATGGCCGCTTCAGCGCTCCAGGTCAGTTGCTCAACAAAATTATCGTTGGGTTGCTTATCGCCTTCGCCAACAATGGGGAACTCGGTATTGTCCATAATGGCATAACCCTGCGTTGCCCAAAAAACAATGGAGCCGTAGCCAACCCTTGTATAAGTATATTTGCTCCCCCTTAATTGTGCGGCATCGGCGGCGCTTTTAAATTCACGCGGGTATGCCCACATCATTACCGGCAGCGGACCATCTTTCTTTGCATCATAACCTTTGGGAAGATAAAGATCTGCAGCAAGGTCAACACCATCTTTTCTTTTGTAGGTAATTTTTTGTTTGGTAATGCCACGCAGGCCGGGTTGCGGATCAGCAAAATTAGTGATGGCCTTTGCACTGTTATTTTTTATATCCCGTACATAATAATTCGGCGGGTCATCCTGGCTTTGCTTATTGGTAACAATGATCATCTTATCATAATCCAGCACATCGGTCACGGTCTCGTAATAAGGCTCTTCGCAGCGCCAGAGTTGTTTGGTCCCTTTTGTGTTGATGTCAAACGTATTTAAAAAAGGCAGGTCGCCTTTTGGAGAAGCGCCGTTGCCACGCATTACCAGTTGTGAGCCATTGATGATCTTCGGCACATTGCGGCCGTATTTATTCTTTTCATACATGGGTGAGCCGGGGTCGCTATAAGCATCATCGGTGCTGCGGTCAAACAATATTTCCATTTTGCCGCTTCCATTGAGCTTGCTCATTTTTGTGCGGTGCTTCGCCCTTGAGCCTTCGGTAACAAAGTGCAGGTCGGCAGTAACATCAGTTACGCCGTACATGCGTTCCGGGGTTTTCACCAGTTCTTTTGCAGTGCCGGTAAAAGGAGCTGCCAGTATATAGGCCGCGTCGTGGTAATCCATTTTATTTTTTATCATGCCGCTGTCCAATGGCTCGATCCATTGCACGGTTGCCGGCGAATTATCAAACCAGTTATAACCACGGGGTGCATTCAGTACATTGTCGTTTCCTCTTGGTGCAAGTTCGCTGCTGGGTAATTTGGCCAAAACTTTTATGGTATTCGCTTTCATATCGGTTATCATCACGGTAGAATTAAATCCACCTGCTGTAACTAAATAAGAAAAAGGTTTATCGATCCTCCTGATCAGCAAATATTTTTTATCAGGAGATACAGACACGCTGCTGTAAATAGCAGGACTGCCGATCTTCATTTCGCTGCCGTTGGTATTTTTTACAAGTTGCGTTGTTGCATAAAATTCAAACTGTGTTTCATCAAAAGGAGATTTGATGAGGTCCTGGAAAGTAGGGCTTGCTGCAACTTTGCCGAGGTTCTGTTGTACTACCGGTCCTTTAGGTGCCAATGATCTTTTCGGCGACATGCTCAATGGCTTGTTCACAGCAGCATATAGCAGGCTGTTGTTATCGATCCAATTGAATGCAGAATTTAAAACCAGGTTCACCGCAGACTTATTCACTTTGGTTGCCTTGCGGCTTTTAACATCAATAACGTAAATGTCAACGTTGTTGTTGGTGGTATTGGTGAAAGCCACTTTGTCTTCATTCGGGCTCCATTGAATATTACCGGCTTTCAGGTTTGCCGGTAAGCCAATAACAGGGAATTCTTTCCCGGTTGCTACTTCTTTAATGGTAATATCCGTAGTGTAAGCGCTCCTGCTCGGGCCAAAATTATTTGGATTTATCCTTAGCCCCGCAATGCGAAGCTCTGGCTGGGCAAGGTCTTCAACGGAAGGCATGCTGCTTCGGCCAAGTACGAGCATGTATTGCCCCTTGTTGTCGAAACTAATTCCCGGTGTTGGTTTTGCCATTACCAGGTCATAGATCTCTTTTGGGGGTGTCTGGTATTCGATGGCATCCTGTGCAAATAAATTGCCGCAGAAAAAAAGCAGGGCGATAAGAAAGATCTTTCTCATAATGTATTTTTTATTTTTGTTACCAACCTTTGTATTTCTATTAAACATCGTTGTGTCACTCACTTGTACGGTGACAGCTTTATTCAACTTTAATCTTAGCGAAGATTGCGGCAAGGAAGCAAAGGGGGCAAAGTTCGCAAAATTGCTTCCTAATTCCCAATTACGAATTGCTAATTCCTACCCTTTGTTTTACATATTCATTTTTCTCCAGTTCATTCAGCATGAACATTGCAAGATCACCGGCATTGATGCGTTCATTACCGGAGTCAACAGGATAATCGGCCCGGGTGGTATATTCACCGGTAGGGCCTGCATTTATGATATCAGGCGGACAAACAAATGTCCAGTCGAGCCCACTTTCTTTTAAAAGCCCGTAAGCCTTCACGTGTTCCCTGCCAACTGCAATATATTCGGGAGGATAGTCTTCAGTGTCGATGATCATTTTTTCTTCACTGGCCTGTAATACGCCGCGGTTCCCGATCGCAATGATCCTTTTGATCCCGGCTTTTTTCATCTGGGCAATGATATTCTTCATGCCAAGTGTACGGGTCTTGTCGCTGCCGTCAGATCCGCCACCCAGGGAAGAAAGTACCGCGTCGCAACCTTTAACGGCTTTAAATACTTCGCCTTCATCAAATAAG
>Ga0193708_1000341_pt1 | contig 11170 bp, 7 predicted proteins | sample H3c1metaG_FD_160570 | JGI IMG/M metagenome (GOLD analysis project Ga0193708, IMG submission 160570) | Soil microbial communities from a riparian zone of the East river system, Colorado, United States - H3c1 | ecosystem: Environmental > Terrestrial > Soil > Riparian zone | place: USA: East River...
GATGCTGCGGGCTCGGACTGCGCCGATGTGCCGCCCGAATACTGCGTCTGCACCTTGAAGTAGTAGGTCGTGTTCGGCTGCAGATTGCTCACCTTGCGCGAGGTCCCGCTCGACGTGCCGATGTTCGAGTACGGACCGGCGAGCGCTGCTGCCTGGAAGACGTAGTAGCGAAGCGCGCCGGGGACCGCATTCCACGACACCGTGATCGTCGACTGTGACGTCGGGGTCGCGACGACGTTCGTCGGTGCGCCGGGAGCCGTGGACGTGGTCAAGCAGACCTCGTTCGACGGCACCGAGACTTCGACGCCGACGACGGACTTCACCTGCCAGCAGGTTGACTGACCCGGCATGAGGTGACCTTGCGAGTAGGCCGTCGGCACCGCGGGCGCGGACGTCAGGGTCGTCTCCGTTCCCGAGCTCGGACCCATCATGATGATGTATTTGCTGGCGCCAGGAACCGGATCCCACGCGAGATTGATCCGCGTCGATGAGATCGCGGCGCCGGTCAGGTTCATCGGTGGATCTGCGATCTCCTGTTCAGTGGTGCCGATGTCGGTGGGCTCCGCGGCAAGGCAGCCACTCAACCCCACCAACGCAATAATGATTGTTCTTAACAGCTGCTTAGCCGGCATGGTTAGGTGTACCATCGTGCTTGGGTCGTCATAAGTCAACACACGTTCTTCGGCAGGGTGCGGTACAACACCCGACCCGTACCCGATGACGGAAACGGTGAACGTTTCACTCGAGGGCGCCATCCAATCAACGTCGATCTGCGGCCGCCTTGGGGTGCGCAAGTCGTGAACGACGGCGCAACGTTGACTTCACCGGCCACTCAAGACTAGGTTCCATCGGGAGACAGCATGAGATTTCGCAATAAGTTCTCGATTCTGCTCGTGCTCTCCGTGGGCTCGTTGACCTACGCGCAAGCTCCGGACCCTGCCGGCTCGGGCTCGGGTTCGGGTTCGGGTATCGAGGTCAGCGGCGAGGCAGGTGTCTCCGTGTCCGGCAAGAACACCCTCAGCAACGCTGAGATGGCCGCCAAGGCCACCGGGTTTCAAGTGCAGGCAAAGGATGATCTGCAGCACGTCCTTCACCTGCAGACGATCGCTCGCAAGGACAAGGACGTCATCAAGCTCAACTGCATCAACGACAAGCTCGTGCAGTTGAAGGCCCAGCTGAACATCCTCGACTCGGCGTCCTCGAGCCTCACCGCGACCCTCTCGACTCCTGGCCACCCTGATACGCAAAGGTCGTATGGCGAGGTGTCGAGCTCCGGCGACAGCATCAGGCGCATTCGCAGCGAAGCTGACACGTGCGCCGGCGAGGATCTGTTGCGGCAGGAATCGTCGAGCGTGGTCGACGCACCCGACATCGTCGACGATCCGACGACGTGGGATCCCGATTGGGATCCGACCAACGATGATGTCGAGCCGCCGATCTACGCCTCTCCCTTCGTCTGATCCCGACGCGATCGATCCCCGATGAAGATCGCAGTGATCGGCACCGGCTACGTTGGCCTGGTCAGCGGCGCTGGGTTTTCAGACTTCGGTCACGACGTCACGTGCGTCGACATCAACGCCGATCGGATCGAGCGGCTTCGTGGCAACGAGATCCCGATCTACGAACCTGGCCTGACCGAGCTCGTCCGTCGCAACGCGAGCCAGGGCCGGCTCCACTTCACGACCAGCGTCGCCGACGCCGTGCGTGGTGCCCAGATCGCGATGATCGCAGTGGGTACGCCCTCGGCTGCCGACGGCAGTGCCGATCTCTCGTTCGTCTTCGATGCCGCTCGTCAGATCGCCGCGGCGATGCAGGGCTTCACGGTGATCGTCACCAAGAGCACGGTCCCGGTCGGCACCGCCGACAAGATCCGTGCGGTCGTCGCCGAAGCGACGCAGCACCCGTTTGCGGTGGCGTCGAACCCCGAGTTCCTCAAGGAGGGCGCCGCGGTCAACGACTTCCTCCGGCCTGATCGCGTGATCATCGGGGCGGAAGATCCGCGCGCGATCGAGCTCCTGCGCGAGGCCTATCACGGCGTCATGCGCACCGGCGATCGGATCCAGGTGATGGATACCCGCTCCGCCGAGCTGACCAAGTATGCGGCGAACGCGATGCTGGCGACTCGCATCTCGTTCATGAACGAGCTGGCGCGCCTCGCGGAGGCCGTCGGTGCGGACATCGAGTCGGTCCGCAGGGGACTTGGCTCGGATCCGCGGATCGGGCCGAAGTTCTTGTTCGCGGGAGCCGGGTTCGGGGGCAGCTGTTTTCCGAAGGACCTGCGCGCGCTCCGTCACACCGCCCAATCAGCCGACGTACCGCTGACCGTGGTCGACGCTGTCGAGCGCGCCAACGAGCGCCAGAAACGCGTGCTCGGCGAGCGCGTCATCTCGCATTTCGGCGGCCGCCTCGACGACAAGCGGATCGCCGTCTGGGGACTCGCGTTCAAGCCGGAGACCGACGACATCCGCGAATCACCGGCGCTCGTGTTGATCGAGCAGCTGCTCGCCGCAGGCGCCAAGGTGGTCGCGTACGATCCTGCCGCGATGCCGAATGTTCGCGACCAGCTCGGTGACACGATCGAGCTCGCGCCGGATCCATACACCGCGACGATCGGCGCCGATGCGATCGTGCTGGTCACCGAATGGCACGAGCTCCGGCATCTGGATCTGGCACGGCTCAAGACCCAGCTGCGCCAGCTCGTGTTGTTCGACGGCCGAAATCAGTGGTCGGCGAGCGATGCCCGGGCGGCTGGCTTCGCGTATTACGGCATCGGTCGCAAGTAATCCGGAGCGCGGACAAACCTGCAGCTTCCCGTCGATTTTTCGCTGTGAACTCTGTAGGACAACTGGTCACTAACCTCGGACCGCACTCTGTTGACTCAGAGGGACACTGACGCGTAGTATCGGGCCGAATAGAAGCCCTAGGATCATGTAATGACTCGACTATTAGCGGCATGTGGCCTTCTGCTCGCCTTCGAGGCGTCCGCTCTGGCGCAGAAGCCAGATGACCTCTCGATCTCCGAGTTCGATCCTGGCTTTGCGGTGCGTCCCACCTCGTCGATCGAGGGTCCCGGCATCAAGATTGGCGAGGGCACTGTCCTGCATCCGGTGTTCGGACTCGAGACCGGCCTGGTGTCGAACGTCTTCTACGATGATACGGACGAGCGCGCTGCCGGACTGCTCCGCATGCTCGCGCAGATCGGAACGGCGTCTGCGTCGACCAAGCGGTTGAGCCCCGCGGCCGACAGCATCGAGGATGATGAGGAAGCAGCCGCGGAGTTCGGCGCTTTCCAGTACCGCGCGAATGTCCGGCTGGCCTATGACCTGATGCTCTCGGGCAACGAGGTCGTGAGCGGCACCGGTGGCCTCGGCGCCGGCGCGTTGTTCAAGGGCATGGTCAATCCGATGGGGCCGTGGTCGTTTGGATTCGAGGAGAACTTCACGCGCATGATTCGCGCGGCGAACTTCGAGACCGAGGCCAACACGAACCGCGACATCAACCTGCTTCGCCTCCTGCTGCTCTGGCATCCGTCGGACCGGTCGATCGGCGGGTACCTCTACTACAACAACAAGATCGACATCTTCGAGCGCTCCGAGCAAAACTTCGCGAATCGCTGGGAACACCGCGTCGGCATCCACCCGATGTGGCGCTGGCGGCCGCAGACGATGTTCTTCGCGGACATTTCGCAGTCGATCTCGACAGGACTCGGCGCCGATGCCGACCTCAAGGCCACCTCGTACCCGTTCCGCGCGACGCTCGGTCTGTCGACGCTGCTCAGCCTGAAGACCACGTTCAATCTCCAGGCGGGTTACACGAATGGCTTCTACTCGACCGGTCCAAACTTCTCGGCGCCACTGGTCGCGGCGCAGCTCGGGTTTCGCTACTCGCCGCTCGGTCGCCTGGTGCTCAGCTACGACTACAGCCACCAGGACTCGATCAACGCGAACTTCTTTCGCGACCACGCGATCGCCTTGCGGCTCGCGCAGGGCATCACCCCGGTCGTGCTGATGGTTCAGCCGGAGGTTCACCTGCGCCAGTACACGGGCATCTCGCTCGTGATGGGACCACCGGAGCGCGATGACGTCATCTTCGCGGTCGTCGGTGGCATCCACTACAACTTCCGCGACTGGGCGATGGCGACGCTCGACTACCGGTTCACGACCGTCGTGACCGATTACATGTACACGAGCGATGGCTCGACGTTCGATGACCCGAGCTACGCCCGGCACGAGCTGCTCGCTGGATTCCGTGTGGCGATGTGATCCGTGTCGGCGTCATTGGTGCCGGCGCCTGGGGCCTCAACCATGTTCGAGCTCTGGTCGCTGAGCCCGGCTGCACCCTTGCACTGATCGCAGACCCCGACCCGAGCGTCGTGCATCGCGCGCACGAGCTGGCGTCGCACGTCCAGACGGTCACGGATCCCGACCAGCTACTCGCGGATCCCTCGATCGACGCGGTCATCATTGCATCGCCGGCCTCCACGCACGCGAGCCTGGCACGTAACGCGTTACTCGCGGGCAAGCACGTCCTCGTCGAGAAGCCGCTCGCGATGCAGCTCTCGCAGGCGCTCGAGCTCCTCGAGCTGTCGCGCCAGCACGCGCGCGTCGCCATGGTCGGGCACCTGATGGTGTTTCATCCCGCGGTGGTCAAGCTGCGCGAGCTGCTGCGCTCGGGCGACCTCGGCCGGCTGCACTATCTACACAGCACTCGCGTGAACCTCGGACGGCTTCGCGACGACGAAAACACGTTATGGAGCTTCGGGCCGCACGACCTGTCGATGATCGACTTCCTGTTCGAGCAGATTCCGCAGAGCGTCGCCGCGCGCGGGCAGAGCGTGATCCAGGAGGGCATCGAGGATGTGGTGTTCCTCACGCTTCGCTACGCCACGGGCGAGATGGCGCACGTCCATCTGTCGTGGCTCAGCCCACGCAAAGAACGCCGCTTGACCCTCATCTGCTCCCAGAAGATGGTCGAGTTCGATGACGTTGCCGTCGACAAGCTCCGGATCTGCGATAAGGGTTATGACCGCGCCCCGAGCTTCACGCAGTACGCGCAATACCTCACGATCCGAGACGGCGACGTGTTCATCCCTCAACTCTCGATGCAGGAACCACTGCAGCTCCAGCTGCAGCACTTCCTGTCCTGCATCGAGACCGGCGGGTCGCCGACCACGAACCTCGAGAGTGGAGCTCGCGTGATCGCGGTCCTCGAGGCAGCCCAACGTTCGCTCGCGCTGGACGGCATTCCTGTCGAGCTTGCTGCGCTCCCCGCGAGCGTCCATCACGCGTCCCGATAACCTGCGAGCTTTCATGGAACTCGAACAAACCGCACCCGAAGTCGACGAGGAGGAGATCTTCAGTTTTGACTTCCGGCGCTACTTCAACGCCCTCCGCAAGTACATCTGGCTCCTGGTCGCGATCCTCGCCCTCGCGGTGACCGGCTCGGTCATCTACACGCAGCGCCAGCCGCAGATCTACCAGGCCCAGGCGTCGGTGCAGATCGAGCCCAAGCTGCAGGACCTGCTCGGGCAAGGTCAGGAGCTCATGAACGCCGGGCTCGGCGGCACGACCGACTACTACAAGCAGCAGAAGCAGGTCCTCGGGAGCTATCGCCTGATCCGGCAGACCGTCGATCAGCACCGGCTCTACATGAAGCTGTTCAGCGATTCCGAGCGCGGCGACCGCAAGCTCGACGACTTGATCGAGGAGGCAACGCGAAAGCTGCAGAAGCAGATCAGCGTCAAGTATCCCGATCAGAACCGCATCATGTACGTCGTCGTTCGCAGCACGAATCCGCAGCTCGCGGCCGACATCGCGAACGCGCACGTCAGCACCTATGTCGATTACGCGCGCGGGCTGCTCGCGACTGACACGGCCAAGGCATCCGGCGCGCTGTCGACCGAGTTCGACGAAGCCGAAGGCAAGCTGCGCGAGGCCGAGGCCATTCTCTACAAGTTCCAGAAGGACAACGACCTGCTCGCGGTCACGATCGAGGAGCGGCAGACGCTCGTGTCGTCGGGCATCACCGCGTACACGATGAAGCTCAACGAGGCGCACGCGCGCCGGATCGAGCTCTCGGCCCGCCTCGATCAGATGAGGAAGGGCTCGGTCGAGGATGTGCTCAAGTCGCCGATCCTGCTGATCGGCGAGAACACGTCGTTCGACGCGCTGCGGGCTCAGTTCTATACGGAGCGCAACAAGCTCGTCGAGCTTGCAAAGGCCGTCGGACCGAAGAACCCCGAGTACCAGATGCAGAAGGCCAAGATGGACGATCTGTACTCGGCGCTCAAGACCGAGACCGACCGCATGATCGACGGGCTCGAAAAGCAGGTCGCGCAGCAGGTCCGGATCGAGGGAGGCCTCAAGGACGAGGTCGACAAGGCGACCAAGGACGCGCTCGCGCTCGGTCCGAAGATCGTTGCCTACAACGAGCTGTTGCGGCGCAAGAAGAGCGAGGAGGATCGCTACAACATCCTGCGCAGCCGCCTATCGACCAGCGAGCTCACCGATCGCATGTCACGCAGCATCGACTCGAACGTGCGTCCGCTCGATCCGGCACTCGTGCCCACGATAGCGGTGTCGCCGAAACTGCGCGTCAACATCGCAGCGGCGGCGATCCTGTCGACGCTCGTCGGGCTCGGGCTCGTGTTGCTGATCGTGTTCCTCGATCGCTCGATCAAGTCGGCAAACGACGCGCAGCAGGCGGCGAAGCATCCGGTGCTGGGCATCGTCCCGATGCTCGAGGAGTCGGAGCTCCCAGCCGGCGACGACAAGGCGCGTGACCTCTACGTGCATCAGCACCCGACGTCGCGCGTCGCCGAGTGCTGTCGGTCACTCCGCACGAACATCCTGTTCTCGGCCGCGGATCGCCAGCTCAAGACGATCGTCGTCTCGAGTGCCAATCCCCGCGAGGGCAAGACGACGTGCGTCATCTACCTCGGCACCACGATGGCGCAGAGCGGCCAGCGCGTGCTGCTGATCGACACGGACATGCGCCGGCCCCGCCTCCACGCGTCGACCAATGTCTCGCGGGCGACCGGCATCACGAACCTGATCGTCGGCGATGCCGACTACGACGACGTCATCAAGACGACCGAGATCCCGAACCTGTTCGTGCTGCCGTGCGGGCCGCTGCCGCCAAACCCGGCCGAGATCCTGATGAGCCAGCGCTTCCAGGTCGTGCTCGCCGAGCTCGCGAAGCGATTCGATCGCATCATCCTCGATTCCCCACCGCTCCAGGTCGTGACCGATGCGGTCGTGCTGTCGCAGCAGACCGATGGGGTGATCCTCGTGGCCAAGGCCGGCAAGACGCTGCGCGACGAGCTCAAGCGCTCGGCGCGTCAGGTCCGCGGCGTGCGCGGCAACATCGTCGGCGTCATCGTCAACGCGATCGAACCCGAAAACCGCAGCGGCTACTACTACTCGTACTACGGCTACAAAGAGGATCCCGAGGCCGCCAAAGGCGAGAAGGCCAGCTAGACGAGCATCTCCTTCACGACCTCGCCATCGCGGAGGTAGCGCCTCGGATCGATGCCGAACGCCGAGATGAAGGTCGCGAGCAGATCCGGTGGCGCGATCGGCCGTGGCCCGTCGCTGAACTTGACCGAGGTCGCCGGCAGGACCTGCTCGGGGTCGGTCTTGCCGAACTCGCGACCGCCGCGAAACTTCGGCGAGATCACGAGGGCGGAGTTATTGGGGTAGTGATCGCGGCCGCCCAGCAGGTTGATCTGAGGGGTCCTGCAGAAGTCGCTCACGATCAGGATATGCGTGTGCTCCGACAGCATCGAGCTCCTGCGTACGGGATGCGGAGTCGCGTCGAGGAGCTTCACCATCGTGGCGACGGCATCGAACAGATCCTGAAGCGTCAACGCGTGCCCGCGATAGTTCGCGTTGTGGGTGTCGAGCCCGCCGAACCCGAAGCCGATACAGCGAACCAGGTTGCGCGACAGCGCCTCGACTGCAAACGCCGCGCTGAGTGCACCGTTTCCCTGCGACCGAGAGCGATAGTTGAATGTCGGATACTTTGTCTGTAGCGCACGCACGCCAAATGCTTGCTTGAAGTCATTGGCGAGCAAGCTGGGCAGCGCGGTGTGCTGGGATGCGAGCTGCTGGTACGCCTGCGGGTGTTTCGCCCGCTCGGCCAGGCGCCGGGCTTCGTCGGTGAGCACGGCCGTGATGTCGGCGCGATCGTCGTCGAGAAAGTACTGATCCGTACGGTCGAGCGTCTTCACCAGCGACTCGACCTGCTGGATCCGCATCGGGATCACGCGGCGATCGAGCTGGTCTCCGACGTACGAGGCCGGGTAGCGCAGCACGACGTCCGGGAGGATCTGCGTGGTGCCGAGCTCGTTCGCGAGCATGACGTCGACGCTCGAGGCGGGAATCGTGCCGCCCTGCCGGTGCCGGCCGGTCACCGAGAACGTCGTCCCGTCGTCGTGACTGACGGTGTTCATCGCGAGCCCGTTGACGATCGTCATCCGGTCGCGCAGCTCGTACAGATCACCGATCGCCGGGCCGAGCCGCAGCGAGGTGTTCCCCGGGCTCAGCGGCTCGAACGTCGTGACGCCGCCATCCAGCCGCGCGGCCTTCCAGTGCTTCAGGTGACCGGGATCGGTATTCGCGCTCGACGCCGGCTCGACCAGTCCCTTGCGCTCGTTGCGCGGGTCCGACCACAGCGTGACATCCCAGCCGCCGGCCGCGTGGATGATGATGAAGAACTGATCGGTCTTCTCACCGGCGGCGAAGATCGGAGGACGCAGCCCGACCGCCGCCGCGCCACCACCGAGGAGCTTGAGCATCGTGCGGCGATTCATCAGTACAACCCCGTTTCAGGATGGGTAACGAGCGCCGAGCACACCGCGGCCCACGCCATCTGGTCGCCGGGCAACCGACCGGCGGTCGCGTGGCGGGACATCACGCGCTGGTAGAGCTCGAAGAACCGCGCCAGCCGCCCGCGCTCGGCGAGGGCCACCGGATAACCGAGAAACGTCCGGTGCAACACGTCGAACGGCTCCGCGAACGCGTCGACGGTCGTCACCGGCCGGAGCTCGAACGCATAGATGTGGCGCTCCTCGAGCGGGAGCCGGCCGCGAAAGTCCCGCTCGGCGGACTTGATGCACAACGCCTCCCCGAGGCGCCCGAGCGTGGCCAGCATCATCGTGTTGCTCTGGGTGGCGCGCGGAAAATCGATCTTGTAGTCGGGGAGCCCGAGCGCGGCGAGGTAGTCGTACCAGTCGTCGAACAGTTTCCAGCCGCGGGCCGTCTTCGGGACGTCGCGCGGACCGAGGTGGCCGAACCACTCGAGGTACGCGCGCAGGAAGGCCTCGGGCGGAACCATGCGGGGGCCGTGCTGCTGCGCCGTGATCGCGAACGGCTTGTGATCCGGAGGCGAAGCGCTGGTGGGCTGCTCGACACCGCGCGAGCTGCAGGCCACCAGGCATGCGAACCAGATCGCCCTCATTGCGAGCTCATCTCGCTGCGGGTGCGGTACTGCGGCGAGGTCACGATCGCCTTGACGAGCGGCCGCATGCGGTAGCCGCCATCGACGAGGATCTTCGCCAGCGCGGCCTTCCACGGCTGGTCAGTGGCCTCGAGCGAGCGGCCGAGGAACGACTGCGCGACGTTCTGCGCGACGCAGGCCGCGAACTCGGGAGAGGACGTGATCTTCTGCGCGAGGCCTTGCGGGCCGGCGTCCGCATTCGGCGGCGAGTTGTGCGCTCCGCGCAGCGTGGCCTGGCTCGAATCGGTGAATGCAGGATCGTAGTACGTCCGGCACTCGCCGCGCATCCGCGTCGGGTCGCCGGTGGCGCAACGCTGGTCCAGCGCCGGAAACACCGACGCCGGCAAGAACGTCCAGTCGGACTCCTGGATGCGCGAGAAGTACGCGGCCATCGGCTCGAGCGTCCGGTGGCACGTGGCACATCCGGGTCGCTTCGCGAGATCGGGCTGCGTCGACGGCACGAGCTTCGCCTGCGGCGCGAGGAAGTCCTTGCACTGGAAGACCTGATAGATGATGTGCGCGCGCGCCCGCCGCGAGCCGTACTTCAACAGAAAGACCGGCATCGTCATCACGCCGCTGGCGTGCTTCCCGCGGTCCACCGGGGTCCAGGTGGCGGCGTCCTGCGGGCGCAGCTGCTTCGGAATGCGCGCCGGGTCGAACAGTGGCTCGGGCTGTGAATAGCCGAGCTCGATGCCTGCGCCGGTGTACGTCGCGCCCGGCATGAAGCGATAGAACTGCGCGAGCGGTCCGTTGATCACCGTCTCGCGGCTGGTCAACAGCTCGCGGACGTCCCGGTTCTCCATGAAGATGCGTTGCAAGAACTGCTGGGCCTCGTCACTCCACCACTGCTTGAACCAGGCGGATGCCGGCCGCGCGCCGGTCATGAACGGTTCGTCGGTACCGAGCGGCGCGAGCATCGGAATGATGAAGCCGGTCGGCATGACCGGATAGCAGCGCTCGAGTCCGACGCCACACCCGCAGTCGGCGGAGTTCAAGAATCCGATGTGCGACAGGCAGGAGATTGGCTTGCCCTGGTTCGCCTTCGCGAAGCTACTGTCGTTCGGAATGCGTCGCTTCCGGCTCATCGGGATCGGATCGGACTTCGCGATCGGCGCTCGCCCCGACACGTAGACCCGACCGGTCTCGGCGGTCTGCGCCTCCTCGCGACACACGCGCACCGTCTGGGTCTCGCCGCCGTCCGAGTCCTTGAAGTGCCGCAGATCGAGCCGGTACCCGGGAAAGCGCTGCTCCCAGTCAGCCGACGCGCGATCTTGCGGATCACGCGCGCGATAGTCGGCGTAGAGCCACCATGGCTTGACCTCGACCGTGCGCGCATCGAGGAGCGCCTTGCTGATCGGCCGGGTTCCCGTGGCGCCGCCGCGCGCCCGGGCGTCGATCTCGGCCTCGTCGCCGGTGAAGCAGATGTCGCCGTCGATCGTGGCGAGCTTGCGGCGCTGGCCGATCCGGAAGTAGACATCGACCGGCGCGCCATCCGGCCCGGTCAGCGTGGCGCGGCGGAGATCGAGCGAGCTCGGATCGAACGAGATCGTCGGAGGCAGCTCGAGGCGCAGGAGATCCATGTACAGCCGCTGCAGTCGCTCGGCGTAGCTCGCGGTGCCGAGCTGCTCGTCGATCCATTTCGCGAGATCGAAGCCCGGTTCCTCGCGCTCGG
>Ga0193708_1000343_pt1 | contig 11168 bp, 14 predicted proteins | sample H3c1metaG_FD_160570 | JGI IMG/M metagenome (GOLD analysis project Ga0193708, IMG submission 160570) | Soil microbial communities from a riparian zone of the East river system, Colorado, United States - H3c1 | ecosystem: Environmental > Terrestrial > Soil > Riparian zone | place: USA: East River...
ACCATTGGGCATAGTAATGGTACCACTACTGGCCCTGTCGGATGTTATAAAAATACTTAGCGTAGCAAGATTGGCACCTGACGGTACATGATTTGGAAAGCATAAATAAAAATCTTTTCCTTTGTTGCTGAAATCCTGCCCGAAAGCGGTAAATGATGTAAAAAAAATTAAGGCGAGAAGTATTATTTTTCTCATATGTGGTTGGTATAAAATTTAGTTTTGTAATGTACAAAATAATCCCGGTTACGGGATGCTTCTATTGGGGGTAACGCTGCCTTACTAGGATAAAAGAAATACACAGGTTTTGCACAAGGAAAAGGAGTTGCCAAATATAATGATAAAAAACAAAAAAGCCGCATAGAAATGCAGCTTTTGTTAAGAATCTTTCGATTCTGTAACCCCCAAAGAAAACATCGTAAACCAAGCTCTAACATTTATCTTAGCGGGGGTACGCCTGTAAACGTGGTTAGGGCTTTATTATTTTGCTGATCGTATTATTATATAGCTTACAGGAACCAAAGCCTGGTAAACAGGTATCATACTATACGTTTTACCAAGCTTAAATGACCTTGTCATGATAATGGTAAAATATGATTCGAGTCTTTTAAGCATAATGTCCTTTTTCAAATGTTGTGATCTAAAGAAAAAGAAGCTGACGATGAATACCGTCAGCTTCCACCCCGGTTTAGAATGGGTTTTTAATTACCCGCTGGTTGTCGATCACAGTTCCATTCATGACCAATTGAGCCACATACATTCCGGTAGCTAACCCGCTAAGGGCATCTATCTGAATGTTGTTGTAGCCTTTACTTATTGTAGTTTGTTTGGATAACAATGTTTGTCCCGTTGCATTGATGATGCGAATTTGTGCAACACCGGTTTCGGTTGAAGTAAACCGGACATTTAAGTTCTCAATGAACGGATTTGGAGAAACCTGCATGACTGTATTTGCTTTAGGCTGTAATCGTACAGCGAGCACTTTACTGTATGTGAATTTCCCGTCAATATCAAATTGTTTTAGGCGATAATACACGATTGATCTGCCTTGTAATTCTGATGAATTATCTTTGAACTGGTAGCTTTTGTTTGCTCCGTTAACAAAGCCGTCAAGCACAAGGCCGATGTTGCTGTAATTATTCATGTCAAAAGACCTTTCTACTTCAAAATGATCGTTATTCACTTCCTCTGTTGTTAGCCATTTCAGCAATACAGTTTTATCATTTACAACAGCATCAAAAGACAGGTATTTAACAGGTAAAGGGCTCCCATTAAGAAAAGTAAAGCAACCGAATTTTGCTGCATATTGCCGGAACGCGGGAGAAGTAAAATTACCGCCATTGCCTTTTTTAAAATCATAGCCCATTTTGAAAGTAACCGAAGAAGCAAGCAGGTATCTTGAAACCAGTGCCACTTCAGGATCAGAGGAAACGCCGTCATGCTCAACTGTTGACCCATAAAACAATTTCCAAAGCAACCCGTTCTGGTTATAGCTACCGCCATTTAATAAAGTGGTAAGTGGTATAAGGCTCGTTAGTATAAAGTCTTCGTTAGTAAGACAGCCAATTTCCCTGAACCAGCCTGTGCTGCCGTTGGTAGTTCCGTCCATATCATAATGGGTGAACTTGAGAGCGGCGAGAGGAAACTGAAGGTTGGTTAGCGTATTATAAAAGGTCATTTTAAAAGTTACCACTCCCCTTCTGTCGCCGGTTAAAGTAGCCTGATCAGGTTTGATCTGTGGCTGAAAACGGTCGTCATTGCTTTGATTGATCAAATCCCTTTCATCAATACCTACAAGTACAGCATTGTCTATATCAACGATAGTTACCAGTGCGTACATATTCAGTGGAACAGTTACTACGTTATTGTATTTGTAAACTGCACCTTCCTGCAAAGGACTGCCACTTACCAAACTAGGTACACCGGGAAATTTGGGAATTGCGTTTAAATTAGTTCCTGCTGGGCAGGATTCGATTTGAGCGAAAGCGTTGAGTACGGCAAAGCATACTACTACAAGTGTAAAAATCTTTTTCATTCTTTGTGGTTTGAGGTTTCAGATCGGTTTCTGACAGGGTTTTGACGTAGGGCTTGCGCCCGGACCAAAATTGGAGGTTCTTTAGAGGAGGGTGGAGTTTAAGGTTTGAAAAAAGGAATAACCGAGGTAATCGCCATTCTTAATTTCAACACAAACATAATACAGTTTTCGGAAAACGCAAACTTATGCCACCGTAATTTTACTGCCTCTGAAGTAAAATCACGTAAAATGATTAATTTGTTAAATATTATTTAACAACTTTCAAGAGAGGTTTTATCAATTGTCTAATGTTCTAACAAAAAAAATAGAAATATTTTTTTATTCCTGCACAATACTTGCTTAAAATGCAACAAATAGCCTGTTTTATATAGTTTTCTATATGAAGTATATATCGAAAAGCAGCTTCTTAAACTCAAAAGGCCCGTAGCTCTTCGGCTTATTGTTTTCCCCGTAAAACAGGAAATCTTCCTCCTGATCTTTAAATTTTTTAAAAGATCCAATTGCGCCCTTTTGTCACAACAACTTTATACGATCCCGTATCTTTCCAAACTGATTTCCGGTTGTGCCTGGACTGACAGTCAATTAAAACCAACAAAAGCGACGGCTATATTTTTCTTTGATCACATTTAGGTTGTAATAATTAACAATATCAATAATTACACGATATTTAATTACAGTAATATTCCTTATACATTTAAAATCCAATATTTTATGTAATAATATATTAGTTTCAAAGACATGTTCCGATAATCTGCAAATATTAGTAGTTAAAATATAGAAATTCCTGTTTATTATATTTGATACAATACGAAGTAATGCTTATAACTAACTGAATAAGAGTAGTATTAGTTATAAAATATAATCTTATACTTTTTAGCCGGATAAAACAGCAGTTTCTGAACTCAATTTTGTGTAATACCTAATCTTTTTAGTGAACCAGATCTTCAATTTTTAGGCTACTATATACCACTTCCCACAGACCGTTTCTAAAAATATTGGCAGGATCGAGCCTAACGAGTTTCAAAAATTCTCTTCGCTCCCACCCTGTCAGTTTAACAGGCTAAAGGATTTGGGTTACGAAAACTGATCTAACTGTATAAACCATTATAAGGACTTCCCAAAAAGATATGAGCAAATGATACAATTTAAAAACCTTAAGGAATTGATGACAAAACTTGCCGATGAACAGGTTTGCCGTCAGCATATTGAGGAAATGCGCTGGGGAGGCGAACCGTTTTGTCCGCACTGCGGATCAACCAAACCTTACAAATTAAAAGACGGCAAAACTTATAGATGCAAGGATAAAACCTGCAAACGGGATTTTACGGTAACTGTGGGAACAATCTTTGAAAACTCCAAAATACCCTTATCAACTTGGATGGCGGCAATATTTATATTGACTGGACATAAAAAAGGTATAAGCAGCCTTCAATTAGCAAGGGATTTAGGAGTTACTCAAAAGACCGCTTGGTTTATGAACCATAGAATCAGGTTAATAATGGGAGAACCTACCCCTCCTCCCTTAGATAATATTGTGGAAATTGATGAAACTTATGTAGGCGGCAAATTTGCCAACATGAACCGAGGTAGAAGAAAGAAACTCCAGGAACAGGGAATAGATAATAAAGTAGCCGTAATGGGTTTGCTTGAAAGGGATGGGAAAGCCCGATTAACAGTAATTGGAGGCAATACATTTAAGGACGTTGTACGGGATAATGTAAAGAAAACAGCCGTTGTAGTTACCGACACTCACCTATCTTATGTAGGATTAGCCCAAGAATATGCCTCTCACCTGTCCGTTAACCACTCCAAAAGTGAATATAGAAATGGTTTAGCGTTCACAAACAGCGTTGAAGGGTTCTTTTCGTGCCTTAAGAGGTCAATCTATGGCATATATCATAGCGTAAGCCCTAAACACATTCATAGATACTGCGAAGAAACCAGTTACCGATTTAATACACGTCAAATAAAAGATGCTGACAGGTTTACCCGTACACTTCAGAACGTAGAGGGAAGACTTAAATACAAAAATCTAATTAAAAAATTATGACCGATGAAAAAAATAGCGGATATTCAATGCCCCACAAATAAACCTGCGAATATGGCAACACATAATGTGCCTTTACTGGCAAATGAAGGAGTTTTTAGAGGATTAGCAAAACAAAATATGCTTTTTCACCAATGTATCTGCGAATTAATAGATAATTCTATTGCAGCCAAAAGAGACAATACCAAGTTTAGAATTGATATAATTTTCGATAAGACTGCTGATAATAAATTGTGGTTGTATGTTGTTGACAACTCTAAGGGAATGAGTTTTGAAATATTGAAAAAGGCTATACAAATTGGATCTTCACCTGATACCGAAAACAGATTAAACGAACATGGATTTGGGTTAAAAAATGCTTTAGCTACTCTAACTAATGGTGGATATGGAGATTGGAAAGTATATTCTAGAAATAGAAATTCAGGCAAAATATCATCAGTTGGGTCTCCTTATGTTTCTCCTTTGAAAGTTGAGGATGATGATAAATTCCCAAAATTACCATACAATATAGAAGACATTGGTACAATCATTAATGCTGAAATAAAAGTTAAGTACGTTCAAGGAGTACAGGAAAGAGGGAAACCCACATACGAACTAAATAAACTTAGAATATGGTTATTAGAACATTTAGGAGTTATATATCGGGCTTATTTGATTCCAGACAAAGCTAAAAACTATTCAATAGAAGGAGATATTTATGTATCTATAAACTCTGATATTGCAAAAGTACAGCCTATTGAAATTCCTCTGGGAGTTACTCATCATAAGAACTTCAATATGGAAATAGGTGGAATTCTATATCCAATTCAATATAATTATGGAACAATAGATACCGAGAGAGCAAAAGAAACTAGAGTTGTTGATGATAACCTAAAATCATATTATTTACAAAGTTTAGGAACACAGGGGATCGATATAAGAATAGGTAAAAGGGTAATAGCCACAAAAGTATTAGAGCCAATTTGGGGATTAAAACCTCACAATGATTTTAATGATTTTGCTGGAGAATTAATCATCCCTGAAACTATACCTAGAGGTAAACTCAAAACTGTTACTACTAAGACGGATTTTAAAAATGATGATTCTGATTGGATTAATATTTTTAGCCATTTAGCAGAAAGATACCCTTTAACCAGGAACGCCAAAAGAACAACAGAAGAAGAATTTAAAAAAGAATTAGTGGCTCAATTAAAAAGATTTGCTAAAGAAGATGATATAGTAACTAGAGAAAAATGTGTCTGGCCTACCGGAGTTAAGATCGATATTTATTGGCAGAAAGCTGACACAAAGGAAATAACCATTTATGAAGTTAAAACAGATTCAGCAACTACTTTAAATGTTTATCAGTTAAAAATGTATTGGGAAGGTCTTATAGAAAAGGGAGAAAGCCCCTATGAAGCAGTTTTAGTTTGCTTAGATTATAGTTCCAATATTGAAGAATTAATTAAGATTATAAATAAAACATCCCCGAAAATAGGATCACCTAATTTTAATTTTAAACTAGCTACTCTAACGGAAAAGGGATTATTGTAATTATGGCTAAAAAGAAAAAGACGAAAAAGATAGAAGAACCTTTAAAGTTAGATATGACTTTTGAGGAAGCTATGCAAAGGGCTTTAAATACCCCTATACCTAAGAAGGCTAAAAAGAAAGCAAAATAATTTTAAACATTAAAATATAAATAACATGGAAAGAAAAGCGATACAATTCAAAATGATATGTGAGGACAATCACAATCAATTTGAAAAAACGATAAATGAGCTATTGGGGAGAGGATGGGAATTAAATGGGAAAACGTACACAGATATAGGCGAAACGACGAATTATCATTTCCAAGCTATGGTTAAGTATGAAGAGAAACCTGACAACGCTACCAATATTTAATACATGCCGTATTACAGAATAGTTATTTGGACTAAGAAGCGAAAAGCCTCTTATACTGGCATTAGATTAATTAGTGAGCCTAATATCAATAGCGTTTACAATATGGCTGAAAATAAGGCACGAGAAACGTATAGGAACGATTTTATCGAGGTTGAGGTTCAAATGCTATCCAAGTTGTGCAAAGCTGTAAAGGAATTAGAAAAGAAATCTAAGTAAGTTCTTTGAAATAATTGAAATCAAAGTAGTATTATGATAAAATCATAATATGTAGACATTGTACTACAAAAACCATATTTAAATAAATAAATAAATACAACTTTATGTGAATTTTGATAATTCTTTATACATTTAGTGTGAATTTTGGTGTTACTTTTGCTCTCTTGTAAATAACTGATTTCTGTAATTGCCCGATTTATGCTATCTAATAACTCATATGATCTCGATTTCAATAGCCTAAATTATGCCCGAAAAGTTGTGTCTTGGGGATGGGAATATGAAGCACTTAAAAAAAGTGCGTTGAAATTTGTTCGTTTTGTAGTGGCTTTCCCTTTATCCTTACTCTTTGGACTTTGGCTTAATCAAAAAAGGAAATCTTTTATGAAGCAAATGCGTAAAAATCGTGTTGTTCTTCATAATGTTTCAGATTATAGAAAACTAAGAACCCAGTTAGATGAAGTAAGAAAACTCTATCCTTTTTTAAAAAATGTTAAGAAACTTGATTTAAAAGAGTTGCCTTGGGTATTCAGATATTGTGGTTTTCAAGTACAAAGAATGACAAGTACACTTCTCCAATATTTTACTTGGCTTGAAAAAGAATTAGATTGTTTAAATAAAGAACAATTTAAAAGCCAATCAAAAACATTTAAATTCACATCCGAAAAAGAATTATGGGAAAATAGAAATAAAGCCTATAATTACTGGATGTAATTAATGTTTTAATGTTTGACACCCCTTTCCCTTATCGCAAATCAACTTACCAAAAGAAGCAACTTGGGGAGGATAGCTATATAGAACACGTTTATACATTTAGGGGGAAAAACAATAAAAGGTACTTAGTTTTTGTTGAGCAATACAACTACAACGTATTCGCTGTTAAATTTTGCACACACGAAAAGAAAAATTATATAGACAGGTTTAATGTTTTAAGCCATCGTTTTGAGTGCAACAGAATACTGTCAACTGTTGGGGCTATAATGCGAGAAATAATCAATAATAACCCTTACGCTACGTTTGGTTTTATAGGATCGCCTTTGCCAACGGAAGCAAAAAACAACACAAAACGATTTAGACTGTATTCATTGGTAGTTGAACAGGTAATATCCCCAATCCTTTTTGAACACAGAAAATCCACTAATAATAGCACTTATTTAATGCTGAATAAGGATAACATGGCGCAAGAACCCGATTTATTAATTAAAATAGAGGTAATGTTCAACGAACTTTATTTAATGGATAGTGAGCATATTTAAAATTTTACTTTAAGTAGCTGCAATAAAAAATATTCTATTTTTGATCCCATAAAATGCAGTTTTTTACATGATACTTTGGTTAGATATTTCAAAAAATCAAATTCTTTCAACTGAATGAAATACAGGCTGGTACAATATCTTGTGGGAAGATGTATGTAGTCGCCAATTTTTAGCCTTTTTTTGCCGGGTAGATTTCTTCCCGTAAATTACAGAATGAAATTGACGAGCATAAAAACCAAACTCCTCCTCTACCCTTCACTATTTTTATTGATGGTAATTTTAACGACATCCTGTCAGACACCTAAAGAACTGGTTTACCGCGATTTTAAAAATGTAACTGTCGAGAAAATGGGATTTGCGTCAACAACGCTAAAACTTGAGCTTGTCTATTACAACCCCAATAATTTTGGTCTTCAACTCAAATACACCGACCTGGACATTTTTGTTGATAATAACTATTTGGGGCATAGCTCACAGGATTACCAGATCGTGATCCCAAGGCTGGCAGAATTCACCCTGCCTATGCAAATTGAAGTTGATATGAAAAATCTACTAAAAAATTCACTTGCCTCCCTAACGGGGAAAGAAGTGATGGTTAAGGTTACCGGGACGGTAAAGCTGGGCAAGGCCAATATTTTTAAAACCTTTCCTGTTAGTTATGAAGGATTGCACAAATTCTCAGCTTTTTAGAGGAATTCCCTTCATTTGAACGCGATCTGCAGCCCTTATTCAGGCTTTCAAAATAAGTAAATGGAATTATTGCTTTACCGGGCTTGGAGGACTACTAAGCCTTTCATTATGCAGTTTGCATTCTTTTGGGAGTCTTTTATAGGCGCTTTCTTCAGCTTCAATATCATCAGCATCAAAGCCAAGATTGGCAATAGCCACCTTTATATTTTCCAGGGTAGTTCTGTCGTTGAGCCAGGTTACTGTAGTGGTTTTTTGTTTGATATTCACTTTAACCGAGCTCAGGCCATATTCCCGGGCAATAAAGAACTCGATCCGGTCTTTACACTTATCGCATTGCACTGTTGGGGTTTTAATGACTGCTTTCCCCGATACCTTTTGCTGTTGGGCAAAACCTACAGAAACAACACAAAAAATGGCAAGTAAACTGAGTGAAAATGCTTTCATATAGATAGACTTTGGGCTAAAGTTATTAAATCCCTTTCCAATTTGCAGGATCAGCTCTCCAATTTAACAAGGTATTTTGCTCTTCGGCTGCAACGATCCCTTTTTCCAGGGCCAGGCTTATCAAGGTTTGATAGTTTGTAAGGGATTGATAAGGAATATCAGCCGCTTTAAAGGCATTTTCTGCGATCTCAAAACCATAGGTAAAGATGGAGACCATACCGATCACATCTGCCCCTGCAGCTTTCAGCACTTCACAAACCTGCAGGCTGCTTTTCCCTGTTGAGATAAGGTCTTCAATGACCAATACCTTCCGGCCTTTTTCCAATACGCCTTCTATCTGGTTGCCCATACCATGTTCTTTTGGTTTTGGACGAACATAGATATATGGCAACTTAAGCTGATCAGCCGCCATAGCTCCCCATGCAATACCTGCTGTTGCAACACCTGCAAGTACATCGGCCTGCTGAAATTTTTCGAAAATAACGCTGCACATCTCGCTTTTAATAAAATCCCTGATATAAGGAAAGGACAAAACCTTGCGGTTATCACAGTAGATCGGGCTCTTCCAGCCGCTTGCCCAGGTAAAGGGTTCTTGTGGGCTCAATTTAATTGCATTAATTTGTAAAAGCTTTTCAGCTACGGCTTTTTCGTTAGTCATGCTGCAAATTTGACCAATGCAAACTGAAAACTGAAATTTATTTATGTACATTAAAATTTACTTTGGCGATAAACCGGTTATTCTTTGTAATGAAATTGACAAAGAACTGAACGAGATACTGCACCACCCGGATGCGGTTTTTGTAGATGAGATATCACCCAGGGCTATGAAATCCATGTTGCACGAGATAAAAAAGGATGAGTTTCATGCTGGTGTAATATGGCATACCGACCTTGATAAATTAAAAGAGACCTTCTTTAAAAATTTTAAAATAATTGAAGCTGCCGGCGGCATTGTACAAAATGATAAAAAGGAAATACTCTTTATCAACAGGCTGGGAAAATGGGACCTGCCAAAGGGTAAGATCGAAAAGGGAGAAAAGGAAGAAGTTTGTGCTTTACGTGAAGTAACAGAAGAAACAGGCGTTAAAGACCTTCATTTAAAAAAGAAAGTAGGCGAAACATACCACGTGTATGATGAATTTGGCAAACATTTTTTAAAAGCATCGCACTGGTATCATATGACCTGTTCATCTAAGCAGGAATTAATACCGCAAACGGAAGAACATATTACCGAAATAAAATGGGTAAAAACAATGGACATTAAAGAGCCTTTGAAAAATACCTATCCTTCTATAAAGAATATACTTAGTACTTTTTTTGATACACCGTAAGAAGCAAGTCAGTAGTCGTTAGCCAGGAGTTAGGAGATGTTCTAACTTTATCAGTCTCACTTTTTCACTTTTCACTTTTCACTTTTCACTTTTCACTTTTTACTTCCATCCTGTGGTTTCTTCAAAATAGCTACCGTAAGCCTGCTTATACAAACCAGCTTCTGTCTTTCATCATGAATTTTTATATCCCATACATGCGTTGATGCACCGATGTGTAATGGTGTGCAGGTTGCCGTTACATAACCGCTCCTGGCACTGCGAACATGATTGGCGTTGATCTCCAGTCCTACACAAATAAATTTATCTGCATCAATTACAAAATGAGAAGCAAGGCTGCCAACAGTTTCGGCCAAAGCACAACTGGCACCACCATGCAACAGTCCGTAAGGCTGTATGGTCCTGTGATCTACAGGCATACGCATGACCAGGTAATCATCGCCCAGCTCCACCCATTCCATTCCTAAAAATTCGCCCATGGTCTTTGGCCCCAGGGGATTCAGATCAGGCAAGGACAATGATTTATTAAACCAGATAGACATAATTATTAAAAATGATTTGGAGACCTATTTGCTTTTTTTGATCGAATTTTTTACAACATCCGGTAAGAATTGGGAAACATCGCCGCCATTTCTTAAAACATCCCGTACAAGGGTTGACGCAACAGATGTGAATTGGGGCAAACAGGTGAGAAAGATCGTTTCGATCTTTTGATCGATACTCCTGTTCATATCTGCAATGGCTTTTTCGTATTCAAAATCATTTACGTACCTGATGCCACGCAGTATAAAATTTGCTTTTACTTTTTTGCAACATTCAACGGTCAGACCGTCATAAGCCAGCACTTCTACTTTGGGATTGTTCTTATAAATTTCCCGCAGCCATGTAAGGCGCTGTTTTTCGGTGAACATGGGTTTTTTATTGGCATTACGGCCAATACCAATTACCAATTTGTCAAACAAAGGAAGTGCACGATCTATAATATCTGTATGGCCCAATGTAACGGGATCAAATGTGCCTGGAAATAAACAGATGCGGTTCATGATTATAGTTTATTTATTGTCCGGGCTTTTTACCGGCTAAAAGATACAACACAGCCATACGCACAGCCACACCATTCTCTACCTGCTGCAAAATAATAGATTGCTTACTGTCTGCCACATCACTGTCGATCTCCACACCCCGGTTTATAGGCCCCGGATGCATAATTACAATTTCTTTCTTTAACCCATCCAGTAATTTTTTACTCACCCCATAAGCCAGGTTATATTCCC
>Ga0193708_1000345_pt1 | contig 11134 bp, 8 predicted proteins | sample H3c1metaG_FD_160570 | JGI IMG/M metagenome (GOLD analysis project Ga0193708, IMG submission 160570) | Soil microbial communities from a riparian zone of the East river system, Colorado, United States - H3c1 | ecosystem: Environmental > Terrestrial > Soil > Riparian zone | place: USA: East River...
AAAATTATACCCTCCTTGTGGCTTGCAGCTGGTAACTTGTAGCTTAAATGCCCAACAATTATTTTCAATTCAAACAATTCACCGTCTTCCAGGACAAGTGCGCCATGAAGGTTTGCACCGATGCCTGTTTGTTTGGAGCAATAGTTGCTAACCGCCAACAGTCATCTCACCATCCACAGGATGCTGTGCATTGCCTGGATATCGGCACCGGCACAGGGTTATTGTCATTGATGTATGCACAAAAAAATCCTTTCACAATTATTGATGCCGTGGAGATAGACCAGGCTGCTGCTGAACAGGCAAAAGAAAATTTTGCTGCATCGCCATGGTCAGGGAGGCTGAATATTTTTAATAAAGATATACTGGCTCTTCATTCCCCTGAAAAATATGATCTCATTTTTTCTAACCCGCCTTTTTTTGAAGACGACCTCCGGTCACCGGATGAATTTAAGAACAGTGCTAAACATGATACAACGCTTGATCTGAAACAGCTTTTGCATGTTGTGGGTACATATCTTACAAATGAGAGTTCTTTTGCTGTGTTATTGCCTTATCGCAGGGTGGAATATTTTACCAATGAAGCGGATAAAGCCGGCCTTCATCTTGTGGAGTATGTCCTGGTAAAGCAAACAGCAAAACATGATCCTTTCCGGGGAATATTATTCTTTTCAAAAAGAAAAAATGAATTACAAAGCGGGGAGATAATTATAAAGGATGCTGAGGGAAAATATACAACTGAATTTACTGCAGCTTTAAAAGATTATTACCTGCACCTGTGATCATAAACCGGCATACTCTTTCATATACAAAAAGGGTTCATTCAGTTTTCCTGCTTTTACAATAGTTGCATTATTAATTGTTTTTGTTCCGCCAATACGTATATCATCAAGGACAAACTTTATAAGCTGCTCGCCAAAATACTTACTGGCGTCACGGGCAAGCTCATTAGGTAAATTACCCACGGCCATCACATCAACTGAATTGGGCAAATACGGAGCTGTTCTTTCAAAACTGGTTTTATCAACTCCATATACGGGGTCTGCAATGGTACTGTCGCCGAGGTTACAGGGTACAGATCCGTTCCTGTCATCGGTTATATCTGCAATGGTCTTTATCCGGAAACTATCTCTTTTCATGTCGCCCAGTTCAAATAAGCGGGGAATATCTTTTTCCCAGTAAATGCCATTCATTAAAATATCTGTTTGCGAAAGATAATCTGCGAACCTGCTCCGGTAATTCTCCGGGTGCTTATGAAAATCATCCCGCACATATTTTTTACCGTTCAGCCTGTTCTCATACAGGTCGGGCCCCTTTAAATGCACATACACGGGGTAGGCAAATTCTTTTTCGAGGTAATCTTCAGGTTCCACTTCATGGATACCCAGTAAATTCATGATCTCCAATACGCCATGTGCCACACGGCCCGTGCCGGTAACGGCTATTTTTATGTTGGGCAGTTTCAATCCAAAATACATGTGCATCAGCCTCTGGAAACTGCTGACAGAGCCAACTCTGGCCAGCTTATAGGCTTTTGTGCGATTACCGTAAGCCATCATCCCATTATGAGCGCCCACCACTCCTGCAAAAAAACCAAAACCGATTATACGGGTTCCGTCATCATGCTCCAGGCACTCATAATCTATCAGGGTGTTCTTTTTGTCCAATATGGTCCTGAATAATTTTTGATTACCGGGTTGTAGTTTTTTTGTGTGCGAAAAGAACATGTAGGCCTTTCCTTCCATCAACATATACAGGGGAACTTCTTTTATCCCCAGCAAAAGGTCACAATCGCTGAGGTCTTCTTTTACCTCTACGCCTGCCACCTCGTACTCTTTATCGGTAAAACAACGGGTTGGTGATTTTTGAGCAACAATTTTTATATCGTCAAAATTCTTACGCAGCCATTTGCAATGCGCCGGCGTGAGCGCCACCCTGTTATCAACAGGCGTCTTTCCTTCTCTTATTAACCCGATCTTAAGCATCTATTGGAGAGTTTGGAACAGCTAATTTACATTTTAGATTTTATATACGGCTACGCCCGGTTTATATTTCCAATAACATTCCTGAATCAATTAGCATTTTTGAGCTTTGTGGTACACGCACAAGGCTCTACATTTGTATAATGAACCATTTTGAATTGTTTGGCTTTCCCATCAGCCTTAAAGTCGACAGGAGCAAACTTGCATTGAAATATTTTGAACTCCAGAAAAAATACCATCCCGATTTTTTTACACAGGGCACCGAGCACGAACAGGAACTGGCGCTGGAAACCTCATCACAGGTAAATAAAGCTTTGAAAATATTAAAGCACGAAGATGAGACCATAAAATACCTGCTCCAGTTAAAAGGCTTGCTGGAAGAGGAAGAAAAATACCAGTTGCCACCTGAATTTTTGATGGAAATGATGGAATTGAATGAAGAATTATCGGAAAATTCTGCGCAACAGATTGCTGGTATTGAAAACGAGATCTACCGGGAAGTAAAGGGCATCATTGAAAATTATGATGATGCTAGCATTACTACTGCTGAGCTGCTGAAAGTAAAGGAATACTATTACAAGAAAAAATACCTCAAACGTATTTTGGACAGGATTGAGGGATAATGTAATATTGCAGCCCAAAACGTTAACACGTTAATTAGTTAATCCGTAGGGACATCAATAACTTCAGATCTTTACACAAAAAAACGGATACACGGATTAACGGATTAACGGGTAACCGTGAGAAGCCCAGATGGCGGAATTGGTAGACGCAACAGACTCAAAATCTGTCGTTCGCAAGGATGTGCAGGTTCGATTCCTGTTCTGGGCACAACAAACAAAAGGCAGCCTTCATTAAAGGGCTGCCTTTTTATTTCAATACATTGGTATGGAGTTTGTTTTTTATTCTTTGAATGAACAATATTGGGCAAAACGAATAGCTGTTCACTAAACAAGGCTGAAGGAAACCGTCCGGCACGTGGCCGGCCAAGACCTTCAGCTTTTTATTTTATCTTAAGCTTAGAACATCCAGGAATCCCAGGTCAATGCTCTCAAGATAGGGTTGCAGGCGCCTGTGCCGTGAAAAGGTAGCCAGTATCTCGGTAAAATTATGTTTTGAAAGCCTGAGTTCTATGTAAAAACTATCCAGTTGGTATAAAATATACTTGTATTCATCGTTTTCTCTATCTGCAACCAGCACGGCTTTTTCCCATAAAAGGATATACTGGTCTTCCTTATTCAATGATCTGAATTCCTGTAATGTCATAGTATTTACGATTTAGTTTGCATTAACCGGGGAAACTGAATAGCATAAATAATATGCCAGTTTTTTAATTGCCCGATCAAAAGAAAACAATGACAATAATTTTACTTCGCCTAACGGGAAATTCAATAAAAAAATGACGGAGTTCTACCACCCGGCCCGGGCACCGGTTTTATTCTGTGGAAATAATTCTACGGAGGTAGCCGTTTTTATGTCAAAGCCACCCGGTGATCATCACCTCACTGCCCAGTGTCCCTTTCTCCAATACCAGTTATCATTCCTGGAGGCCCAGTATCCCGGTTGCCAGTCTTTCCTGGCTTTATTCTTTACCCAATGACCTTCAAACCAAACATAGCGGCCTTTTCTTTGCCTCCAATCGCCTTCAACCCATATATAGTCAGGACCGGGGGCCGCAGGCCTGACATAAACAGGACTATTGGGATGTGTTGAAAGTATGTATTTACCAGTGCAGGAAAACAGGGTGAAAGTAAAAGCTATTAAAACTCCGGGTATAAGATATCTTTTCATAACGGATCTTTTTAAAATAATGAAATAACTGTTATTGAAAAGAATTTCAACAAATGTGCCAACACATTTACACGGATCGATCCGGAATTAATAAAGGGTCAGTTATATCAAAATAGAAATAAAGATGTCAACTTAGGTACCCGGAATAACCAGGTCCCTCTGCATGCAGGATCTGTACATCGTGTCTCGAAATTTTGAATATTTGTATTTTATTCTATGGATTATATTATCCCGTTTTTTTAAAATTTTTTGCAACCTATTATCAGAAATATAATATTAGCAATATTTGCTTAAATCATTTATAATCTGTCACTTATAGTATAATAATCTTATATTTAAAAAGAGCGTCCTATCCAGTCACCTCCTTTCGGAAGGAAATATATCTCCAGGTTCACAAAATTTTTATCGTTAAATCAGCGTTGTAACAAGCAACCAGGCATTTTGTAACGTTTTTTCCAATTTCTGTTAAACCTCCTAAGAACTAATGTTCGTTAACACCAAAACCAGGCGCTGCTTATTAGCTGCTATTACGACTATCATGTTTAGTTTTAGCGGGAAGGGCCAGCTTGCGGCTAATTTTTCAGCAACGCCTACTTCCGGATGTTCACCACAGATCATAAACTTTACCGATCTATCAACAGGAAATCCAACACAATGGAGGTGGGACCTGGGGAATGGCACAATATCGTTCTTACAAAACCCATCAGGCACTTATTTTACGCCGGGACAATACACGGTCAAACTTGTTATACAGGATGCAACGGGCATCGATTCCATAATAAAGACCCAGTACATTACAATTTTTGCTATACCCGCTGTCGCATTTTCGGCAACTCCTACTTCGGGATGTATACCGCTGACTGTTCAATTTACGGATCAGAGCACGTCTTCCAATTCGGCAATAACAGATTGGCTATGGGATTTTGGCGATGGCAACACCGGCAATACCCAAAACCCCACACATACTTATGCTTCAGCAGGAAACTTTAATGTAACGCTGAGGGTAACCAATGCATCAGGCTGCGCTAAAACCCTGACCAAAAATAATTTTATACAGGCAAGTAACGGGGTTACTGCCGATTTTACAAACCCCCAGCAGGCAGGATGCAGTCTCCCGGTAACGATTAATTTTACAAATACCAGTTCCGGAACAGGCACGCTAAGCTATGCCTGGGATTTTGGTGATGGTGGAACATCAACACTTCAAAACCCATCTCATACCTATACTTCAGGGGGAAGTTTTACGGTAACACTTGTAGTAACAAGCAGTAGCGGATGTACCAATACGATCATTAAGCCCAATGCGGTAGTGTTCGATATTGTACAGGCATCATTTACCGGGCCGGCAACTGTTTGTGAAGGCTATCCCGTAACTTTTACAAATACCACCACACCTCTTCCCGGATCTGTTTCCTGGGATTTTGGTGATGCTACAACCTCAACAACTTTTAGCCCAACAAAAACTTATTCCACACCCGGTATTTACGTGGTAAAACTAATTTCTTTTTTGGGTATCTGTTCTGATACCGTAACAAGTATGATCAGTGTTTTACCAAAACCTGCAGTTTCGTTTTCTGCTGTAAACAGAATGGCTTGTGCTCCACCTTTAACCGTAAACTTTACCAGCCCTGCTTCACCGGGTATCACATATAACTGGGATTTTGGAGATGGAGGAACATCCGCACTTCAGAATCCATCTCATACTTATACTTCCTACGGTTCATTCCATGTAAAACTGGTAGTTACAAATCTTTCCGGATGCAGCGATTCTCTTATTATTAATGATTATATCCAGATCGCAGCACCATCTGTAACCATCAATAGTTTACCCAGGAGCGGCTGTGCGCCGATCACCTGGACCTTTTCTTCAACCATTGTTTCTCCTGATCCTGTTTTAAGTTATTACTGGGACCTTGGCGATGGCACAACTTCAACCCTGGCTAATCCAACAAATACATACCCTGTCGGGAGTTATGACATCATGCTGATAGTTACCACTGCAGGTGGCTGTAAGGATACTGTCCTCATGCCTGCAGGAATTGTGGCCGATGCAAAACCAGCAGCAAATTTCAGCGCAAATCCAAGAGACGTGTGTGCGCATATTGATCCAAGTCATCATTATGAAGACACGGGCTATTTTGATATTCGCCTGATAGTTTGGAATAACAGTTGCCCGGATACGATCACATTTACTAACTATGTTCATATAAGTCCGCCTATTGCCAGCTTTGCAGCTGGTAATACATGCGCTTCACCAAAAATAATAACGTTTACAGATAATTCTATCGGGGCTGACGAATGGCATTGGGACTTTGGTGATGGAGGCACTTCAACTGCTCAAAATAACACACATACTTACGCGAATACCGGAACTTATACCGTCCGGCTTATTGTCATTAACCATATCTCAGGCTGTTCGGATACAACGAGTCGTACGCTGACGATCATTGATGAGCTTGCAGATTTTAATGCAACTGATACCGTGATCTGTAAGAACAGTTCTACAACCTTTACCGCTTTAGGCAATACCCCGGGAAATATTGTTTCTTATGATTGGGATTTTGGTGATGGCCTTATAGGTTCCGGTTTAAGTGTTACGCATACATACACAAATGCCGGTTTATATACCGTAAAACTTACCATCACCGAGATCTCCGGCTGTATAGATTCATTGGTAAAACTTCAATACATCAGGGTAGATGGACCTACTGCTGATTTTTCAATCCCTGGTGGAGGAAATTGCCAAAACAGTATGGTGATCTTTGCAGACAATTCTTTAAGCGATGGTATACACCCGATCGTAAGCTGGATGTGGGATTTTGGCGATGGCGTAAAGGATACGCTCACTGCTCCCCCATTCACGCATATGTATAATACGCCGGGTAGTTATAATGTTACTTTAAAAACCATGGATGCAGTTGGCTGCACAGACAGTACATCGAGCAACCACACGATCATTATTTCAGATCCTGTAGCAGGCTTTACAAGTTCCGATACACTTGCCTGTCCTTTTAAGAATATTACTTTTACCAATGCCTCTACCGGCCCCAACCTCGTATATTCATGGAATTTCGGCGATGGCAATACAAGTAATGCGGCTTCACCTGTTCATGCTTATACAACAGAGGGAACATTTGTTGTAAGCCTGCTAATAACTGATCAATATGGTTGTGTTGATACCGTGAGTTCAAGCGTACAAATATCAACGCCACACGCAAGCTTTACCATATCAGATTCGGTAAGTACATGCCCCCCATTAATTGAACAGTTTACAAATACTTCGGTCAATGCCTACTCTGCTACCTGGGATTTTGGCGATGGCAGTACATCAACCGCAGCCAACCCCATCCATATTTATAATAACCCGGGGATTTATTTTGCGAGGTTATTTACTTCAGGTCCCGGTAACAATTGTTTTGATACGGCAGTTAAACAAATTACTGTACGCGGGCCCATTGGAACATTTACCTATGATCCATTGATCGGATGTAACCCGCTTACTGTAAACTTTACAGCAACTACACTGGATAATCAATCCTTCATTTGGGATTACAATGATGGCACTACGCTAAATACACCGGATTCAACTGTATCATATACCTACACTTTACCGGGTAATTACCTGCCAAAGATGATCATGGTTGATCCAAGCGGATGCCAGGTTCCCATACAGGGACTTGATACCATTCATGTAACAGGAGTTAAAGTTAATTTTGGTTACAACGGTGAAGCGCTTTGCACTGCAGGTATAGTTCAATTTACAGATTCGTCTGTAATAAATGATGCCCTGCCCGTTTACGAATGGGATTTCGGAGATGGCAATACTTCTGCCTTACAAAACCCTGCGCACTATTATGCCGGCGCCGGCCTGTATTATCCTCAGCTGATAGTAACTACTGCCAGTGGTTGTAAGGATACGGCCCAATTACCATTGCCGGTAAAGATCGTTGCGGCTCCCCAGGCAGATTTTGTTAATGCAATCAGTGACTGTACGCCGCTTACCGCATCCTTCAATGGTATATTGAACGTGCCCGATACTTCTGTAATAAGCTGGAACTGGTCCCTGGGAAATGGCAATACGTCTAACCTCCAGAATCCACCGCCCCAAATATATACAACGCCGCAGATCTACAATGTAAGATTGATCGCCACCAACAGCACAGGCTGTAAGGATACAGTTGATAAAAGCTTTGAAGTGTATGCCATACCTGCAATTAATGCAGGCCCCGATGTTCAGATATGCAGGGGATCATCTGCACAGCTAACGGCAAGCGGTGGCGCCACTTATACCTGGGGCCCGTCACCCGGATTAACCTGTACGAATTGCCCCAACCCTTCAGCTTCACCCCTGCTCAATGCAAGATATGGTGTAACGGGAGTTTCAATACATGGCTGCACTAATACCGATTCACTTGATATAATTGTTATCCAGCCTTTCCCGATGGACAATAAACCTGGTGATACCATTTGTATAGGAAGTTCGGTAAGGTTGTATGCATCGGGTGCAAATTCTTATGTATGGTCGCCTTCTGCCGGCCTGAGCAATACAACATCAGCAACACCGATGGCTAGCCCGTCAGCAACTACAACATATATGGTTGTTGGAAGTGATGCCCATGGTTGTTTTAAAGATACAGGCTATACAACAATAAAGGTTTATCCCATCCCCCTTGTAAATGCAGGGAATGATGTTACCATGAAAAGCGGCGGCCAGCCTGTACTGTTAACACCAACTTTATCTGCTGATGTTAACTGGACCAACTGGCTGACAGCGCCGGGCATCATTGCCAATAATCCGCCAACATTAACAGTGCAGCCAAAAGCAACCACTGAATATACCATCGAAGTAAGGAATGCCGGCGGCTGCAAATCCGTTGACAGGGTAACCGTATTTGTAATGTGCGACGGTAATAATCTCTTTATTCCAAATACATTTTCGCCAAACGGTGACGGGATGAATGATAAATTTTACCCGAGAGGCTCCGGTCTTTTCCAGATCAAACACCTGAGAATATTTGACAGGTGGGGCGAAGTGGTCTTTGAAAAAGTGAATTTCTTACCAAACGATGTAAGCGCAGGCTGGGATGGAACTTATAAGGGAAAGAAATTAACCAGTGATGTATATGTGTACACCGCCGAGATCCAATGTGAAAATAATACAGTGCTTATTTTAAATGGAAATGTGGCATTGCTGAAGTAAAGAGAATTTGAATTTATGAATAAAACTATTTTATATAAAGAACCGTGTGTTTTAAAAGTGATCAGTATGAAAAAATATTTACCCCTTTTTATTTTGATCTTGCTGGCAATGTCTGTGAGATCCCAGGATATACATTTTTCCCAGTTCTCTGAAACGCCATTATTAAGAAACCCTTCACTGGCGGGGATCTTTGCGGGGGATATACGTATTCAATCTGTTTACCGCAGCCAATGGAATAATATCACGGATGCTTACCGCACCGGCTCTCTTAGTATTGAATATAAAAAGAACATCGGTAAGGGTGATGATTTTCTGACCATTGGTGCACAGGTGCTTTATGATAAGGCTGGAACAATTGCCCTTACATCTACCCACATCTTACCGGTATTGAATTACCAGAAATCCCTAAGTACGGAAAAGAATATGTACCTGTCGCTGGGATTCATGGGCGGCCTGGTACAAAGGAGGATCGACCAGAGCAAGATGACAACCAATAACCAGTTTGATGGCACAATCTATGACCCATCAGGAAATACCGGCGAAAATTTTGCCAAGCCCTCCTATTCCTATTTGGATGCAACCGTAGGAATGAGTTTTAATACCCAGCTTGGAGAAAATAAAAATAATAACGTGTACATGGGCCTTGCTTACCATCACCTCAATAAACCATCTAAAGTCTCTTTTTACGGTAACCCGGATATTGAAATGATGCCAAAGTGGGTAGGTTCATTGGGTGTAAGAATGGATGTGGGCGAAGGATCTTATGCTACGCTTTACGGCGACTACAGCAGCCAGGGAACTTATAAGGAAACCGTTGTTGGTATGCTCTACAGTTATAAGCTGGGTGATACGGAAGAACCTGATTATGTATTACACGCCGGGGCTTTTGTTCGTCTTAAGGATGCGCTGATACCGAATGTAAAACTGGATATAAAACATATTGCGATCTCTGTGAGTTACGACGCAAACATATCTCTTTTGCGCAACGCCAGCTATGGACGTGGCGGATTTGAATTTGCACTGAGCTACCGGAATTTCACAAAGAGCCAAAACAGTTCAAAGGAATTGGTTTACTGCCCGGTATTTTAATAGCCCCAAGGGAATAGCTACAAGGGAGCAACCTTTAATTAAGTTTGCTTGTCCCTTGAGGCTTGCAGCTCAATCCCTTTCCACTATCCGGGTTTACATTATTTTTATGCCCGCAACTAAAGCCGGTTAAATGCAAATACTGAAAGCAAATTTAAAAGAAGATCTCAAACTATGTTTTGAAGTGATGAAAGAATTAAGGCCTCACCACAGCCTCGAAAGCTTTCTTACTGTAATGGAAGAAATGGACAAAGAAGGTTACCAGCTATGGTATATAGAAGATGAGGGCAAAGCGGTTTGTACAGCAGGGTTCAGGTTTACCACTACATTATACGACGGGCCTGTTATTGACTTCGATGATTTTGTAACCATTGCCGGCGCAAGAAATAAAGGATATGCCGGGCACTTATTTGATCACCTCGTATCTATTGCAAAAGAAAAGAGGATAAAGGCCATTCACCTGAACTCCAATCACAGGCGCTTTGATGCCCACCGCTTTTACCTGAATAAAAAGATGAATATTGTTGCACACCATTTCAGGATAGAATTGTAAAATGACAACGAACAGCAATATAAAGATCAGGTCGGTTCTTCAATTATATGAAGTTCTTCCAAACAATGAGCGGATAATTGTTGACGTACTAAGACAAATAATAACAGAGCATTTACCGGTAAACTGCAAAGAAAAGATATCCTACAATGTCCCTTTTTTTTACGGGCATAAGGGAATTTGTATCATCTGGCCTGCTGCAATTCCGAGAGGAGGAATTAAGAAAGGTGTTTTACTCGGATTCTGGTATGGCAATAAGCTTGCTGATACAGATAATTACCTTACACATGGCAGCAACAAGCAAATATTTTATAAGATATTCAATTCGGTTGACGAGATCAATGAAAGGGCAATAGTCAAATTATTGAAGGAAGCAGTAAAGCTGGATGATCGTTCCGCAAAAAATAAGCTGCCAATGAAGCGTAAGCTTCAAACCAGGCATTCAAAGAAATAAGCCGGCAATCTGAAGGTTTTTTATTTCAAATAATACAATAGCTTTGAATAAATGACTCCGTAGCTCAGTTGGTA
>Ga0193708_1000346_pt1 | contig 11130 bp, 18 predicted proteins | sample H3c1metaG_FD_160570 | JGI IMG/M metagenome (GOLD analysis project Ga0193708, IMG submission 160570) | Soil microbial communities from a riparian zone of the East river system, Colorado, United States - H3c1 | ecosystem: Environmental > Terrestrial > Soil > Riparian zone | place: USA: East River...
GGTTGACGTGCTCAATCAAGCGCCGACCGGCCGCCGTCAGGCCGGCGTCCCGAGCCAGGTCGTACAGGTCCCGGTAGGGCATACGGCCCTCGAAGGGAAGGAGCAAAGCTTCGATGTCCAGCGCCAGTTGAAGGAACTCGGCTTCGTGCTCATTCAGGAGCACCCCGTTACTATTGAACCAGGTTGGTTTGGGCATGGCTTACCGGTAGTTGTTGGCCAGAGTAGGAAGCGGCTGGTCGTGCACGGTCATGGTATCAATCCAGTAGATATTACCGTCCTGGTCTTTCGCTTCTAGCCAGAAGGAGCCCTTAGGCCAGCTGGGGTGCTCGTAATACTGCTTGTTCCACACCAATGGCTTGACCTGCTTGGTGTCGAGGTTGGCGGTCTGCTTGGCCAGCTCCTCGGAGATATACCAGCTAATGTTGGTGTGCTGCGGATTTTTGAGTAGTGAATAGATAGTCATAGTTTTCTCGCGCGCGAAAAATTGGCGGACAAAAGAGTTGGATTCCGATCGTACTGTTGCTCTACCAACTGAGCTACGCCTCCTATTGCTAGGCAGCGGTAGGATTCGAACCCACGACCCACAGTTCCATTGATAATGAAATCCGGTCGGCCCGCCAAAAATGGTACCCCGGGCAGGGTTTGATACCTGCACTTGTTCAGCTTAATGGCCTATGCCTCTAGTATTGGGCTACCGGGGTGTAGTGCCTCCACTCCGACTCGAACGGGGAAAGCCTGGGTAAGGGCCAGGTGTGATTATTCCATTTCACTATGGAGGCATGGGAGTGGGGTTGCCTACCCCCACTCTTTCTTCAACTATTCTTTTGTCAGAGAGCTTGAATCGTGGTACCGGCGCTCGGACTCGAGCCGAGTTGTTCCGAAGACGGCGGATTTACAGACCGCTTGGCTAAACCTTAGCCTCAACACCGGCGTATTTTTTGGGGCCTCTGGTCTGAATCGAACAGACACCTCTTGTTTACGGGACAAGAACTCTACCTTAGAGCTACAGAGGCAATTACGAGATAAGATTCCAGGCCTGAGCGAGTCGGTCGAGCAGGTTGGCTAGGCTGTGCCCACCGGGTTTCACGGCGTCGTGCTCGCAGTATTCCAGGTACATGATGAACGCGGCTGCGAAGGCAGGGCCCAGGTCGGTGGGCGGGGGATAGGTGCCGAGCCGCAACGCCCCGGTGCTGGCGAGGTCAGCTTTGGCTTGGTTGTAGACTTCTTGAGTGGTCATATAGCACGCCGCCAACGAGTTGAACGCTGCTCACCAAAGGTTGGAGCTTCGATGGGTCCCGGACCGCGGCGCATATTAGTGTATCCTGATTACGATATCACCGATGTAATCTACCCCACCTACTTGGGGGAGTTGTTTTAGTGTCGCGCAAAAAATAACAGCTTCTTGTCCCTGGGGACCGCTTGAAAACGTGACGAAATTTTCCAGCTCCGTCCGTTCGACAAAGAATCCTGCAAACTGCTGCTCATAGCGCTCGAACAGGTCGGCATATTCCCGGTAGTTTTCGGAGACCAGGTAGCCGTCACCGTCTCCCCCAGCCGCCAGCACGAACAGGCGGAGAGTTTCGAAGAGAGCTGCTAGAGTTTCTGTATTATACACTACTGTTCTCTATAAACGAAAAAAGCCAGGCTGCTTTACGGTGTCAGGCGTGTCGCACAGGCCTGACAGACAGGATAGTTATCCCGCACCTTGAGTTGAATCAGCCCGCACTCGACGCACCACTCGACGCCTTGGCCGGCGGCCAGGTCAGCCGTAGTGGCTGGCAGACTGTAACGTTTGGGTGTCGGGCCTTCTGGGGTTACAGGGTGTTTGCTCATCGTTCTGTCTCCAAAACAGAAAAAACCGGGTCAACTTTTCAGTTGCCCGGTTCTGGTTATCCTTTGGTAGGTGGAGGTCAGAATCCGGGCGGGGTGCTCCAATCGAAATTATGGGGCTGCCCGCACAGTTGCATACCCAAACCGAGATAGCCTTCGGCCGTGCGGAGCGAGCTCCGTTTGGCTGTTGCTGACCTATAGATTTGGGTGAACATGCGACTCTGACCTTTCTCTCTTCTACTACAGATGGATGATGGTGTCAAGGGGAAAACAAAGCCCAACCGCGTACGGTCTGGGCATCTAGTGGGTCCGACTCTGAGAGCGAGAGCATCCACTAGGTGGATACTACTATAATAAGACAAAAATCGGGAGTTGTCCGAAACTTTTTTGGGCGCCCGAAAAATTTCTACCTACCCTTCCTTGGGCTCGATTGGTCTGGCCAAATCGTCCAGCCCGTCTCCCCAGTCATCGGCCTCGATGGCGGAGGCCAGCATCGCTCGGGTGAGGACCCCGACGTCGAACAGGCCCGGGGCAAAGCTGGCCCGTACCTTTTTGGCGATGCGGAGTCGTTCGTCGGTCTGAGCGTCTCGGGTGGCCAGACCCTGAAAACGGCGCAGCGCCCGAGCCACCAACTCGGCGTCCTCGGGGCCCGCAACCTCCACCCGGTTCCACTGCACACCGCAGAAAAACTCGACGTAGAAGTGGGTACCATCTTCGTCAATCTCTGCGCCAGTATTGATGTTTTCGTCGTTCATTGGTCCTTGCCCACCTTTACGTAGGTGGCTCCAGCCACTCTGAACAGTCTTCACACCAACATGGACCATCATGACCCCAATCCGGTCCGGTATGACTGGCCCGCATATGGCCACAGCGAGCACAGCTGGTTGAGTTATAAGCCGCACGGACGAGCTCCTCGGAGCTGACGTCCTGGTCTGGGTCTGAGCTACGTCTCTGGTCGGGCATTTACATGTGCTCCCCAATACAATAATACCCCAGCTCCCAGTAATGCTTACAGCACACCCCCATGCCCAACCGGCGCCGCCAATGCATCGCGGGAGTAGAGCAGACCGAACAGGTTTTACCGGCGGCCTCTCGGTCCGGCTCGTGGTCCAGGTTTTGCTTGGGGCGGCCCTCCGGGTGCCGCCAGCCAGGCGGCCAGGAGTTTCTACTCATTGGGCCCGAATGGCAGCGGCTAGGTCCCTGGCGTACACCTTACCATCATAGGATTCCTCGGCTGCGGAGTCAGCTAGCCTGGCACACGCCTCGCGCTCCTCGCGCACACCCATGGCCTTCATCTCCACGGCGCGACGTTCAAACTCCTCAAGCTCGATCGGGCCGAGCGCTTCCGCCAGGATAGCTGACTCCTCATCCTCGAGGTCACAGTCGAGGTCAGCGACAGCGTCCACTAGCTTCCGTCCGGCCAGACCCAACTGGTAGCCCTCGGCCTTGCCGTCCGTAAACCCGAGCGGGTAGTCGAACGCGTCGACTGCCTCGCCGAGCTTCTCGGCCCGGCCCAGCTCGCGACCAGCCTCGATGGCGCGGCGAACGAGTGTCTCCAGGTCCTCGAGGCAGAACGTGTACTGAGTCCGGTTATCGTAACCAGCCAACTCGTGATCTACGATCGTCTCTACCGGGTCTAATTTATCGCTCATGGTTTACCTGCAAAAATGACGGGCAAGTTGGTGATATTCCGCAGTCTTTTCATGATAACGGAAAATATCTTCGGCCCGTCGAAACGACCCACTCCAAACCGGCCGAACCAAACCTCATCTCACCCAACCCGGCCTTACCGGACCCAAGCAGACCTAACCGAACCGTACCTGCCATCCCTTATACAATGAGCAAATGTGGGTGTCAATGTGGGTTTCGTGCCTACAAAGCAAGACCTGATTGGTCAGACCGAAAAATTTGCGGGCCAAAGAATCATCTTGACCATTGAACCACGTTGCAGAAGAGTTGCAAGCGAAAAGGAGCACATCGATGCCTAAGAAAAACGAAGCCGATATTATCTCTATTCCCATCAATGAGTTCACGATGGGGCAGATTGAAGTTGCGATTATTGGAGTGAGTCCCTTTGTGTGTAATCGCGTGGCGGAAAAAGCAATGCAACAGTTGCTGTACCCCAGCCGCAAGAAAAATGCGGCGGAAAAGAATACCACGTTCAAGCACAACCCGATGAGTGAGTATCGTAGCTCTCCTTATACGACCAGCCGGGAAGATGCGCCTACGGTGATTGAGATGCCGGCGGTCAGTTTCAAAAGAGCAATGGAATCTGTAGCTTTGGACGTGCCGGGCACAACCAAATCTCAACTGAGTCGGAATCTGGTCGCGATCGATCAGCGAGTGCCACTTTTTGGTGTCCCTCAGCTGTTCATGTCGGTGGTACGCTCGGCTGATCAGGCCAAGACCCCAGACATCCGTACTCGAGCGATTATCCCTCAGTGGGCAACTACCGTGCGCATCAGGTTTCCAGAGCCTCTTTTTGTCGAAAAGACTGTGGTCCACCTGCTCGGTTTGGCTGGCCTCTTCCGTGGTGTCGGTGACTACCGGCCAGAAAAAGGTGCTGGCTCTTACGGACAGTTCGAAATCTGTGCGCCCGATGACCCTAGGTACCTGGATATCGTGCATAACGGGGGCCGGGCAGCCCAGCTGCAGGCGCTCCATAATCCCAGTTTCTTCGATGATCAGACCGAAACTCTGTTCGCGTGGTTCGAGGAGGAGCGTGGTCGGCGTGGTACAACGGTTCCGGTGACCCCGCCTGCTGTCAGGGGTCCGGTGGTTCCCAAGAGGAAGAACGGTAGACTGGAGGTTGCTCATGACGCTGAGTGATGCGCAAAAAGCTCGACTGAATAAAATCTCGCGCGAGAATGATGGCATCCTCCCCACGGATGCTGTCATTGACGATGCTCGGTCACCAACGAGCCCGCTTCATGAGCTGTTTCCATGGGATGTGGAGACCGCTGCGTATCGTTACTGGGTATCTGTCGCCAATCGCATCATCAATGCGTACACGGTACCGGTGCGTATAAGCGAGCACGTCATCCGTCAAGCGCCGGTTTTTATCCGCTCTGTAGGACAGGTAGGGATGTATGTGCCGTCAGAGCGGATGGCGGACGAGCATGAGCTCGCAATCGCTGCGCTTCGTCGCGAGGCCGAGCGCGTGTTGAGCGCCATTCGCAGGATGCAGGCCGTGGGGGCGATTCTGGGCTTGACCACGTACATCGAAACCCTGGACGCCACGATTCATGATATCTTAGCAGCAGTTGCGCCGGAAGGCGCTGGTACGGCAGGTGTGGAAACGTAAGCTCCGGTAAGGTCAGAATTGGTGAGTTTTGTTATGGTCAGGCTGGTAAGGTACGGCAGGTACGGTCTGGGCCGGCGAGGTCTGGTGAGGTCGGGTCAGGTGTGGCTTGGCAGGCATGGTCAGGTGCGGTTGGACCGGCGAGGTAGGCTGGGTGTGGTTTGGTCGGGTAAGGATCGGTAGGGTTCGGTCAGGCAGGCGCGGTGTGGTCGGGGTTGGCTAGGTTTGGTAAGGTAGGGCAGGTGCGGTTGGGCGAGGTAAGGTAAGCGTCGGTGCGGTAAGGTATGCTTCGGTGAGGTGAGGCCAGGTGTGGTGCGGTATGGCGGGGTCAGCAGCGGTAGGATTCGGTAGGGCAGGTAGGGTGAGGTAGAATTTGGTCCGGCACTGTTGGGTATGTTTTGGTCAGGCCGGTTTGGTCAGGCCGGGTAAGGTACGGATTGGTCAGGTCAGGCAGGTGTGGTAAGGTGGGTGATCGGTCAGGTCTGGTCAGGTACGGCAGGTATTGGTCAGGCAGGTGTGGTTCGGTTCGGTAGGGTCAGGTGTGGCTGGGTAGGGTGCGGTCTGGTGTGGCCGGTTCGGTGTGGTAAGCAATGGTACGGTAAGGTGTGCGTCGGTACGGTTCGGTCAGGCCGGTGAGGTCTGAGGCAGGCCAGGTTAAACCTGGCCTGCTTTTTTGTTGCCTAGATATCGCCCCTCGCAAATCCGCTGATGACCGACGGCGTAGTGGTATCAAAACCTACGCAATCCAGTTGGCCGCTGTCGTTCGGGTCCGCCACCGAAAATCCGTTGCTCACCATGCCCACGACCACCAGCCGGGCATCGATGCCCATTTTATCCCGGTACTGATTGAGCGCCGCCGCTGGCTGCAACCTACCGGAAACATTAGTTTCGTTATCCGTATAGACTACGAACGCATCGACTTCCAGCTTGCGCTCAAGCGCGTGCCTCATTGGCGCACTAATATCCGTGTCAACCGCGCCCTTGCTTTCGATCTCGCGAACTACCTCCTGCAGGCTCATCTTGGAAGTCAGGCGCAGCTCCTGAGCGCGATTCGAAAATGCAATGGAATGGACCTGCGGCTCGGTTGCTACGGTCACCATTGCCATGGCAGCGCTGCCTATGCGCGCGGAAATACTGGGGATTCCGTTGCAGTTGTACATCGTCATACTGCCACTGGTATCGACTGCCAGCATAAACCGTTTACCGGCTGGCGTTACGTTCTGGAAAGCTGCGTAAAATGCACCGTCGAGAGCTTCGACAACCTTATTGCTGACCTCCCACTGACCGGCGCCACGCACACCACGACCCCCCGCATACGTGGTTGCTGCTACTAGGATATTCAGCGGATGGACTCGCGACTTTTTGAGGTATTCGGCGTCACCTAGCTTGCTGACCACCAGCTTTTCGGCGGCCGAAAGCGGCTTCAAGAGCCCGCTCTTGGAAAGATTTCCCAAGTTACGGATGAGCGCGGTGAGCGGCATACGCTGGAGCAGGGCGTCCCACACCGCCGGCGACTTCAGGTACTCGGTCGGTACCACCTCGCGGGGCAGATTATACTGAGCGATGAGCTCGGCGACCTGCTTTTCGGAGCCGCCTACCGCTGCCTCCTGGATGGCCAAAAACCCTTGCAGGATTTCAGGCAGCCCGTCCGGTGGGTTTTCCAGGGCCGAGCCCTTGATCACGAGCTTGCCGGTGGCGAAGGAGTAGAGCTGGTTGTGGGCCTCGTCGACTGGCTTGGCGTGGCTGAGGCGCAGGAGGTCTCGGTGCGACCAGCCGTTGCGGGCCTGGTATTTAACCAGCTGATAACTCAAGGAATCCGGGTCCTTGCTGTTGTACCAGCGAGCGATGGCCCCGCGGGCCCCGCGGCCCCAGCCGGCCATATCATTTCGGGCTGCGGCCCACTGAAACAAATGGGTGCCAGTCCTACACACCTGGGGCATGGCGTGGTTGGCGTACATCCTGGTTGCTTCATCACCGTGGACCGAGGCCAAGGCCAGCGCAAAAATTGCGGGATCATTTTTCGGTGCCAGGCCCCGGTCAGACACCTCGACAATCCTCGCGACGGTGCGGGCGCCGTTCTGCTTCAGGCACTCAAGTACTGTCTGAGCATTTTCCTGAGTGAGAGCACGCTCGGAGGCATAATATGAACCTCCCTCACTGCCGAGGATAAGCCAGCGATCGAGTCGCTTCCAGTTATCCACTGCCCAGACGTAATGTCCGTCACTGTTTTGAACCTGATTCGAGCCCAGAATCTTCTGGTCCTGAGTGGCGGTCTTCTTGCTTCCAACGTGCTTGCTATACTGAGTAGACATGGTTTCGGCCCTCCTTTAGGGCAATCTTTTGAACTTAAAATAATAAGATACTATTTTGGCGCGGTCAAGAAAAATCTTTCGAGGCCCCAAAAAATTTCACTATTCGGGGTAGATCCGCTTGACCAACTGATAGGTGTCGAGGATGGTTGCGTACTGCTCCTTGGGCCGGCTGGCCGACCAGACCTGGTAAGTACCAGCGGGGTGACTTTGTATGACGTGGTCCACGGCACCTTGCCGGCCACGCCTATCCAAGTGTTGAGGCCCCTCATCGAAGACTCGTCCTCCGGTACCTGGATTCCAGCTAGCATTGACGCAGAGATAGTAAAGTTTTTTCTTCATACTGTATCCTACTATTCGCCGCCGATTTTTTCGACTAGCCCCTTTACGTAGCCCTGGCGCAGCGCCGCCCACTGGACGTAGTCGAGGAGCTGGGTGCCACCGAGGAGGAAAAAGCGGTTGTCCTGGTCGACTAGACGACCCCCGATGGCTTCGATGGTAGCTCGGGTGGCGTCGATCGCGCTGGGCTCGGTCGACCACAGAGCCACTTCGACCCGCTCGTCGGCGAGTCGGTCCATCAAAGGGTCGAGACCCTCCAGGGCGGCGAGTATTTCTTCAAGGGTTTTGGTCACTTCAACCTTTCCTATTTCTCGTTGCCGGCCACAAAAAAGCGGTGATGGCCTGCGCCCCAAAGATCGCGGCGGCGGTAAGATAGGCGGGACCGGGAGCGCCGGTGGCCCAGGCGACGATGAGCGGGGCGGTCAAAAAGGCCAGGATCATATGGAAGACCAGGCGATGGATGTTGTATTCCATTAGTCCTTGGCCCTGTATTTCTCTTGGATATAGGCCAGCCGTTCGGATAAATCCTTGAAATGGTGGTCAAATCGGTCGGGTTCGACATCCACCCGGTTCCGCAGTTCGCTGACGTAGGCCACCGGCCAGGTCCGGAGGGCGGTTTCGGTCGCCGGGGTGACCGGGAAGCTAACCAGGTTCTGATACACCATGTCGTCAATCTGTTCCACATCCAAAATCTCATCGAACCGCCCGGGTCGGAGCAGGGCGGGGTGCATTTGGTCTTTGCGGTTGGCCGTGGCCAGGACCAACGGCACGCTTTTATTCAGGTATTCCAGGTTCTCGAGGGTACCCCCGTAGCTGTTGTTCAGTTCGTTGAGGATAATCGCGTCGGGAGCCAGGTCCTGCACTATACTCATGACCAGTTTGGTGCCGACCGGGTGGGTGCACTCGAGAATCACCGTGCGTTGGGCGACCTCGGCACACACTCTGTAAACCAGGGCGGTCTTGCCCGAGCCTGGGCTGCCACACAGAAGCACGGAGCGGCTTTTCTTATGGCTAGCATAGCGGCGAATCCCAGCCAGGATATTTTGCGCGTAGTGGGAGTCGTAGAGCTGCGTGATCGGCTCGGTTTCCATCCCATAGGTTTCGGCCCAGTGGCAAATGGTTCGCACACTAATAAAACCTTGGGAGGAATCCCACAGTAGTTTTGCCAGGGCAGCTTTGGCTCGCTGGGGGGTCACGTCTTTGCCACACAGAAAGGTTTTATCGCCGCGCTGACCATAGAGCACGACCCCCTGCAGGTCAAACACCGTCCACTCGTCGACCTGTCCGATAATGCGACTATTTTGCATCAGGACATCACACAGGCTCTCGTGGCCGGCCCCGCTCACAAACTGGAACGAATGCAACTTCGAGTCATCAAACAGCTTGGCGCGCAAGTGCTCGAGCACGACCCCGGAGAGGCCGACCCCGGCGCCCACGTAGTTGTGGAAGCCCGGTTGATTGCCCATACTGTTCAGCACCGTGGAATACGCACTCACGTGTTTAATGGCACGCTGCGCATTGATAACACCGCGGCGGAGTTTTTCCTTGAAGCTCGACACAGAGGGTTATTCCCTTTCTTCAGCAGAAAATATCAAGTTATTGATATTATTCAGATTCCTACTTCTCTCTATAAACTACGATTCCACGGGTCGGGTCGTAGGGTGACACCCTGACTTTCACTCGGTCCCCTAGCACTACCCGGATTTTATTCTGGCGGAGCTTGCCACCCAGTCGAGCGGTTATCACATGTTTTCCAGCCACCTGGACGCGAAAAAATCCGCCCGCCCCCACATCTACGATCAGGCCCTCAAGCTCTACATTATCGGCCGAACTCATCGCAGATTTTCCGAAAAGTTTAACACAGCGAATTCTCCAAAAAGTTTAACAGCGGCCTTATCATAAGCCATCGCAGCTTCCTCTTTTGAATCAAAAGTACCCAGATAAATTTTCTGTCGGTTTTTCATAATGGATGCTTCCCACCGCTTCCCAGAACTTGATGGCCGTACACCTTTGTAACCTGAAATATTGTTGCGAGGCAGAGCTCGATTTGCCCGTTGCTGAGTTACCGTAGCGACACGTAGGTTTGTGAATCTGTTGTCCAGAGTGTCGCGATTTTGGTGATCCACCTGGATTTGACTGCCTTTTCCGGGATGGAGCTCAGTTATCTCTCCCCTGGAGAACATAATCAACCGCTGCATGCTCATAGGCTGATTAGCCGCTTCATCTCGGGTAATAGCATAGCCGTTGTAAAAATGCCAGACATATTGATTGACGAGAAGGTAGTCTTCTTCCAGTACAACCGCATAACGTAGCTGCTTGGCGGTATAAATGGGCACCAGCCGACAGCCGCCTGGAGATTCAGCCCCAGTGTTTTTGAGCATTTCAGTTCGTTCGGCAATGAGCCTGGAACGTTTTTTGGCCTGATTTTTCTTTGCTGCGCATGGGCGGCAATCTTGTTGCCCGCGATACAGAAGTTTGTTAGACGAGACTTCTAACTCTCGACCGCAATCGCATTGGCACAACCATCGCACAATACCAGATTTTTGGGCGCGTCTGATAACTACAATATTTCCAAACCGTTTACCAGTCAAATCAATAAGAGCATTCATTATCGCTACTCATTACACTTCCTATACACTATTGATTACAGATTATTGAGCTATCCGACGCTGAGTCGGTCAGCCCACCCGCGGACCGCATCGTCATCACCGTAGACAGTGACCGCTACTTCGAGATCAGCATCTTGCGCCAGCTGAAAAAACGCCCGGATTTTGGACCAGGCTTCGCGACCGTGCTCGAGCTCGTTGAGAGTGGCCTGGTCAATGACGACGACCATGGGATCATTGGCGGTCACCCTCCGGATTTCATTACCATAGTAGTCGATGTGGGCAATGGATTCGAGGGAGCCGACGATGGCACGAGCAAACCGGGCCAACTCCCCGGGATCGAGTGGGTTAAAGCGGTAGACGAAATTTGTACTTCGTAGCCACGCTTCGAATGAGGTATTATTCTTTTGGCCGCCGAAAATAAATTGGATCATATATTAATCGAGCGAATGGGCGAGGAGCGGAGCCCGGCTCTCTTCTTCCTGGGGGTGGTCGTCATTGAGGAGGCGGGTTAATGATTCGGCGTAGCGGAGCAGGCTCTCGTACTCGGCTAAAACCAGCTCGGCTAGCTTTTCTTGTCGGCGACCGCGGGCCTGCTCCTTTACATGAGAGAGCAGGGTGGCCAAGGTGCCCAGGGCCGGCAACGTATACGGCATTAGGCCTCCTTCGCGGGGGAAGCCTCCCGCTTGCGCTTTTCCAGGCGAGCGGCAGCGCGCTGCTTATTAACCTCTTGCCGGGCGCGCAG
>Ga0193708_1000347_pt1 | contig 11128 bp, 15 predicted proteins | sample H3c1metaG_FD_160570 | JGI IMG/M metagenome (GOLD analysis project Ga0193708, IMG submission 160570) | Soil microbial communities from a riparian zone of the East river system, Colorado, United States - H3c1 | ecosystem: Environmental > Terrestrial > Soil > Riparian zone | place: USA: East River...
GTACACATCCTCAAACCCTGCATCAAAGGAGTGGAGTGTACATGACTTAACCTTACCTGGTGCCTTGATGCGCTTGAGGATCACATCAACCTCATCACCGGTCTTAGCCCGCTCGTCCTCGATGAGGTCCTTGTATTCCTTGTGTCGGACTACGCCCCACCACACAACCCGCTTCACATCCCCTGCGACCCTCAGAGCATCGCTGTCGTGCGTTGGGAGGGGAACGGGTATATCGCCTTCATCTACGGCTATGCGTACCGCTCCAAGCATCCTAGCCGTTCGCTTCAATCCGAACGGATCATCGCTCTCGGCAAAGTTCCGGATGATCTCCAGCTTAGCCGGACCGATCCCCTTGACTCGCAGGATCTTGGACCAGCTATCGAATGGCCCCTTCTCTGCTCGATCACGGATGATCTCTGCAGTGATCTTCTCACCAACACCAGGCACCTGAGCAAAGCCAGCGAGGATTTCGCCGTTGTCGCCCAGAGTCCAATCCTCCCCAGACCTATCAAGGTCAGGAGGGAAGACCTTCACGCCGTGCCGCTCCGCATCCCAGAGGAGTTTCTGGATGGGCTTCTGGTCCCCTCCTGTCTTAGCCTTTCGTAGCGAAGCTGTGTAGAAAGCCTGCGGGTAGTGGACCTTGAGATACATAGTCCACCAGGCCAACATCGAGTAGCTCACAGAATGGGCTATGTTGAAACTATATTGGGCTGAGGTAACCATTCGAGCCCAGATGGTCTTTGCGAGGTCCGGCTCAATGCCGTAGTTATCCCGCGCGCCATCTTCGAATACCTGGTACATTTTATGGAACTGACCTTCACCGAGTTTCTTGCTGATGATACGGCGGATGTCAGATACCTTGGTGACCGGGAATCCTCCGATGTCCTTAATGATCTGGAGGATCTGTTCTTGGTAAACGATCTGATAGAAGGTATCTGCTGTGTACTTATCGACGGCTGGGTGGAGATGTTCTGCTTCACGCCGTCCGTGCTTGACCTCGCAGTAATTCGATGTTACCCCAGAGAACAAAGGCCCAGGCCGCGACAGCGCGTTAGCATCCGATATCTGCATAAAGTTATCCGGACAGACGTCTGCGTTTACCAGTCGAGTCGCACGACCCTCGAATTGGAATATGCCCACGACATCATTCCGCTGGAATCCTGCGAGGGTCTCAGCGTCATCGAGCGGAATGGCATAGAGATCCTCCAAGGTCAAGCCGGTAAGGTCTAGGCAGATCGCAATCATGCCCATGGTCGAGAGTCCCAAGGCATCAATCTTCAGGATGTCGAGGTATTCGGCATCATACTTGTCGATGCTCAAAACCTTAAGCTGTCGCTTATCTTTCCCAGAGGTTTTGCTATAGACAGCACAGACGTCCGTTAGCGGAGTTGCACCGACCACGAGGCCAGCGGCGTGGACTGACATCCCACGCATGTCTCCCTCCAGCCTAATGGCTTGCCGGAGTTTAGGAAATTGCTCAAAGATTGCCTGTGCTGCAGGGAACAATTCGAGGGTGTCCAATAGACTCGACTCAAATCGTGAGTCCCCTGATGAACGCTCGATCACCAGATCATTAACGGTATCCGCAGCCCTTTTGGGAATGCCATAAACACGCGCCACATCATTGATGCTGTTCTTCCCACGGTACTTAACAAAGTTCCCTATGTTGCCAACCCGGTCTGCGCCGTACTTCCGAGTGAGGTATTGCCGGACCTCATCACGACGATCATCAGCAAAATCAAGATCGATGTCTGGTGGATCCTCCCGTGTGATATCAATGAACCGTTCAAACATCATTGTGGGGAATTGTAGCGGATCAATCTCTGTTATTCGAAGAAGATAGCATACCAGAGATGCAGCAGCAGAACCACGAGCAGGACCAACAGGAATTCCAGAATCTTTGGCATAACGGACAGCGTCAGATAGGAGTAGGAAGTAATCAACAAAATCCTTTGCCTCGATCAGCCGCATCTCATAGTTGAGCCGTTCCTTGTACTTGATTTTATCCAGCAGTTGACCCATGCCTCGATATTTCCAACCAGCCACAATCCAGCGGCGAAACAGGGACACCGAGGTATAGCCATCAGGGCATGGATAGCGTAGTCGTTCCGCCTTGGGAAGGGTAACGGCGCAACGGTCGCCTATCGTCGCGGCGCTCTGTACTGCCCCTAGCGCTGTCTTACGGCTCAACCCGGTAGCGGTGAGCCTTTCGACTACGGCGGCGTCTGACAGGGGTGGAGAGAGCTTGATGTGATAACCCCAGGACCGTTCTTGATCCTCGAATGATTTAGCCCCCCGGTGTGCGGAGTGGAGGATAATCTGCATGTCGCTATCCTCCGGCCTGGGGTAATGCACATCACCAGTTGCTACAATTGGGATGCCCGTTTTTGCCGAGATATCTGCCAATGCCAAATTGGTGTTTTTAGTTCTATCGAGTTCTGGGAATGCTTGTGCCTCCAAATAATAGCGATCACCAAGGATGTCATGGAATCGCTGTGCTGTCTCCAGAGCCGCAGAGAGATCTGCCTCGTGTTCGGTGATTCCTTTTCCGCCAAGTAGGTCACAGACCAATTTGGATCCAGAACAACCCGATAGAACGATGAGCCCTTCCTGGAGTTCATTGAACATTTCAAAGGAAACGGTTGGTTCATAGTAGTGCCCTTCCGCCCAACCCCTTGATACCAATTTGAGCATGTTGATATAACCAGTCTGGTTCTCTGCCAGAACGGTAAGGTGCCATTTGTAACGGGAACGGTTCTCTTCATCAACGGCGCCCGTATATAGCTCGACACCAAAGATCGGTTTGATGCCCGCCTTGAGTGCTGACTTCTCCAAGCGAACGTGACTACTGACATTGCCGTGCTCGGTAAGCGCCAATGCAGGCATACCTAGTTCGACAGCCCGCGCAACGTGCTTCTCTGGAGACCCGTATCCGTCGCCATATGAGTACGTTGAATGACGCTAAGTGATGAAGTGATACATATTGCATATCCTTCTTCATCGGGCATCACCTCCTTTGCGTCCAGCGAATTTGCCGGACTCATCCCGCACAGTCCACCCATTGCGGATATGTGCATATCGTCTATTGTTTTCTGCCCTAGTTACGGGCTCCAAATGTGATGGCCTAACACAGCGCCAATTATTGCATTTGTGGTCTAGCTCCAGTCCATCCGGAACCCTTCCGACTTCTTGTTCATAAAGCCATTTGTAAGCACACACAGCTCTTTTGCCATCTTGATTGGCACTGAATACCGGACCATTGCGCTCTGCGTCAGTCTTGTGTTCATCCGGAATCCAAATCCAGCAACAATTTTCGCCAGGCAGTTTACGGACCTTCTCAAAAAATCGAATGCGCCAATGAACCTTTGGTCTGCCCGTAGATTTGCGCATCCTCCTTCCGTTCTTGTCAACTATATATTCCCCTGTGTATTCCTCATCTCGCTTGGGTATTTTGTTTTCGGCACCATACCAGGTTTCGGCAATCTTGTCGGATTGTTCAGCACGCTCTGCTGGGTCAGCCCATTTAGCAAGCATGCGCAGACGCTGCGTCTCTCTCCGTTCCGGAGTCCAGCCCTTCCTTGCCCCATCAGCCGTTCCCATGAAGCGACCTTATCGTATGCCAATGGAAGTGCTGTGGTGGTGAAGGCTGACGTATTTCATGCACCCTCGCTGAATGCATCATTTGCTTTTTCGAATTCCTCAAGGGACATTTTCCCAACTATGTGCCGTTGCCCCGGAAGTTGTATTACAAACAGCACCCCTGGTCTTTTATCATCACCTCCCAATTCGCTTACCCTTCCGATCCTCTCGACCATCCCTGATTCTGTTCCCTTCCCTCTCAGATCATTCCAGGGATTTGTATCAAGGTCTTTTCTTATGCTAACTTTTTTCATCTCGGCAGCTCCTGTGGCTCAAGGGAGAAGTGAATGGGGATTATGGTCTGAGTTGTACCGACAGTTGGCGGCCGCATATCAGAAGCAGCTATCAGCTTACCCATAACCTCCCAGAATGCGTCCTGTCGAGTTACCCCACGGTGACTCGGCTCCCATTCACCTTGCCAACCATAGACCTTTCCATCATCAGTCATCACCGCCATGACTGCAAAGAACTTCATCAGACTAGAGTTCCTATTCCATTCGGCACTAGCGAGAAGAACAACACGATAGCGATGCGCATAGTCACTATCCGTTTACGCATCAGGCTCCTTTTCCGTGGTGTTCGGCAATGTCTCCAGCCAGGCATGATATACATCAGCCTTGACTCGAATGAGCTTGGGGCCTAGCCTTTTCCCTCCAGGCATCCTTCCACTCTCCAGCATCCGATAGACTGCCATCCTGCTAATCCGCAGATCTTTTGCGATCTCGGTAACCGTATACCACTTCGGTTTATCGCTCACAACTTCCCAAATCGATCCAGGAGGGTAAGCCGGATGCTCCCACGCTTATCTGCGTCCAGAGCGCCTAGCCCTTGGAATCCGTAGTCTGCTGGGTAAACGTAGCTGGTCCCCTCTATCCGACCGGTACGGCGCCGTACCTTTATGGTCTTGACCGTCTCGCAGCGATCGCACGGCATACTCCACAGGAGGTATCCGCCGTCGCTTGTGACGTCGCCTCGATTAACATTCCATAGATGCTGCCAGATACGGCATGTCAGGTGTGATGTGAACTTCTTGTTCATTTGTTTGGTGAGTTTTGCTGTTGTCATCTCGACACATCCCCAATGCTTTTGCTGACCATACGATCTATCATAATGCGGTGTAGTCGAGAGTTGCTGTGTGGCCCAAAGGCTACGTGATTAGCAACCCACAGAGAGCCAAGTGCAACAGCCGCTCGACCAATAAGGTGCCACGGCTTACGAGGGTGGATGCCTGTAATGCGACGGGTGTGTACAGAGAGCGTGTTATCGAACTCTCCTTTCCGAAGTGCGTAACCTTCTAGGGCAGCAAAGCCACTCGCCGTTATCGCCAGCCAGATAATCCAGGCCCATGTGTAGCGTCTTGGTCTCATACCAGGATCGTACTCTCCCTGTACAACCCTGCGCGCAGCCCCTAGTTGGACGCTACGGCGCTTAGAGGGCCCTGGCCTACCCGATTACCCTCTGATCTCCCCTAGCGCCGTAGCGACCATGAGGGCCACGCCTAGACCTTGATCAGTTGGGTGACCACGGCTAGATTCTCTTCCTTGACACCGAACAGGAAATTGGCCCCTAGTCGGAAGGGCAGCTCATTCTTCCCCTTGGCATAGTACGGATTGTCCAGCAGATTCTTCCATGTGTCAATAACAAACGGCGTCTTGTGGTCGAGGTCTTGGAGATAGGACAGAGACTGTCCGTGTGGTACGAGGATGTTAAATGGGCAACCCGGCTTGAGCACCCGGCCAACCTCCTGTAGAACATTGAGGGGATTGGCTATGTGCTCCATGAAGTGCGTGGCGATAACTCCACCAACCCTGTCCGCGCTATATGGAATGACACCCTTCTCTGCATCCCAATCCGGGTAGTCGAGCCCAACCGTTCCGATAACGGGCTTGTTGCCTGGACCTAGGTTGAGGATAGGTCCATCACCGAATGGGGCCCAGTCAGGCAATACCCGGTCCAGGCCCATTTGTGCAAACCCCACAGGATTCCATTCAATATCGGTTAGATGCCAGGTGCTGTTCATCTATCGACCTCCGTTGACATCGATGATTGCTCCAGTCATTTGTGCCGGGCCAAACAGCAACCAACGGATAGTATCTGCGATCTCATTCTTGGTGGCACGTCGTCCTGTAGGGACATTAGAGCGCTCATAGGCTAGGGCCTGTTCAGAGGTCCAGTCTCGGAACAAGGGCACCGTAGCATCGATGTAGTCGCTCATAGGGGTGTCCTCTACCATCCCAGGAGCTACGCCGTTAATGCGCCAGCGTGGCGCTAGTTCCCGCGCCATAGTCCGGATTGCCATCTCCAATGCGGCCTTAGAGGAACAGTAGGCAGTCGAGCCACGCATTGGAATTCTGGCCGCATCCGAGGTTACGGCGACAGCGGAAACTCCCCCACCAGGCCACCACGTCTCGTGTGCGGATACGATCATGATGAAGCCTAGGACGTTTACCTGGTAATGATCCGTCAGGTCACCATAGACAATCTTATCAACCCAATTCAGCCGATTGACACCAGCTGAATAGATGATGTGAGTGAATGGACCGTGCTTGATGAGATATCCGTTGATATCACTCTCTACCCTGACATCCAGTTCATTTGGAGTGGGCCGTAGCCACTCGGCTCCCAGCTGTGGAGCAGACAGGGAATTGAATGTGGCCTCTCCGATGCCGGAGTTACCACCGATGATCAGACCTTTCACTTCCCCTCCTTATCCAGCATTTCGATGGTGAGGAATAGATGCCCAATCAGATCCATACAGATCTCACGGGGTTGCTCTCCGGTAAGCTTCTTGCCATCCCAGAGCGCACGGCGTAGCTTAGCTAGCTTGCGGTGGATATCGGAGTACTGCCCAGCAAGGCCAAGGTCATCCGCGCTATCCCCATAGTCCGCATTCTTCTGCAGGAATAGGTCGCGCCATTCCGGTAGAAGCTGCTCCATAATTTGCTGTGCGGATGCGGATGGCCAGAGGTCTCCAACCTCAACCGGAAATGTGTGCCCTTTGCTGAGTTCCATTGTCATGATGAATTCTCCAATTCTCGATATCGGTTAGCAGACAGCGTCGCAAACCCAAGAGGTCATTGACTCGACTTGTCAATCCGGATTCAAGACCCTGGTTATAAGGTTGGTTCCGGAGATAGACGTTTGGGATACCAATCTCATGTGCCATGGCTATCTGCTCTTTGAGATCATCCACTACGGCGACAATACGATCAACACCAACCTGCCGGACTAGCTCTGGGTACTTGTCCTCTCCGAACAGGACAGCATCATACTCGATGTCGTTTCGCCGTAGCCAATGCCGGGTATCCGGATCAATGTTATCGAGCCGTAGATAGGGCCGCGTGGTACAGATCCAGACCTCTGCCCCTTCTCTCTGGATGGCTTGGGTTAGCGCTCCAGCGCCCAAATATGCGGGCATCCAGCGTTTCAGCCCACCCTGGCGATAGGCAAGTTTACAGTCCCGATAATCACGCTGACTTATCTTCATGTGTTGCCATAGTGGCAAACCTGGGTTGATCTTCTCAGGCTTAGGCATAACCAAACCGAAATAGTTCTCTGCGAATTGCAGAAAGTGTCGATGGTAGTCGCCTAGCGTACCGTCGATATCGAGCGCCACAACCGGCTTACCCGCACCATTACGGAACTTGTTCTCCACCCGTCTCACATCCTGGATTTAATTCAGTGGGGAATGCCTCGAATATGTTACGGATCATATCGCACAGGATGCAGTCCTTTGGATTGCCAGTACACTTTGTTGCGGAATTTTCCTGTTCTGAATACTCTATGACGACATCCTTGAATGAACGTCGCCTTTGTCCATCTGTCATCTTTCCTCCAACTTATTCATAAGGGCAATTGTTTGATTATACACATCGTGTACCAATACCCCTTTCTTCCAAGCGCCGTAACGTCCCATCCGTACAATGTCCGGAAAGCAATTGCAATTAGTGTCAAGAGGCTTCTCTACAGTAGCAGTGTCGGCATTGGGCGGATCAGTCCACTCTGTAGTTGAATAGCCAAATACCGTCGCATGCCGATACCACATTTGTTTATCTGTCCCATCGCAGATAATTGAATTGTTTCTTGTCATGCCGGGACTTGTGCTGCCACTAGCAAATACGATGTGGCTATTGAATTCGTGTTGGCCCGGTTTGTGACAAATGTGCTTTGCCGGGATGGTCGAGATTATGGCGTCAAATTGTCTGGGATCAAGGAATGGATTGACAATCCAGCTTGGGGAGATATTTGCATTGACAAATTTCACGCTGCCCCAGCGCCGTTTATTCTGGATGATCTTCCCCCACAGTCGGCTGTAGGTCTCTCGGATGTCCCAGGCTACATGCTCCCCTATAAAGTCCTCTGGCGATACCTTGCCGTCCCAGAGATGGCCATAGACCTTTCGTCGGTACTCCTCTGGGGTTCCGGCTAGGGAATAGCTCACCGATGCCGTAGGAACATCCTCGTAGCCGGGTATGGGTGCATGAAGGTACTGGCATCCATATAGCTTACTCGGCTCCTTTGTGTTGGCTACCATCGTGACATTCCCGCCAGCCCGAAGAACAGCTTGTGCCGCTGCTAGCCCAGATGGACCGACTCCAAAGATCATGACTTTAATCGCGGTGCTCATGTGGCAATTCCATTCGTAGCCAGCGATGGAGGTGTTCGTGAAAGGTCCTATACATCTTTAAGGTCTGTGGGTCAATGATCGGAAGGATTGAGGTAAGTCCTGGTAGTTGATCAGCGTGCCTTTTATTGAAGTGTTGAATGAATGTGGTGTCATCCATCTCATTAGCGGATACTACCATAATCAATTCTTGTTGTTGCATGATCCTCCCTTCTGTGAATAGGGCAGCTGTGCTGGGAGATCTCTACTGAGCACCAATGCGACTCCCCATGACGTCTCATGGATCTACGCCCACTCGGTAACCTCACTACCAGCACAGCCACCCTAACCACAGATTCGTTCTCGCACCCTAGTCGCCTAGGTTGTCACCATGCGCCCGTTTATCTGCGGTGGTCAGAGTCAGAACGGCGGATCGTCACCATCAAGATCGTCATCATCGACAGTGTCGATATCCATGGGCGGAAGGTACTTGGCAATTTCAATCTTGCCTTTGTATTCCCCCTTCTTCACCACAGAGGTCCTGATGCGAATGTCGGCAGGGAATTCCACCTTGCCGATTTTGTCGACAGAGGTACCAACCTTGTCCTCTTCCCCAACAATGGTTCGGCCTTGGATATCCCGCAAGGTAATACCAAGGGCATCAAGGAAGGGCTGCCACATAAATTTGCACTGCGGCAGAGAGAAGAGGATGTTATCCCAACAAGGCCAACCGTCGTATGTCTTGCGCTCATCCTGGTTGCCATTGGCCTCGAATACGGCCTTGAACATCCAGTCGCCAGCAGCCGATTGGACTAGCCAGACCTTGTTGATCTGCCCCGCCAGGATGATTCCAGCAGGGGGCTGAGGGCCATCATACTCCTCAAAGCCACTTTCCTCATACTCCTCATCGCTGAGGGCCTGCCAATCGACATCATCCTTGCCCCACTTCATCTTTGCCATGTGTCACTCCTCTTCATCATCATCGAATGAGACGTCACCATCATCGGTGTCGTCAGGGTCGAACTCTTCGACAACTCTAGCTGGCTTGGTCTTGCGTGCTGGCTTCTTGGGCGCAGGCTTGGCCTGGCGACGGCTTACGGCGCGATTGTGGGACTCTTGTGAATCCTCCCCATCACCATCGCTGTCCTCATCTTCCTCTGCTGCCTTGGCTGCAGCCAGTTCCCTACGTTGCGCCGCTAGTTTCTGCGCACGCGTCTGACGTCGCAACGGGGGCTCTGGTGTGCCTTCCTCTTCCTCCCCATCATCGCTGTCTTCTTCATCCTCTTCCGTGGCTATAGGCTGAGCCCTACGGCCACGAGCGGGCTTGGCTGGAGTCCGGGTAGGGGTACGCCGTCGCGACGGCTTAGAAGTGGGCTCTTCATCCCCATCATCCCAGGAGTCATCTTCCTCATCATCACCATTGGTGATTTCGAGAACTATTGTCTTGTCTTCTTGAATGGATCCAGCGCCGTGTTCCGCACTCTCCTCAATTGCCTCAATGATCTCCGGCATTGTCGGCGCGATAACAACGGCGGTGTGTGCATTGTAACGGTCCTTGGCAAAATATGGGGGCCTGGTTTTGGTAAGGAGCTTCCAGACCGGGTCATTGGTCTTCTTGTCAGTCACTGCCTTCAGGCAATAAACGCCGTCCATCTGTGCGCATACATACTGCGCAATGGCATAATCTTTGCCGATGATATTCGGCATAACAAGGTCTTCACCTTCGGCATCCTCTTTGTGCATCGAGGTAGCGACAAAGATGACGCCAATGTCCATGTCAATGATGCGGTCGATAAACCGCTTGAACATGTTCTGCCACTTCTGGTGATTTTGAATCGCAGGAATATCGAGGTCTCTGGTCTCATTCTCCTCGACTTCCTTTTGCAGAATCCAGCGTAGCAGAAGCTCCTGCATCTTGGTAACGCTATCGAGGATCATCCAGTCACGCCGCTTGGCAGTCTTCTGGAGATCATCAACGAAGTCGAGAGCGGCCTCAACATGCTCCCACGTCGGTGCCTTGATCAGCTTAGATTTGCTGCCGAATCGCTTGGCGCTGATCGCGCCCTTTTCCGTGCTGAGCATAACCGAGTTGGGGGCCATGGCAGCAAACGGCGTCTTGCCCACACCGCTGTCGCCGTACACCAGGAAGTTAATTGACTCGTTGAAGTCGGCCAGATCCTCCATCTGAATTCTGGGGAGTTCACGAGCTGAGGTATTGGGGGCAGTCTTGCGAGGGGGCAATTCAGTTCCTATTCACTAGCAGACTTCCTGTGATCTGCATACGGGTCCTTCTGAACATACATAGCCTTGGCGTATTCGCGCCAGTCATCCCCGCCCTTCTCATGGAGGGTACACATATCATAGAAGTCGCATTGCCAGCGACAATCAGATGTCGGAGTTTTGAAGAGTCTATCTGGGCGTTTCCGTGCCGCGTTCATCCATACAGCTTCATCTTGAATGCGCCGTATCATCGTGTGGCGCTCGGCGCGTGTACGCTCAACCGGCTCACGAACGAAATTGGGCTTGGGTTGATTCTTGCTTATAGCACCATTCTTGTTGAGTCGCATTCCCCTGGCATCTATTGGTCGCTCATCAGGCACAGACTTCTTAAGGAAGTTATACATGATTCCCTCGATGGAGTCTCCTTTGCGGAGTACACCCGCATCCTCCAGGACCTTGCTTGCCACTGCCCAATAGGACCCGGCTTGGTCATCAAGAGGAAGATGGGCAAGGGATATCTGCTTAGCCGTCTTGTGTTCGCCTAGCCAGATGGTATCATCCTCAAGATCTCGGTACACGAGGTCGAAGGTTCCGGCATAGATTGCGAGGTCTGCTGCACCGGAGTGCTTGGGGATAACAAGCTGAAAGGATTGCTCTGGGGCTATG
>Ga0193708_1000348_pt1 | contig 11121 bp, 5 predicted proteins | sample H3c1metaG_FD_160570 | JGI IMG/M metagenome (GOLD analysis project Ga0193708, IMG submission 160570) | Soil microbial communities from a riparian zone of the East river system, Colorado, United States - H3c1 | ecosystem: Environmental > Terrestrial > Soil > Riparian zone | place: USA: East River...
GGCTTACAATTAATGGCCTTACCCCGGGCACAGAATATGGCTACCAGTATTTAATTGATAACAGTATTAGAACTGCCGATCCTTATGCACAAAAAATACTGGATCCGGCAAATGACCAGTTCATTGATAATATTACTTATCCCAATCTTAAGCCATATCCAACAGGATTAACGACGGACATTGTAAGTATTTTTCAAACAGCAGAACCGCAATACAGCTGGCAGGTCAATAATTTTGTAAAGCCGGATAAAAAAAACCTGGTGATCTATGAATTGCTGATAAGGGATTTCACGGCACAACATAGCTACCAATCGCTTATTGATTCTTTCCAGTATCTTAAAAATTTAGGGATCAATGCCATTGAGCTAATGCCCATAAATGAATTTGATGGCAATGAAAGCTGGGGCTATAATTCTTCATTTTATTTTGCACCTGATAAATATTATGGTACTAAAAATAAATTAAAAGCATTTATAGACACCTGCCATCGTAATGGAATAGCAGTGATCCTTGATATGGTGTATAATCATTGCACGGGTAATGCACCACAGGCAAAAATGTATTGGGATGCTGCCAATAACCGGCCGGCTGCAAACAACCCGTGGCTGAATCCCATAACCCCGCATGCCTATGCATTCTTTAATGATTTCAACCATACTTCCACCGCCACCCAATACCTGGTGCAGCGCTCAATAGATCATTGGCTTACTGAATATAAAATAGATGGCTTCAGGTTTGACCTTGCAAAAGGATTTACGCAAACGCCAAGCAACCCAACTACGATTGAAAATTATGATGCAACAAGAGTTGCCAATTTAAAAAGATATTATGACGGAACTGTGCCCGCTCATCCCGGCACCTATATGATCCTGGAATTTTTAGGAACACTTCCCTGCCAGGAAGAACAGGAATTTGCTGCACATGGATTCATGCTTTGGGCCAATAGCAATTTTTCATATAACCAGTGTACAATGGGCTTTGCAGCAAATTCAGATATTTCTCCGGTGGTTTACAGCAGCCCGCAAAGGGCATTTAATAATCCTGCCGCAGTTGGCTATATGGAAAGCCATGATGAAGAACGAACCATGTACAAGAATTTAACCTTTGGTAATGCTGCAGGCAGTTATAACGTAAAGAACCTGCCAACCGCATTGGCGAGAGAAGAAGCTGCAGCTGCGGTATTCTTCACAGTACCCGGTCCTAAAATGATCTGGCAGTTCGAAGAAAGGGGATATGATATTCCGCTCAATTTTGGAGGTTCCAATGTTGCCAATAAGCCGCCTCATTGGGAATATATGCAGGACCTAAACCGACGGCATTTGTATGATGCTTATAAAAGTATTATCCAGTTACGTTTAAATAATCCTGCTGTTTTTAATAATACCACATTCAGCTATGATTTTAACAGCGGGCTTGTTAAATTATTCCAGATCGCTGATCCAGGCAGCAGCGGTTTAAAAGTTACCGTAGTTGCAAATCTTGATGTAACCGTCCAATCAAAATCTGTTACATTCCAAACAACAGGTAACTGGGTAAACTATATCAGCAATGGTACAGGTACGGGTATAAACGGCAGCACCGGTATAACATTTTCTCTAACAGCAGCAGCTCAAACCATAAGTTTACAACCGGGAGAATATCATATTTATGTTAACGCGCCTGCATGTGCAACGGCATCGCCTACAGCAACCACGCCGGTAAATTACTGCCTGGGCGCCACAGCAACAGCATTATCCGCAACAGGAACAAATTTGCTTTGGTATACTTTACCGGCAGGAGGTACAGGAAGTGCAATTGCACCAATACCTTCTACAAGTACTGTTGGCACTACGGCTTATTATGTCAGCCAGACAATAGGCTGCGAAAGCCCAAGACTGGCAATTGCTGTAAATGTTTCTGCAACAACAGCACCGCCTACCGTCACCAGTCCTGTAACTTATTGCCAGAATTCTGTGGCAGTACCGCTTAATGCTTCAGGTACCGGCCTTTTGTGGTATACTGCTGCAACAGGTGGCACAGGCAGCTCAACCGCCCCAACGCCATCAACAAACCTGGCGGGCAATACAGCATATTATGTTAGCCAGACTCAGAATTGCGGGGAAAGCCCAAGGGTTGCAGTTAATGTTGTGATAACTGCTACACCACCTGCATCTACGGGCTTAAATGTAACAGGTATAACCGCAAACTCAGCAGTGCTGAACTGGAACACAACACCTGGAAATTTTTATACGGTAGATTATAAACCTGCTGTTTCCGCAACCTGGATAAATGCAGCGAATGCTGTTGGCACAGGTACCGTAACCATTAATAACCTTAACCCCGCAACTTTATATAATTGGCGTGTGGGTACGAACTGCTCTGCAAATCCTGTTGCTAATTATGCTACAGCACAGTTCCTCACCATTTCTCATAATAACCAGATCAATGATATAAAAGATGGATTTGGGATCAGGATATCGCCTAATCCTGTTAACGGAAGAGCACTGATCGATTATATTATTCCCGGTTATGGAACGGTAACCATTACGTTGATCAATTCATTCGGGCAAAAAATTCAAACACTGGTCAATACCGCTCAACTAAGGGGGCAATACCAGCTGGCAGTAGATCACCAGTTTAAAGCATTGGCCAAAGGCTCCTATTTCCTGAAATTACAGCAAAACGGGAGAGGCTATTTTACGCAATTTGTAAAATATTAAATTCCTTTAACTAAAACATTGTTAGATATGATAACAGCAGCAAATGGCAAACAGGTAAAAAATATAAAAAGCCTCCTGGCAATTCAGTCGGAGGTGGAAAGCACCAACCGCATTGCTTTATCTGTTGATTGCGTGATCTTTGGTTTTGATGAGAACAAACTAAAAGTCCTGTTGATCCGGAGCGATCTTAAGAAATACCAAAGCAAATGGTCTTTATTGGGAGACCTTGTGGGCCAGGCTGAGGACCTGGATGCAGCCGCTTACCGCATCTTAAAACAACGTACGGGCCTTGATGATGTTTACCTTGAACAGGTACAAACTTTTGGATCTGTTAACCGTCATCCTGCGGGGCGTGTGGTAACAGTCGCTTATTGTTCCCTGATAAACGTAAGGCACCATAAATTAAAAATACTGGATAATGAATTACACTGGCATGATGTGCAGGGTGTTACTGATCTTGCATTCGACCACCAGCAGATATTTATCACCTGTTACCAATGGCTGCAAAAAAGGATCCAGGAACATCCGCTGGGCTTTAACCTGCTGCCCAGGAAATTTTCATTGAGAGACCTACAGAATCTTTACGAGGCTATATTGGATACGAAAATGGACCGGAGAAATTTCCGCAAGAAATTTTTTGCTATGGACTTTCTCATCGATATCAACGAGATGGAGCAGGATGTACCCCACCGGCCAGGCAAGTTATATAAATTCAATTACGATAAATACGAGAAGAAAAAGAAGAAGTGGGTGGGTATTGACTTTTAAGCCTCCCGGAGACGTTAAATCAATACGTAATTTTTTTGTAAAAAAAATTAACAATTAATTGCTATTATCAAAAAAAACTTTACATTGTGTAAATTTTACACATTTAAATAGTGTAGGTTTTTACCCAAACTGCCAGAATACGATCGCTAATTTTTAAAAACCGAAATGCTTGTTTTATGAGAAAAAGTACAAGACAAATCTACCAGGCTTTACTGCTGTCATTTTCACTGTTATTATTTTCCGCAATTGCATTTGCACAAAATGTTGTGACCGGTAAAGTCATGGATTCAAAGGACGGATCTCCGGCCCCCGGCATAACTGTAACAGTTAAAGGCTCAAAAACGGCCACACAAACAGCAGCAGACGGAACATTCAGGATCAGTGCTCCTGCCAATGCTACACTTGTATTTACTTCTGTGGGTTTTGGCCAGCAGGAATCTGCGCTTAACGGCAGATCGGCCATCGAGGTAAGTCTCGTTCAAACCAACCAGCAAATGAATGAAGTTGTTGTTGTGGCTTATGGTACCCGCCGGAGAGGAGACCTTACAGGTGCGGTAACTTCAATATCCGCAAAAGATTTTCAAAAAGGCGTTGTCAATTCTTCTGAGCAATTGTTACAGGGTAAGGTAGCAGGTTTGGAAATTATAACCGGCGGGGGTTCGCCGGGCGGAGGAAGCAAGATCCGCATCAGGGGCGGAGCCTCGTTCAAGGCAAGTAACGAGCCTTTGCTTGTGATCGATGGTGTTCCTGTAGAAAGCAACAGTGTAAGCGGATCTTCAAATCTTTTAAATTCAATTAACCCTAATGATATTGAATCCATTTCAGTTTTAAAAGATGCTTCTGCTACTGCACTGTATGGTTCAAGGGCATCAAACGGAGTACTTATTATCACTACCAAAAAGGGAGTGAGGGGCAAAGTAAAATATAATTATAACACACAGTTATCTACCGGTGTGATTGGCGAAACCGTAAAAGTACTGTCCGGCGATGAAGTAAGGGCAATCATCAATGCAGACGGGAATACAAATTATACAACATTATTAGGAACTGCCAATACAGATTGGCAAAAAGAAATTTACCGTGCAGCTTTTGGCTGGGATAATAATATAAGCGCCAGCGGTGCGATTAAGAATATACCCTTCAGGGCCTCACTTGGTTATTTAAACCAGGACGGTACTTTAAAGACGGATAATTTTAAACGGTTTACTGCATCATTAAATCTGACTCCTAAGTTTTTAGACGATCATTTAAGCGTTAGCCTTGCTTTAAAAGCAAGCAATACAAAGAATAACTGGGCCAACCAGGATGCAATCGGCGCTGCGATAGCTTTTGATCCTACACAAACAGTAAAATCTTCTACCGGTAAATTTGGCGGATATTACGAATGGGTGGATGGCGGCGGAGCATTAATTGACCTGGCTACCCGTAACCCTGTAGCATTGCTGAACCAACGGGATAATAAATCAAGTGTGAACCGTTTCATCGGAAACATACAACTTGACTATAAGATCCACTGGTTTCCCGATCTGCATGTTTTGTTTAATTTTGGTATAGATAATGCCAGCGGCAGGGGCAATGATAATATAGATTCAGCTTCTGCAACCAATTATAAAACAGGCGGCCGTAAAACGCATTATGAACAAAAGAAAATTAATACAATTACTGATATACAATTATTCTATAGTAAGGATCTAAAAAAACTAAAAACCAAGGTTGATGTTTTAGCAGGGCATAGCTACCAGGATTTTGTAACCAAGGTTAAGAATTTTTCATCTTTCAGTTATAGATCAATTGCTGATCCTATTAACCCCCAAAAGAAAGATACTATTGCCGGTTCTGAACAGAATTTCCCTACAGATAAGCCCGAGTGGCGCTTAGAATCATATTTAGGCAGAGTGAATATTTCAATAGCCGATAAATACCTGGTAACCGCTTCGCTTCGCAGAGATGCCAGTTCAAGATTTGCAAAGGAAAACAGGATCGGGTATTTTCCGGCTGTAGCTCTTGCCTGGAAAATAAAAGATGATCTTTTCAAAAAAGTTAATGTTTTAAGCGATTTAAAACTGAGATTGAGCTGGGGTTCAACAGGTAACCAGGATGGAATAGATTATTATTCTTACCTGCCATATTATTCGCAGAGCAACAATGCTGCCCAATACCAGTTTGGTAATACCTATTATAGCTTTTTACGTCCTTCGGCTTATGACCCTACCAGGAAATGGGAAACAACCACTACTACTAATGCAGGCCTTGATTTTGGGTTGCTCAATAACAGGATCACGGGTTCCGTTGATTATTATTTCAAAAAAACAAAAGACCTTTTAAGTGTTGTTCCGGTAGCTGCGGGGGGCAACTTTAATATTGAGTTGTTAACCAATGTTGGTAATATGGAGAACAGAGGGGTTGAATTTACGCTAAACACAGTACCCATTAAAAAAACAAATTTGACATGGGAGTTTGGTTTTAATTTTACATACAACACAAGAGAAATTACCAACCTCTTAAAACAGGAGGATCCCAACTTTACCGGTATCCCGGGCAGTGGAATAGCCGGAGGTACCGGAAATAATATCGGCAGACTGGCTGTAGGATACAGTCCTTTTGTTTATTATGTTTTCAAACAGGTTTATGATCCCTCAGGCAAACCCATTGAAGGGCTTTACGAAGACTTGAACAGGGATGGTGCTATTGATCAGAAAGACCGTTATTTCTACAAAAAACCAGCTGCGGATATTTATATGGGATTAAGCACGCAGGTTACTTATAAAAAGTTCTCATTGGGAATTGCCGGGCATGCCGCTTTTGGTAATTACCTGTACAATAATTATCATTCCAACAATGCTGTATTCAGAACAATAAAAAACCCGATCGTTTTTGTCGGAAATGCTTCTGCCAATTACAAAGAAACCGGGTTTACCAATAATCAATACCTGTCTGATTATTATATTGAGAATGCTTCTTTCTTCAGGCTTGATAATATCAACCTGGGCTACAATTGGGGTAAAGTGCTCAGGGGCAGGGCCAGCTTACGGATCGCAGCCAGTGTGCAGAATGTGTTTGTTATAACAAAATACAAGGGACTTGACCCTGAGTATACAAGAATTGATACGCAAAACCCAAATATAGGTGACGAGGGTATAGATAATAATATTTACCCGAGGCCCCGTATATTTTCCCTGGGCATTAATTTAGATTTTTAATTATAAAATAACGATCGATATGAAAAATAATTTAATTAAATATTTAACAGGCACACTGGTACTGGCCATTGTTATAGCTTCCTGCGCCAAGAAGCTTGACCTGTATCCAACAAATGACCTGACGCCCGAAAAAGCATTTTCAACAGCAGCAGGTTATAAAAGTGTACTGGCAAAAATATATGGTACACTGGCTATTACCGGCAACGCCGGACCTGCAGGTAACCCCGATATCAGCGGTGGACTGGACGAAGGATCGCAGGTTGCATTTATAAGAATGTTCTTTAACTGTAATGAATTACCTACAGACGAAGCTGTAGTTGCCTGGAATGACCAGACCATTCATGATTTTCATAATTTAAGATGGACCAATGCCGACCCTTTTTTAAAAGGAATTTATGCAAGGCCTATTTATAATATTACTTTGATAAATGAGTATATGCGTGAAAGTACTGATGCTAAGCTGGCTGAAAGAGGTATCAGCGGAACCGATGCTGCGGATATTAAAAAATCTGTTGCTGAAGTACGTTTTTTACGTGCCTTTAATTACTGGGTAATGATGGATCTTTTCGGTAAATCTACTTTTATTACTGAAGACGACCTGATCGGATCTAATTTGCCTAAGGAAATAAACCGTGCCGACCTGTTCCTTTATATTGAAAAAGAACTTAAAGCTATTGATGCAGACCTGGCCCAGGCAAAAACAATTGAATATGGGAGGGTAGACCAGGGAGCTGCATGGGCATTACTGGCCCGTATGTACCTGAATGCAGGTGTATATACCGGTGCAATAAAATATACAGAAGCGGTTACTTATGCTCAAAAAGTAATAGCTGCCGGGTATACCTTATATGCCGGTTATCCAAGAGTATTTATGGCCGATAATGATAAAGCAAAAGATGAATTCATGTTTGCAGTTAATTGCGATGGGTTACGCACCCAGGCCTATGGTAACACCACTTTCTTTGCCCATGCAGCATGTGGTACTGAAAGTTCAGAATATGGTGTAAGTAGTGGCTGGTCCGGTTACAGGTCCACTTCTGCATTGGTAAATCTTTTTACAGATAATACGGGAGCAACTGATAAAAGAGCTATGTTCACCACATCCAAATATGGTACAAGCCCTGCCCAGTTAATCATCACTGATATCAGCAATTTTGATCATGGCCCGCATGTTAAAAAATATGTAAACGTTCGTTCTGATGGTGGCCCGGTATCAGATTCCAAAGGGGAATTTGCAGATATTGATTTCCCTATATTCCGTTTGTCAGAAATGTATTTGATTTATGCTGAAGCAGTTTTGCGTGGTGGTACAGGTGGAGATGCAGCAACTGCCCTTGGTTATATGAACAATATCCGCACAAGGGCTTATGGAAATACTTCAGGTAATATTACAGCAGGTCAATTAAATCTGCAATTCATACTGGACGAAAGGGGAAGAGAATTATATTGGGAAGGACATCGCCGTACAGATTTAATACGCTACGGATTATTAACAACAGGTACTTACCTATGGCCCTGGAAAGGTGGTGTATCTTCCGGTACTGCTGTTGATGCGAAATATAATTTGTTCCCGATACCGGTATCGAATATTGTTGCCAATCCTAACTTAACCCAAAACACAGGTTATTAATAGAAAATAATAAAAACTGTTTTTATATGAAAAATGCTATAAAATTATTATTTACAATGATCTTTTCAGCAGGGGTGTTGGTCTCCTGTAAAAAAGATGAGAACAAGGTGAATTTCGAAGGGGGTACAAACCCGGTTCTTACTGCATCTTCAACTACCCCAATGGTTCTGTTGATTGTTAATAAGGATAACCCGGCTATAACATTCAGCTGGACGAATCCTGAATACAAGTTTAATACAGGCATAAGTTCACAAAATGTTACTTATATATTACAGGTTGATACTACCGGGGCTAATTTTACAAATCCAAAAATACAGGAGAGGGCCATCAGTAATGATCTAAGTGTAACATTAACTGTAAAAGAGGTAAATACTTTTTTGACAAAAATGGAATTGCAGTCAGGTGTATCACATAATATGGAGTTTAGAATTAAATCTACTTTGGGCAATGGTAGTGTTCCCCTGTATTCCAATGTAATTAAAATAAGCGTTAACAATTATCTTGATTTTGTAGTTGAGCCACCCGGAACCCCAAATCCTATTCCTTTTCAATATGCCGATGGTAATTTATGGATCGTTGGCAATGCAGTAGCTTCTGATTGGACCAATCCCCTGCCTCCTCCATACGATGTTACCCAGAAATTTTCAAGAGTGGGAGGGCCAGGCGATGTATTACATTACGAGGCCACAATAAATTTCAATGCTGCCGGGGGATATAAATTGATCCAAACACAAGGCAATTGGGATACTCAATACCATGCGCTTGATGGAAATGCAAAGCTTTCAGGCGATTTTGAGAAGAAAAACAGTGATCCGCAGTTCCCTTCTCCGGGAGCCGGTCTTTACAAAGTTGAAATTAACTTTCAAACAGGGACATATAAGTTAACCAAATTATAAAGCAGGGATTGCATAAATGATAAATAAAATAATTTTTATGAAAAAAATTTCAAAACTTATTCCGGCGCTGCTCGCGGTAATGATAATCTTCTCAGCCTGTAAAAAAGTTGATAACCTTACAAAAGTTGAAGCATTGCCCGTTTATGTGCTGGGAACATCCCCGGTCCTGAGCAGTTCTGCTGCTGCTACAGCACCGGCCCTTGCCGATTCAAACAATGCAGTGATCACTTTTTCCTGGACCAATCCAAAGTATTCAAATGATTCAGCCACTACAAAATATATCCTGGAGATAGATTCTACCGGGAAAAATTTCGTAAATAAGAATACCAAAACAGTTTATGGGTTGTTAAACACTTCGCTTACCGGCAGGGAGCTTAATGCGATCCTGCTGAACCTTGGATTCAAGCTTGCTGTTGTGCAATCAATAGATGTAAGGCTGGTATCTTCTTATAATAATAATAATGAAAAGTATACATCAAACACGTTAAAGATATCAGTAACGCCTTTTGCTGATCCTTCTGTTTTAGTAACACAGAATACTTCGGTTACGCTCAGTTTGGCCAATGCAGCATCAGCTTCCAATACATTCTCATGGTCACCTTCTTTTAAAGGTTATCCCGGTGCTGTCACCTATACACTGCAATATGATTCTGCAACAAAGAATTTTGCAGGAGTAGATGAGATCGCAGTCGGAGCCTCTATATTAACAAAAGGGCTTATCCAAAGTGAAATGAACAATACCGCCATAAATTCCGGTATCGTAATGGGCACTTCGGGTAAGGTAGAATACCGTATCAAAGCAGTTACAGCAGCCGGAGCAATAACTTATTCCAATGTTGTCTCTGTTACAATTCAAAGTTATATTCCAATATTAAGGGTGTATTTACCGGGAGGCTACCAGGCAGCAACAGGAAATGGAAATGACTGGGATCCGGCTACCGCTCCTGAATTGGTCAGGGATCTAAGGGCCGGTGATCTGAATAAATTGTATTACATCTATATTTATTTACCTGCCGCAGCAGAGTTTAAAGTTACTGTTGGCAGAGACTGGGCTGTAAACTATGGTGGATCCGGCGGTACCTTATCAGGTGGCGGGGCAAACCTTACTGTTCCTGCAGCAGGATATTATCGTGTTTCAGTTAACATAAGTAGTTTAACATATAATATAATGGCAGGAAGAATGGGTTTTGTTGGTGGAGCTACGGGAGCAGGATGGGATCCGCCAAGTGTATTCCCAACCTATGCTTTAGGCAACTCGGGTACTAATCTTTTTGTAGGCCTTACTAACTTTACTTCCGGTGGATGGAAATTAATAGACAATAATGCATGGGATAATGGAAGTCATGCTGTAGATGAAACAAGAAGTTATGGAACAGCGGGTGGAGACGGAAGTACCCTGGAGGTTAACGGAGCTAATTTTGCTGATTATCCTTCAGCGGGCAGGTACAGGGTTATCTGGGATGGCCGAGACAGGGATAATATTAAATATTTTACCAGCCCGGGAACTGAGATGAGACTTGTAGGCGATGGTATGGATGTACCGGGTGTGAATGACTGGGATCCGCCAACATCTCCACAAATGGTATATGGCGGTAACGGTATCTGGACGATCACTATAGCCCTGAAAGCAAATAAGGATGTAAAATTCCTTGCCGGCAATGCATGGGGAGCTTTTGATTATGAAGACAACAGTGGCGGAAGCCAGGCAACAGGTACAGCAAAACCTATTAAATGGGAAGGCGGGGGTAACTTCAGAACGCCAACTACCGCAGGAACTTATACAATTACACTGAATGAAAATTTACAAACAGTTACTATTAACTAAAGTGCTCTGTAAATTCTTATTATAAAAATTGCCATCCTTCAGGGGATGGCAATTTTAGTTAAAAATAAAAATATTAATATCTTAATTAATTATGCCCTCAGTT
>Ga0193708_1000349_pt1 | contig 11119 bp, 9 predicted proteins | sample H3c1metaG_FD_160570 | JGI IMG/M metagenome (GOLD analysis project Ga0193708, IMG submission 160570) | Soil microbial communities from a riparian zone of the East river system, Colorado, United States - H3c1 | ecosystem: Environmental > Terrestrial > Soil > Riparian zone | place: USA: East River...
TTTATTGGATATACGGGATCATTTTTCTGACCATCATTGGCTGGAATTTTTTTCGTACAGTAAGCAGCGCAGGTATTGAGACCAACCAGCAAAAGTTTTATGGCATGGTATTGCAGGGCGATGTAGTTAAAATTAAAACTGTTGGCAATAAAGATATGGTGCGTGTTTTTATCAATAAAGACAGCCTGGTTGCCAAAGCAGGCCTGTACAGGCAATTGCTCAACATAAAGGCCGATGATAAAAATTATGAAGCTGCAGTTGCTGTAAAGGCCGATCAACCCCAGCTATTTTTCAATATTGTAGATGATAAAACATTTGCCCTGCAGATGATCGAGTTTTATAAAAATCATCCGGCTGTTCCCCAGGTAGTTGATAATCCTGAAAAGGAAGGTGAATTTTTTGGCCAGCTTATACAAACCTTATTACCTATTTTACTCATTGTTCTGTTGTTTGTGATGATGATGCGTAAAGTAGGCGGACCGGGCAGTGGCGGCGGCGCAGGCGGTATCTTCAGCATTGGAAAATCCAAAGCAACCTTATTTGAAAAAGGCACAAGGGTAAATATAAACTTTGGAGATGTAGCCGGACTGGACGAAGCCAAAGTTGAAGTGATGGAGATCGTTGACTTCTTAAAAAATCCTAAAAAATATACAGCACTCGGCGGTAAAATTCCAAAGGGCGCTTTATTGGTTGGCCCCCCGGGCACTGGTAAAACCTTATTGGCCAAAGCTGTTGCCGGAGAAGCACAGGTACCTTTCTTCAGCCTGAGCGGAAGTGATTTCGTGGAGATGTTTGTGGGTGTGGGTGCAAGCCGTGTGCGTGACCTGTTCAAGCAGGCAAGAGAAAAAGCGCCTTGTATCATTTTTATTGATGAGATCGATGCGATAGGAAGAGCAAGAGGTAAAAATATGATGATGAGTAATGATGAGCGTGAAAATACACTCAATCAATTACTGGTAGAGATGGATGGTTTTGGAACAGACCTGGGTATCATTATCCTGGCTGCAACCAACAGGCCTGATGTTTTAGACACCGCTTTATTGCGCCCGGGCCGTTTCGACAGGCAGATATCTATCGACCGCCCTGACCTGGTAGGAAGAGAAGCCATTTTTAAAGTACACCTTGAACCAATTAAAATTTCTCAAACACTGGATATTCATAAACTGGCTGAACAAACTCCCGGTTTTGCAGGAGCAGATATCGCCAACGTTTGTAATGAAGCTGCATTGATCGCAGCAAGGAAAGGAAAAGAATCGGTGGACATGGCAGATTTTCAGGATGCCATTGACAGGGTTATCGGAGGATTAGAGAAAAAGAATAAGATCATTTCTCCCGAAGAAAAAGAGATCATTGCATACCATGAAGCCGGCCATGCCATTTGTGGCTGGTACCTGGAGCACGCCTATCCTTTATTAAAAGTAACTGTAGTACCAAGAGGTACGGCTGCATTGGGTTATGCCCAATATACTCCTAAAGAGCAATATTTATACAACACCGACCAGTTAATGGACCAGATCTGTATGACCCTTGGTGGAAGAGCCAGTGAAGATATTTTCTTCGGAAAGATAAGCACAGGCGCAAGCAATGACCTGCAGCAGATCACCAAAATTGCCTATAGCATGATCACCGTATATGGTATGAATGATAAAGTGGGCAATATCAGTTATTACGATCCTAACCAGGAAAATGTATTTACCAAACCCTTCAGTGAAGAGACAGGTAAAATGATCGATGAAGAAGTTCGTAAACTGATCGACAATGCATACCAGATCACCAAAAAACTTTTAATAGAAAAGAAAGGCGATGTAGAAAAGCTGGCAAAAGAATTATTGAAGAAAGAAGTACTGTTCAAAAGTGATGTGGAAGCACTGATCGGCAAAAGGCCTTATGAAGAGAAAAAGACACTTGATATAGAACTTGATCCAAAAGATACAGTTACTAAAGAGCCTTCTTCAGAACTTCCGGAAGAATTAAAAACTCCACCGGCAATTTAAATGTATATGGCTGTAACACCGGCAAAAGAAAATATTTTAAAAAGAATACGGCAGGCACTGAGTAATCCGGTGCCTTTGCCTTTTCCTCAAAGTGAGGGAACCAATTCTGTTTTTTTACCTGCAACAGACAGTCTGGATGTAGTGTTTGCACAGGAGTTCATCAACATGCAGGGCAAGTTTGCATTTTGTATCAGTGAAGAAGACATGGTACAGCAACTGCAGCAACTGGTAACCGAAAAGCAATGGACAAAGATCTATTGCAACACCGATAAATGGAATGCCCAATTCAGCAATACCATTAACCTGCCCGGTTGCGATGCATCCATTACGGATTGCGAATTTTTAGTTGCCCGTACCGGTACCATTGTCATGAGTGCTGCCCAGCAAAGCGGGCGCACAGTCAGTGTTTATGCTCCCATACATATCTGCATTGCATATACCGATCAATTGGTGTACGATGTAAAAGATGCCTTACAAAAATTAAAAGAAAAATACGCCGGCAATATCCCATCCCTGATCACGTTTGCTACAGGCCCCAGCCGTACTGCCGATATAGAAAAAACACTGGTTACCGGTGTACATGGCCCAAAAGAAGTGTATTGCTTTTTGGTAGAAGCATAATTGCATTTTTACAAGTATCTTTATTGCATCATGAGTAACGAGAATTATAGACTTTTTGTGTACGGTTCCCTGCGAAGCGGATTCCGGAACCCGGTATATGAATACCTTACTAAATATTTTCATTTAGTGGGCGAAGCTGTGGTTAAAGGAAAATTATTCGACCATGGGGAATATCCTGTTGCAGCCCCTACAACTGAAGAAAAATTCATTTCCGGTGAACTGTATTGCATCAATAACCCGCTCGAATTTTCCTGGGCCATAGGCCAGCTTGATGATTATGAAGGCCTGAATACCGAAGAAGGAGAAATACCCTTATATAAACGTGAAGAAGTTATTGCCTATCGAAAAGGCGAACCCCATACAGCCTGGATATACTGGTTTAACGGAGATATAACCGGCAAACCCGAAATTGAATCCGGTGATCTATTGCAATACCTGCAGCAAAAAAACAAACCCTGATCACATGGAGGCAGGCCGCAATAAAAAAATATACTTCCTTTCCGATTTTCATCTGGGAGCACCCAATGCTGCCGACAGCCTGGTAAGAGAAAAAAAAATTATACAGTTCCTTCATGAAATAAAAGATGACGCCGCGGAAATTTTTATTGTGGGCGATCTTTTTGATTTTTGGTACGAGTACAAAAAAGTAGTGCCCAAAGGTTATGTACGCATTTTGGGTAAACTGGCAGAGTTAACAGATGCAGGGATCCCCGTTCATTTTTTTGTAGGCAATCATGATATGTGGATGAAAGATTATTTTCAAAAAGAACTGAATATCCCCGTTTATTTTGAACCGGTATCTTTTGTATTTAACGGGAAGAAATTCTTAATTGGCCATGGCGATGGTTTGGGGCCGGGCGATCATGGTTATAAATTTATCAAAAAAATATTCCGCAATAAAGCCAGCAGCTGGCTGTTCGGCATACTACCCCCGTATATTGGCATGGGCATTGCACATTACTTCAGCAAAAAAAGCCGGGCGCAAACCGGGCAGACAAACGAAATATTTTTGGGTGAAGACAAAGAATGGCTGATCATGTATTGTAAAGATGTTTTACAAAAAGATCATTACGATTACATGGTCTTTGGTCACCGGCACTTACCTATTGATTTTAATCTAAGTGAAAAAAGCAGGTATATCAATTTAGGCGACTGGATAAAATATTTCAGCTACGCTGTGTTTGATGGGGGAAATTTAGAGCTGAAGTATTACACGACCCCCTCTATCTCCCCCCAAGGGGGAGGAAATGGAGAAGAACAATGAGAAGATCGGTTTGTTGCTAAATAAAAATAAGATTGAAAAAGTTTAAATCTATATTTCCTTTTCTGTGCTTTTGTGCCTCTGTGGCAAATCCCATGCATACAATGGCTCAAGCCGATTCTGCTTTTCAATATCATAGAACCATTCCAGGGGATTTTACTTATTTTAATGTTGACAATCTAGACAATGTTTACCTGATCACCATTACCAGCCAGTTAAAGAAATTAAACGCAAATGGTGATTCTGTGGGGGTGTTTAATGACGTAAAAAAATATGGCAACCCCGATTACATAGATGTTACCAATCCTTTAAAAGCATTGCTGTATTATAAGAATTATTCAACAGTGGTGATGCTCGACAGGTTGTTAACGGTACGCAACACCATTAATTTCCGCAAACAAAATATCTTCTCTGTAAATAATGTTACCCTCTCCTACGATAATTATATCTGGATCTTTGATGAAGAAGACCTGAAGCTGAAAAAGATCGATGAAGAAGGTAAACTTTTACAGGCCACTACCGATTGGAGGATGCTGTTTGATACAGTTCCTGCACCCGTTAAGATCATTGACCGTGATAATTTTGTGTACCTCTACGATCCTGCAAAAGGCTTTTACATTTTTGACTATTACGGAAGTTTTAAGAACAGGCTCGCATTTTTAAACTGGACGAATGTAGAAGTGAATGGTAATACGGTTTATGGTTTTAGTAATAATAAACTGTACAGTTACGAGTTAAAATCCTTGCGATTAAAGGAATACAGGCTGCCTGCGTTCTTCGGAAAATTCATGTCAATAAAAGCCATGAATGGGAAAGTATACCTGCTTAATGAAAAGGGACTGGATATTTACCAGATGAAATAATATTACTGGTTCAGAATTGCTGCAAGTTCCTTATCCCATTTGCCTGTCTTCCCATATTCCACTACACGGCCGATCTCTTTCCCTGCCTGCATTACAATAATAGTTGGCACCAGCGTGATATTGAAAGCCTTGGCAATATTGCCCAGCGAATTTTTTGAACGGTCAACGCCAAAAAAAGTTACCGCCTCATCTGGTGTCCCGCTTTTTTCCTGCAGGTTAAAAAACTTAGGTAGTATGAACTGTGTGTCTTCGCACCAGGTTCCGCCAAAAACAACAAACTGGTATTTGCCCTTTGCTCTTTCAAAAGCATTAAGCGTTGCAGTATCGGGCCTGTACCCGGCCTGGTTTTGCATAAACCATTTAAATGCGGTATCATTTTGGATCAGGTATTTATTGACCAGGCCCTTGGCAACTTTTACTTCGGGGTGTTTGGGATCAGGACTGGCTTCGTATTGAGCCTGTGCAAACAAACCACCGGCTGCAGGTATAAAAAACAGTATGACCAGTAAATATTTTTTCATAATGCTAATTTAAAGAAGGAGTCTTTTCCGGGAATAAATATCGTATCAAAAATGAACCCGGGCTAAATTATTATGTTAACCGGAAGTTATGCTGCAAAAGATATTACAGGTCAGCCTTCAATTCGTTTAAAAAACTTTTCAGTTTTTTTAGAGACTCGATCAAAGCAAACTTTTCATCTGCTCTTTTATTTTGTTTTAAAAATTCCTTGGCACCTTCCAATGTATATTTTCTTTCACGCAGTAAATGATAGATCAGTTTCAGGTTCTTAATATCCTCGGGCCTGAATAACCTGTCGCCCTTGCCGTTCTTACGGGGCTTTAAAATATCAAATTCATTTTCCCAAAACCTGATCAGTGATTGGTTCACTTTAAACATATCAGCAACAACGCCCATGGCATAATATTTCTTTTCAAACAATACCGCATCTTCAGGCACTTCGATAAGGTCTGCACCCGATTCTTTTTCTTTCAGGCTCATCCTGCCACGGGTTAATTTTTTATTATCCCCCTTTGCTTTTATTTTTTCTGGCTGGGGTTTTTCCAATGCAACAGCCTTGACCGGTTTTTTTGTTCCCGGAACATCATCAAAGGAAAAAGCTATTTGTTGTAGAGCCATAATTAAAATTAGTCAAAACTTTTGGCACTGCCCGTTGCAGCAATTTTAAGTACCCGGTCGTATTGCTCGGCCGTAAGGTCATTAAAGAAGAAATAAACAGGGTCAACGGGGCTGCCGTTAATATGCACTTCATAATGCACATGCGGCCCCGTACTGGCACCGGTGTTTCCTACCCAGCCAATTACTTCACCACGTTTTACCCGCTGGCCTGGCCTGGCTTTAATTCTTACCATATGCATATATTCCGTTTCATAGCCATAACCATGATTGATAATTACATGATTACCTGTTCCGGTACCTGCACCGGCGGTTGTAACAACGCCATCGCCTGTTGCATAAATGGGTGTACCCTGCGGTGCGGTAAAATCAAGCCCGTTGTGCATTTTAGCAATTCCATAAATGGGGTGAATGCGCAATCCAAAACCGCTGGCGATCCTGGTCAGTTGTTTATTACTTATCGGCTGTATAGCAGGAATACTGGCAATTTTGGTTTCCTGGTTATTGATCAGTTTTTCAATCGCACTATAACTGTCAAATTGATAAGCTACCCGGGCAGTTATATTATTGAGTGTTTTTGCGATCTCGCTGCCCAGTTCGTCATCTTTGATCAGGTTAACCTTAGCGATCTCTTTATTCTTTTCAATGGACCTGGTTCGGGCACTGTCAGATAAAGGATTGGCTTCAAAAATAGAACGGTAAACCTCGTTGTCACGCTTTTCCAGTTCGGCCATCTGCTGCTGCAGCGTTTTTGTTTTTGCGGCCAGGGCATTGTAATTGTCCTTGATTATCTCGTATTTCAACTCAGCTTCCTTATCTGCTGCCTTTGGGAAAAAACTATTGTAGGCCCAGATAATAAGCGCCGAAGTAACCAGGGCTGCCGAAATAAAACCAAATACCCTCAACAGCTTCACCCGGAGCGGCGTAACCAGCTTCTCATACCGAAGTGTGTGTGTATTATAGTAGTATTTAATTTTTTTCATACCCCTATCCCCTAAAGGGGGATGTGTTTGAGATGATTTTTTATGCCTGATTATTTTGCATCGATCTTCGCCATGATCTTCTACTTTTCCTCCCCCTTCGGGGTTCCCGGCAGGGAAAGAACGCAGTTCAGAGGGGGCTTTTTTTCATACCTTCGCAAAAGTTCACAAATATAGCCCGATAAACAACAAAAATCAACCCATTTAAACAATTGGTATATGATGACGAGTGCTGAGATACGACAACAATATCTTGACTTTTTTAGATCGAAGGAACATGTGATCGTGCCTTCTGCCCCTATCGTAGTAAAAAACGACCCTACCCTTTTATTTACCAATGCGGGGATGAACCAGTTCAAGGATTATTTCCTGGGCAATAAACAGGCACCAAACAACCGGGTTGCCGATACACAAAAATGTTTACGGGTTAGCGGCAAGCATAACGACCTGGAAGAAGTGGGCGTTGATACCTATCATCATACCATGTTTGAAATGCTGGGCAACTGGAGCTTTGGAGACTACTTTAAAAAAGAAGCCATTGCCTGGAGCTGGGAACTGCTGACCGATGTTTATAAATTGGATAAGGACAAATTATACGTTACCATTTTTGAAGGCGATGATAAAGAAGGGTTGCCAAAAGATGAAGAAGCTTATAACGAATGGAAAAAATATATTGCTGAAGATCGCATCCTCCTCGGTAACAAAAAAGATAATTTTTGGGAGATGGGTGATACAGGCCCCTGCGGCCCCTGCACCGAGATACATGTGGATTGCAGAACAGATGAAGAAAGAAAAGAAGTAGAAGGAAAAACTTTGGTGAACAATGATCACCCGCAGGTGATCGAGATATGGAACAATGTATTTATCCAGTTCAACCGTAAAAAAGACGGTAGCCTGGAAGAACTGCCTGCCAGGCATGTTGATACCGGGATGGGTTTTGAAAGACTGACAAGGGTGATCCAGCAAAAACAAAGCAATTATGATACGGATGTTTTTACAGGAACTATTGCAGCCATAGAAAAAATTACCAATAAAAAATATGATTACAGTGATAGTAAAGAAGCTATTGCTTTTAGAGTAATTGCTGATCATATCCGTGCAATAAGTTTTACCATAGCTGATGGACAATTGCCTTCCAACACAGGAGCTGGTTATGTTATACGCCGCATATTACGCAGGGCTGTTCGGTATTATTATTCCTATTTAGATTATAAGCAACCGCTGTTGCACCAGCTATTACCGGTTATTGCAAAGCAGTTTGAAACTGTTTTCCCGGAGCTGACACAGCAACTGGATTTTGTAAGCAAAGTGGTGAAGGAAGAAGAAGATGCTTTTTTAAGAACAGTAGATAATGGTTTGTCAATGCTTGACCAGGCATCTAAGAATATATCAGGTGAAGAAGCGTTTAAATTATATGACACATTTGGTTTCCCGCTCGACCTTACAAAATTGGTAGCAACAGAAAAAGGATTAACTGTTGATGAAAAAGGGTTTGAAGCGGAAATGCAAAAACAAAAAGACCGCAGTCGTTCTGCAGCAGTTTTAGATACAGAGGACTGGGTTACCGTAAATGATATCCCTTCTTCTAAATTTGTTGGCTATGCTTCTTTGGAAACAAAAGCAAAAATTGTTAAGTACCGTAAAGTAACCGGCAAAGGAAAAGAACAGTATCAAATTATCTTAGACCAAACTCCTTTCTATGCTGAAAGCGGTGGACAGGTAGGAGACTCCGGCACACTCACGACTGACGATTCACTACTCACGATCACAGATACTAAAAAAGAAAATGACCTCATCATTCATTTTGCAGAATCTATCCCGGATGATATGAGCGGTGACGTGATCGCAAAAGTAGATGCAGTAAGAAGAAAGGATATTGCCCTTCACCACAGTGTAACGCACCTGATGCATGCCGCTTTGCGTACAGTATTAGGCAAGCACGTGGCTCAAAAGGGAAGCCTGGTAAATGAAGAGCATCTCCGTTTTGACTTCAGCCATTTTGCAAAAGTTACTGATGAAGAGATCGCAGCTGCTGAAAAACTGGTGAATGAAAAGATCAGGGAGAATATTCCTGTTGTTATTAAAGAGATGCAAAAAGATGAAGCCATTGCATTAGGCGCCATGGCTTTATTTGGTGAAAAATATGGAGATACAGTGCGTGTGGTAATTATGGACCCCGGTTATTCCATTGAATTATGTGGCGGTACGCATGTTGGCAGTACAGGCGAATTGGGTTTATTTAAAATTAAAAGCGAAACAGCTATTGCAGCAGGGGTAAGAAGAATAGAAGCCGTTTGCGGCAAGGCCACCGAAGAAATGGTTGATCATTTATCTGCTACGATCAGCGGTATCAGCTTGCTTTTAAAAAATCCGAAAGACATTATTAAGTCAATTGAAAACCTGCAGGCTGAGAATTCATCGTTGAAAAAACATATTGAAGTCCTGGAAGCAAGGCAACTGGTAATTATCAGGAATGAATTGTTACAAAAAGATGAGATCATCAACAATGTAACCTTTGTTGGGGAGATCATTGAAGTAAGCAGTGCCGATGCGTTAAAGAAATTATGTTTTGAACTAAAGAATAAACTCCACGACCATGTAGCTGTGCTTTGCGCCAATATTGACGGTAAGCCTTTTGTTGCCGTTGGTATCTCTGATACCGTTGTTGCAGCAAAGAATTTAGACGCCGGTAAGATCATCAAAGAACATGTTGCCCCATTAATAAAAGGCGGCGGCGGCGGGCAAAAGAACCTGGCAACTGCGGGTGGACAGGATGTGAGTAATTTGAGAGCCGTCATAGAAAAAGTTAAAAGCCTGTTGTAAAATACTTTCTGTTATAAAATAGTAGAAAGTATTTTTATCTTTCTGAAAAATAACTGCATGAAATACTTTCTAATCAGCTTCTTCATTTTATTTACGGGTGTCAGCTATGCCTGTTTAAATGAAAGCCATGTAACTAAATCAGGTAAGTATACGTCAGATGCTTTTCACTTAACTGAATCAGGCTATCATAAATCACATAATAAGGCTGAGCTGGAATTATACCTGAAGAACCTGTATGCTGTGAAAAACGAAACAACCGAAGATATTTTCGACAATAAGAACAGTATAGCTGTTACGCTGATCAAATTAGGCAGGCTGGATGAAGCAGAAAAAATATTAATGGATCTAAAAAAAGAAGCTCCTGATAATTATTATGTCACAGTAAACCTTGGAACATTATATGAATTACAGGGCAAAAATAAACTGGCACTGCAGTTTATAAATAAGGCTGTTTTGATTGATCCTGAGTCGCACAACGGCTCCGAGTGGTTTCATATTAAAGTGCTGGAATTTAAACTTAAAAACATTCCCGAAGCTGATATTCAAAATCATAACATCCTTAATCTTACCCGGTTCAATCAAAGAGGTATAGATATAGGATATGGTATCAGTTATCAACTACAGGAAAGAATTCCTTTTACACCTGCACCCAATTTAATGATGGCTAAGATATTACAGGAATTTGCTGATTACCTGGCCGACAGTGTTTCTATAAAAGCAGCATACCTTTTTTATGAAATGGGAATGGATTACGACCGTAAGAACGTATTACAGCTGAATAAAAAAAGAGATGCGCTTATTCCTTTTTTTAAAAAGTACAAGGAGGCTGTACCAGTGACAAAGAATTATTACGTGGATGGCATTATCCAGGCTGTGGATGATAATAAAGTTGAAATTGTAACATCTGTTTTAGAAAAAGGATTTAACTATTTTACAGAACAGGAAGAAAAGAGAAAACAGGCACAAAGGCAAAAGCAATATCTTCTTTTTGGGGGAGCCGGGATTTGTGCTTTGCTTGCCGGTGTTTTCTTTTACCGGACAAGAAAAAAATCTGAATAAATACCGCTGCTATAAAATACATGGACATCAGTGATCATAAATGAGAACAACCCTTTCAATATTTTATATTCTCTTGTCTTTTGCCGCAAGGTCACAGCCAGTTTCTATTGACAGCATCATCACGAAAGTTTCCTTACAATTTACCATATCTGCCCTGGCTCATGACAGTATGAGAGGCCGTACAACAGCCATGCCCGAAACAAAAAATGCTGCTGATCTTATTGCCGGCAGATTTGAAGCAGCGGGTTTGAATACACTGGCCGGCAATGATAAATTCTTTGCTTATTATCCACTTAAATTCCAGCATAATGACGAAACTGTATTGGTTGATGCCATCAATGTTATTGGAGCCATACAGGGAAAGGAGAGCCCGGATACATCCGT
>Ga0193708_1000350_pt1 | contig 11109 bp, 6 predicted proteins | sample H3c1metaG_FD_160570 | JGI IMG/M metagenome (GOLD analysis project Ga0193708, IMG submission 160570) | Soil microbial communities from a riparian zone of the East river system, Colorado, United States - H3c1 | ecosystem: Environmental > Terrestrial > Soil > Riparian zone | place: USA: East River...
CAGGATGCCGTGCGCGAACTCGCGCGCGAATGCGACCTCGTGCTGGTGGTCGGATCGCCCAACAGTTCCAACTCAAACCGCCTGCGCGAACTGGCCGAGCGCGACGGCGTCGAGGCCTACCTGATCGACGGCGCCGCCGAGATCGATCCGGCCTGGGTGCTCGGCCGGCGCCATATCGGCGTGACCGCCGGCGCGTCGGCACCGGACATCCTCGTCCACGGCGTGCTCGAACGCCTGCGCGAACTTGGCGCCCGCGGCGTGCGCGAGCTCGATGGCAAGCCCGAGGACATGGTCTTCGCGCTGCCGAAGGAACTACGCGTGCAGCTTGTCGACTGAGCGGGTCGATTGAGCGGGGTCGACTGGCGGGTCGATTGAGCCGCTGCCGCTTCGTTTGACCGCAACCGGCCCCAAACCTACAATTCACGCCCCATGCCGGAATAGCTCAGTTGGTAGAGCGGCGCATTCGTAATGCGTAGGTCGTAGGTTCGATTCCTATTTCCGGCACCATGTCGAGGTTTCTGCGGTCACCGCAATGCGGCTGACTGCACCCCTCGGGGATCTTCCTGAAGGCCCGCCTCGGCGGGCCTTTTTATTTTGCCGCCGAAGATCGGACGGAGCGCACTCAAGAGCGCGCGGCACAGCCCAGCGATTAGACTTGCACGATGATCAACCGCGTCCTGATCGTCTGCGTGGGCAACATCTGCCGCAGCCCGATGGCGGAGAGCGCATTGCGCCAGCGTCTCGGCGGCAATGGCGTGGTCGTGGAGTCGGCGGGACTGGCGGCGCTGGCGGGAAGCCCGGTCGATCCGCTGGCCGAGTCCGTGCTGGCCAAGCATGGCCTTTCCGCGAAATCCCATGTCGCACGGCAGGTGGACGCGTCCCTGATCAGCGCGGCCGACTTGGTGCTGGCGATGGACAGGCGGCACCTGTCCGCCATCCACGCGCTGGTCCCTCATGCGCGCGGCAAGACGTTCCTGCTGGGGAAATGGCAGGGGGACATCGAAATCGCGGATCCCTACGGCCGGCAGCGCCAGGCCTTCGAACAGGCTTACCGGAGGATCGACGAGGCGGTCGACAGCTGGCGCACGCATCTTTGATGCCAATGTTGCAGATCGACTACAGCAACCTCGTTCACCAATGCGCATACGGCGTGAAGTAGCTCAGAAAACATCGGGTTGTTCATTCAATTAGATGTGGAATTTCATCGTTCCGTCAGCTTTCTTCGACTAGCCTCGCATTGCTTTCCCGGTCGCTGCGTGAGTAGAAGGAAGAACCGCCCTGGTCTCGGGAGAGGGCGCATTGCGTGCAGGCGCTATGCGGAAATCCGGCAATTCCACTCCCCCGTGGCCGAGATGTAGACCTCGATGGACAATGCAAAGTTGGTGGCTGCCAGCGCCATCGCGCTGGCAGTCACACTGTTTGCAATTTTTTCGATGCGCCCGCTGGCTCGTCGGTTCGGACTGGTGGACAAGCCGGGCGAGCGCAAGTACCACCGCGGTCGCGTGCCGCTGGTGGGCGGCTTGTGCTTCTTTGTCGGCACGCTGGTCGGGCTGGTCTATCTCGGCTACGTCGATCGCCTCGTGGCTAGCCTGCTCGTACCCTGCACGCTGATCGTCATGACCGGCGTCGTGGACGACCTTTACGGGCTGAGCGTGAAGTCGCGCCTCATTATCCAAGCCTGCGCCGCATTCCTGGTCATCGCCGCGACGGGCGTCTACTTCGATCATTCCGGCCTGCTCCTGGGAGGGCATGAACTGCGCGTCGGCGTGCTCGGCGTGCCGATCACCATCATCGCGGTGATGGGGCTGATGAATGCTTTCAACCTACTCGACGGGATCGACGGCCTCGCCGCAAGCCTGGCGATGGTCAGCATCGCCGCCATCCTGTTTTTCTGCGGCAACGCCAGCTGGCCGATGCTGAGCGTCGTGCTGTTGCTGCAGATTCTGTTTGCTTCGCTGATTCCCTACCTGTGCGTCAACCTCGGTTGGCCAGACGGGCGCAAGGTGTTCATGGGCGATGCCGGCAGCACGCTGATCGGCTTCCTGCTGGCGTGGAGCCTGATTTTCCTGAGCCATGACGGTATCGCGCGGCTTGCTCCGGTCGATGCGCTGTGGTGCGTGGCGTTGCCGGTCATGGATACGCTGGCGGTCATGTACCGGCGTGCGCGCAAGGGCCTTTCTCCGTTCAGGCCGGATCGGCAACACCTCCACCACCTCCTGTTGGATGCCGGCTACTCTCCGCGCATCGCCCTGTCCATGATCGTCGCCGCGAGCGGTTTGTTGGCCATGTCCGGCTATGCGCTGCGCGATGCGCCCGAGATGTTGAGCGTGGCCGTCTTCATTGCGGTCGTGGCGGCTTACCTGCTGCGATTCGATGCCGTACTGGAATGGCTGCGCGCCGCGCAGCATTCGCGCGGGAAACGCGACCTCGAACCGGCCGCGATGCTGCAGCCGGAAAGACTGGCGATGGTTGTGGAACCATCGGCAGCGGCGCATGCGGAGCCCGGCGGGGTCCTGAAGACGCTGTGCGTGATGGGGGTGTCTCCCGACGCCCTCCAGATCGGCCCGATCGTGCGACAGCTGGCCATGGATGCTCGTTTCGAAGCGAAAGTGTGCGTTGCCACGCCGACCGACCAGGCGCCAGAGCAGGTGCTCCACCTTTTTGATATCCAGCCGGACGTCCACCTCGACATCCCGGAGTCGGGCGGAGGTCTGGCCGACTTCTCCTCGGCCGCCTTCGGTGGCATGAGGCGCGTGTTGAGCGAATTCGAACCCGACGTCGTGCTCGTTTCCAGCGATGCATCCACGACGCTTGCCACCACCTTGGCGGCCTTCTACCAGCAGATCCCGGTGGTTTGCGTCGAATCCGGTTTGTCGGCCGAACACCCCTCAGCGCATTTGCCGGACGAAGCCTGCCGCAGGATCACCTGCTCGTTGGCATCGCTGCACTTCACGCCGACGCAATCAGGCAGCGAGTCCCTGATCGCCGAAGGCGTACCCGCCGAGCGGATCATGGTCACCGGCACCACCACCATCGGAACCCTGCGCACGGCGGAGGAGCGCATCGAGCACGATGTCGGATTGAAGAGCGACCTGGCACTGGGCTTTGCCTTCCTGCGCACGGACAGCCCGCTGCTGCTGGTCGCCAACTGCACAGGGCTGGACGACGATTTCGAAGCCGTCCGCCGCGCGCTTCGGCGGGTGGCGATGCAGCGTCCGGATGTTGACATCGTCTGTGTCGTCGACCAGCTCGGCGAGGCTCACGGCGGGGACCTGATGCATGTCTGCCCGAACATCCACCTGATCGCGCTGACGGATTACCTGAGCTTTGCCTACCTGCTGAATCAGGCCTACCTGATCCTCGCCACTTCAGGCGACATGGCGGTCGAGGCGGCGTCGCTCGGAAAGCCGGTGTTGCTCATGCAACGAGACGTCGAATTGCACGGAGCCATCGATGCCGGCAACGTGAGGCAGGTCGGGATCGACGAACGGGCAATCGCCACCGGTGCCCTCGAACTGCTTGCCGATAGGGCCGCCTACGAGGCCCTGTGCCGGGCTTGCAGCGGCGGTGACGACAGTGCCTGCCTTCGCATCATCGAAGCGCTGGCGAACCTGCGGCCGCTGATGACGATTCCCGCGAGCGAACGGCCAGCGCCAACGCTGCAGGTGAGTCCCGCTACGGAAAGCATCCGGGAGGCGTCATGAGGTTGCGACGCGTTCGGCCCGTTTGTGGTCAGCGCATCGTGCTCGCACGAAACGGAATGTCGCGTACCACGTTTCCACGCCGGCGATAGGGGCATTTCCGGCGCTGTCCATCTTCCTCTCTAGGTGACGAACATGAGCACGTATCTGACAAACAGGATGGCGCCGCAGGTCCATACCCCGCCCATGCGGGACGAGGATGTCGACGTGCGCACCTTGCTGGGTACGCTGGGCGACTACAAACGCCTGATCCTGTTCGGCACCGCCCTGTTCTTCGTCGCGAGCGTGCTGTACGTGTTGTTGGCGACGCCGAAGTACGAGGCCAATGCCGTCGTGCAGGTCGAGCGGAGGACGCCGACCGTGCCGGGCCTGAGCATCGACCCCACCACGCAAGCCCCCGCGGTGCACGATTCCCCTGCGACGACCGAGATTCAGTTGCTGACTTCGCGCCACGTGCTGGGCGAAGCGGTGAGGAATCTCGAACTCGACATCCAGGCCAAACCTGCACGCTTTCCCGTGATCGGCGATTTCGTCGCGCGCAACTACCAGCCCGAACGCCCCGGAGCGGTGGCAGCGCCGTGGTTCGGGCTCTCGCGCTACGGTTGGGGGGGCGAGCAACTGCAGATCGCCCGCCTCGACGTGCCCGATGCACTGGTTGGCGCGCCGCTGCAACTGGTCGCCGGTGAGCGCGGCCGCTACACGCTGTTCGATGGTGACGGCGTCCCGCTGGTGAACGGCGTGGTGGGGCAGGCCGTCTCCGGTCGCGGCGTCACCGCGTTGTTGCAGACGCTGCATGCCAATCCCGGCATGCGCTTCGAGGTCAAGCGGCTCAATACGCTGGCGATCCTCGACCAACTCAAGCAGGACGTCAGCGCGGTCGAGCAGGGCAGGGACTCGGGCGTCATCACGCTGCGCTATGCGAACACGGATCCGTTGCTGGCCAAGCAGGTCCTCGAGCACATCAGCAGGACCTACGTCACCCAGAACGTGGAGCGGAATTCCGCCGAAGCGGCAAAGCGCCTGGAGTTCGTCAAGGAACAACTGCCGAAGGTGCGCGACGAGCTGGCGAAGGCGCAGGCGGAACTGAATACGTTCCAGACCCGTACGCAAACCCTGGATGTCACGCTGCAGAACAGGGCCTTGCTCGACCAGACCATCGCGCTGGACAACAGCATCCAGCAGCTGCGTATCCAGCAGGCAGACATCGGCGGGCGTTTCACGCCCGAGCATCCCACCTACCAGGCGCTGCTCCAGCAAATCAGCCGCTTCCAGCGCGAAAAGTCCTCCCTGCAAGGACGCATCACGCAACTGCCCGATGCCCAGCAGGGCCTGTTCCGGCTGACGCGCGACGTCGAAGTGACCAATCGCACCTACGCCAACCTGCTCGACCAGGCGCAGCAACTCGACATCGCGCGCGCCAGCGCGGTCGGCTATGCACGCGTGATCGATCCGGCGGAGGTCAACGTGTCCAACCCGTCGAGTCCGCAACGTCTGCCCATCGTCGCCGGCGGCACCTTGCTGGGCGCGCTGCTGATGGTCAGTTTCGTGCTGTTCCGGCAGTTGCTCCGGCGCGGCGTGGAGGATCCGGCGGACATCGAGCTGCTCGGCCTGCCGGTCTATGCCTCGATTCCGTTCAGCGAGAAGGGACGCGCGATCACCCTGCATACGGGTCGCAACCGTCTTGGCCGCCAGCGCCTGCTGGCCCTGAACGCGCCGACCGACCTGGCGATGGAGGCACTGCGCAGCCTGCGCACCAGCCTCCACTTCGCGCGCTTCAAGACCAAGAACAACGTACTGATGATCGCCGCCCCAAGCCCCGGGGTCGGCAAGACCTTCGTTTGCGCCAACCTTGCCGTGACCATCGCCCAGGCCGGCCAGCGTGTGCTGCTGATCGACGCGGACATGCGCCGCGGCACGCTGCACCACGCGGTGGGCACGCGATCTGAAAATGGATTGTCCGAGTTGATCTCCGGGCAAATTCCGCTCGAGACGGCAGTGCGCCGGGTGGCGGGCGCGGAAAACCTGTCCTTCATCTCGCGCGGCGAGGTGCCGCCCAACCCGTCGGAACTGCTGATGCATCCGAATTTCGCGGAACTGGTCGAGCAGGTCGCGCCGGAGTACGACATCGTCATCATCGACACGCCGCCGGTACTGGCGGTTACCGATGCGACGGTCATCGGCCATCACGCCGGCACCTGCCTGATGGTGGTGCGGTTCGGGTTGAACCAGCAACGGGAGATCGCGCTCGCCAAGCAACGGCTCGAGCAGAACGGCGTGGAGGTGAAGGGTGCGATCTTCAACGGCGTGCTCAAGCGCAGCGCCGGCCGCTATGCCTACAGCTACTACGAGTACCTTCCGGCCAAGGACGGGCCGGACGCGCGTTAGGTGGCGGCATGTACCAGCAGATAACAAGGGGCGACGCGGCCGCGGATGTCCCGGTAGAACCGCGGCACGTGCAGATCACGATGTCGCCCTACTACGGCAAACCCGATTTCTCCGGGCTTGCCGAGGGCGGCGCCGGTACCAGGAAGGTCGACGCAGTTTCGGTGGCGGACATCCTGCGCAACGCGTTCGTGTACCCGCCGCATTCGATCTTCGAGGGCATCAAGCTGGTGACGTTCGGCTTCAGTCCCCATGCCGACATGCGGGACGCGCCGGAGTTCCATTTCAAGTTCCGGGATGCCGGGAAATACCTGGAGCCAAGCAGGCAGGACCAGGACTGGGTCGAGACCTACCATCGCCTGCTGTGCGATGCGGTCGTCGGATCCTGTGCGCAGATGCGTGCTCCATGGTTGCTGCAAAGTGGCGGCAAGGATTCCACCTCGCTCGCGATCGCCGTCGCGCAAGCCAGGCCGGAGACCACGTGCATCACCTACCTGGGCGGTCGCGAGGAGAACGAGGTAGCGTCGGCGCAGCTGGTCGCCCGTACTCTCGGCCTCCGGCATGAAGCGCTGGTCTGCGACCCGGGACGCGCGTACGACCGCTATCTCGCGATCGTCGATCGGATGCCGCTGCTCACTGCCGATTTCGCGCTGCTGTCCTATGTCGACCTCGCCACCGAAATCTCGGCCCGCGGCGGAGACGGCGTCATCGACGGCCTGGGTTCGGACAGCTATTTCGGCACGCCGGTCAGCCGCCAGCAGCGTTTGCTGTCCTGGCTCGCGCGCGGCATACGCCTGCCGCGCGCGATCGCGGAATTGCCGTTGGTGCGCAACAATTTCGAGCTTTGCTTCATGCTCGGCACGCTACAGATGGACGCGATAGAACGCGTCTTCCCGGGCTCGCGCTTCACCGATGCCGAAGTCGACGAACTGTTCGGTCGCGATGTTTCGCGTACGTCGAGGCAACGTCTGGCGTTGTTCGAGGCCGAGATCGCCTCGGCGACCAGCCGCGACGAGTGGCGCGACATTTCCACATCCATCGCAGGCTCCGCAGGGGCCTTCGCCAAGGGTCTCTACGCTACCAGCGCATTGTCCATGCATGCGGCATACCCGTTTTGCGATCGCGCATTGCGCGAGTGGGTCTACCACGAGGTACCGCGAAACTGGATGGTGGATCCCGCAACCAGGACCAACAAGGTGCTGGTGCGGCACCACATCGCGCGGCACTTCGGCGCGCTGCCCTACGTCGGCAGGAAAGGCAGTTTCCGCTTCGATCTTTGCGGCCTGGCCCGGCAGAGATTCGAGCAGGTCCACGACCATGCCCGCCGGGCGCAGGACGTCTTGCCGGGCGCGGTTGCCTGGCTCGAGCGCAATCGTGGCCGGCTCGGCAACAAATACCACGCGTCGAAGTTCTACCTGCTGGCCATCGTGCTGCCCTGGCTAGGCCGACATGCCGATGGCACGCGTGATACATGAGCGGACGCGCCCGCATGGACGTCCGCCCGCCCATGGACGCGAAGAAGGCTACACGCAGGGATTTCCTGCGCGGGTCGCTGCTGCTGTTGCCGCTGGTGCCGGGTTGTATGCCCCTGTTGGCGGCGATGGCGGCTCCGGCCGTTGCAGCGAGGATGCGCGGCAATGCGCGCATCGACGTACGCGACCATGGTGCGCGCGGCGACGGCGTGCGCGACGACACGAAAGCGTTCCAGCAAGCCATCGATGCCTTGCCGACGGACGGCGGCACGGTCCACGTGCCGGCGGGAACCTACCTGATCGATCCGGTCCGCAGCGTCCGCCTGCGCAGCCGCATGCACCTGCAACTCGCATCGGGCGCCAGGCTCGTCGCCAGGAACAATGCGGCCGAGCGTGCCTATGTCCTGTCGGCCCAGGAAGTCAGTGACGTGGAAATTTCGGGTGGACGCATCGTCGGCGATCGCGACGGCCACCTGGGCAGCACCGGCGAATGGGGGCACGGCATCATGATCCGCGGTTCGTCGCGGATCACGGTCAGGAACATCCATGTCTCCAACTGCTGGGGCGATGGCATTTCGATCGGTGCGGTGACGCAGCGCGATCGCCGCGTCACGTCCAGCAGCGACGTGGTGATCGCCAGCGTGATCTGCACGCGGAATCGCCGCCAGGGGCTGACCATCGGTCGTGCGAGTCGCGTGCGCGTGCGTGATTCAGAATTCAGCGACACATCGGGGACGCTGCCGGGTTGCGGCATCGACATCGAGCCGGACGCGGGCGACGGCACGCGCGACGTGCGCATCGAGAACTGCCTCGTGCGCGGCAACCAGGGGTCCGGTATCCAGATCTACAAGCGGGTTTCCGGCGTGACGATCACGCGCTGCACGATCGAGGGCAACCGAAGCTATGGCGTCCTCGCCGTCGGGGCGACGGATGCGGTCATCACCCGCAATCGCATCCGCAACAACGCGTGGCGGGGCATCGGACTGCGTCAGAAGACACGCGACGTGCTGGTCAGCGGCAATCAATTCCGCGACAACGCCCCTCCAGGCCGCAAAACTTCGGCGGCCAGGGCACGCAAGCCGAGGGGGGCGCACATCGAGGCGACGAAGGATACGAGCGGCATCACGATCGCCGCTGACAATATCTTCGAGGGGTAACTCTTCAGCGATCGTGTTCGTATGCGTCTGGTGTGTCGGCGCATGTCGCTCACGCCGCCGCCCCGCAGTCATCTAGTTGAATAGGTGTCTAGCTGAATCGATCGGCGTCGGCGGAACGAAACTTTCCGATCGCAGCAAAGGCATTTTCAGCGAAAGCGTAATTTGGCGTGCGCGACCGCAAGCAGCGCAGTCATCTACTTGAATAGGCGCCTACCTGAATCGATTCCGTCCATGTCCGGAACGAGTTCACAGTTTCGAAAACGCGGGGGCGACATCCCACCAGCCTGCGTTAGATTCGCGTCGCTAGATTTCGCGCATCGCGACACGACAACCCTCTAATTATCAGCAATGTCGTGTGATCCGAATGTGATGCTTTTTTGACCACTTTGCCGGATGTCGGCACGAATGGGGTTCTTGCATGAACAATAACGAACTCGCGCCCGTCGCGCATGAGGCTGAGATGCCTCGCCGGGATTTCCTGCGCAAATCGATCCTGTTGGCGCTGCCATTCGCGATGGGAGGCTTTGCACTTCCTGCCGCGGCGGCGGTCTATGTCCCGCCGAGGCGCGCGCGCGGCACCACGCGGATCAGTGTCCGCGATGCCGGTGCAATGGGCAACGGCACGACCGACGATACGTCGGCGTTCCAGCTCGCCATCAGCCGTTTGCCTGCCGCCGGCGGCACGGTCTACGTGCCCGCGGGCAACTACGTGATTGATCCGACGCGCAACGTGCGCCTGCGCAGCAAGATGCACCTCGAGCTGGCGCCGGGCGCCAAGCTTCTCGCCAAGCGCAACTCCGCCGATCGCGCCTACGTGCTGATGGTCTATAAGGTCAGCGACGTGGAAATCTCCGGTGGCGAGATCGTCGGCGATCGCGACAACCACCTTGGCACGACCGGTGAATGGGGTCACGGCATCATGATCCGCGGTTCGTCGCGGGTGACGGTCCGCGACATGCGCATCTCCAAGTGCTGGGGAGACGGCATCTCGATCGGCGGCGCGATGGTGACGAACCAGCCGTCGATTCCCTGCTACGACGTGGCCATTGCGAACATCGTGTCCACCGGTAATCGGCGGCAGGCACTTTCCATTGGCCGATCGAGCATGGTGCGTGTCTACGACTCCGAGTTCAGCTACACCACGGGCCTCGCCCCGGGCTGCGGTATCGACATCGAGCCGGACGCGGATGACATGGGAACGGCCTCGAACATCCATATCGAGAACTGCACGATCAAGCGCAACCAAGGCAACGGCATCCAGGTCTACAAGCGCGTCAGTGGCGTGACGATCAAGGCCAACGTGATCAGTTACAACGGCGGATACGCCATCCTGGCGATCGGCAGCAAGGACGCCTACGTCGCCGGCAACTGGATGAATCACAATTACCTCGAAGGCATGATGATCCGCGTGGCAAGCAGCGGTTACACGGTCAGTGGCAATTCCTTCCGCAACAACAAGACCCGCCTGTGGGGCATCAAGCTGGACAGCCCGTTTGTCTGGATGACGGGTCTGGTCGCCGGCAGCACTGGCAACGGCGCGCATATCCAGGTCACGTCCGACACCTCCAATATCCGGGTGACGAGCAACCAATTCGCAAAATAAGGTCGGTCGTCGATCGGCGCTCGTCGTGCCGATCTTACGAAAGCTGAACAGGTCTTCCTGTTCAGCTTTTTTTTGTCAGGGGACTGTAGAGGGCAGGTGAGGTTGGCGAACTGGCGGCATCGATAGAATTGGAGGGCTTTGGCGGAAGCCCTCCGTCTTGCTTCGAACACCCGATGCCTTTCGGCACCGCCGGATCGACTCGAAATTCAAACGGATGAATCGATGAAAGTCGTTTTTTTCGCGAATACGGACTGGTATCTCTACAACTTCCGGTTGTCGGCCGCGCTTCACCTGAAGTCGAAGGGCGCAGAAGTCGTGATGTTGTCGCCAGCCGGCGAGTTTGGTGCGCGCTTCGCCGGGCATGGGATCCGATGGGTGACCCTGCCCATGGAACGTGCCAGCCTGAATCCGGTGCGCGAGGCCTTGCTGCTGAGGCAGCTGGTCGATCTGCTGAAAGTGGAGCGGCCCGACCTCCTGCACAACTTCACCGTCAAATGTGCCGTTTATGGCGCGCTTGCCGCGCGCGCGGCGAAGGTTCCGGCCGTGGTCAACGCGGTCGCAGGCATGGGATACGTGTTCGCCAGCGACCGTCCCAAGGCACGCATGCTGCGGCCGATCATCAAGTTGCTGATGCGCGGCACGCTCGCCGGCGGCCATTCGCGGTTGATCCTGCAGAATCCCGACGACGTACAGGCGTTGACTAACTTGCGGCTCGTGCCTACGCAGAAAATCCGTCTGATCCGCAGTTCCGGTGTCGACACGACTCGTTTCTGCCCGGTACCGAAGGACGCGAG
>Ga0193708_1000351_pt1 | contig 11090 bp, 24 predicted proteins | sample H3c1metaG_FD_160570 | JGI IMG/M metagenome (GOLD analysis project Ga0193708, IMG submission 160570) | Soil microbial communities from a riparian zone of the East river system, Colorado, United States - H3c1 | ecosystem: Environmental > Terrestrial > Soil > Riparian zone | place: USA: East River...
CGGGACGAAGACGCCCGCCGCCTGGCGGCTGGCGAAGTCACCCGCGAGGAACTGAAGGGGGAAAACAGCGTCTTTGGCTCCATCGCCCGCGAGGCGCGTCTCATCCTCAAACCGGACTCATCCGACGACGACGTAGAAACCGAAGCGTGGCTCCATAAGCTGACTGACCAGACCAAGGACGAGCCTGATATAGAGGTTATTGGGGGATTCTTCTACGAATCGGTCGAAAAGCGGGTCGACGAGCTGGCCGAGCAAGTGCGTATCGACGGGAATCTCATCGCCGAACTAAAGCGGGCGCTGGAGGCATGGCTCGACTGGGATCGTACCCACGATGCCCGCCATCCGCTGCCGCTCGCTCTGGAGCGAGCTCGGTCCTCGAGTGACGCCGCCCTGGCCGGCCGGCACGAGACGCCCGCCGACTTGGGTGGAGTCCAGATGCCCCACTCTGTGCAGTCCGACGGTGACTGTGCGGTCTGGTGTGTGGCGTGTCGACGCCAGCGCGAGAAGATCGCCAAGCTGGAGGCCGACAACCTTCGACTCCTCGACGCCGAAGAGGCAGCGGTCGACCGGCGCGACGAGAAGTGCGCCGAGTTGGCGCAGGCCGAGGGGCGCATCAACGATCTCGAGGCGTACAACCGGCGCGCCGACCGGCGCATCGCCGAACTGGAGCGGCAGCTGGGTGCGGTCAACGCGTCGCTGGTTGACCCAGCATGGCGTGACGCCCGCATCGCCGAATTGGAAAAGGCGCTGCGCGCCGCGCTCGAGGGGTGGCGTGAAGCTGACTACCACTGGGCCCTAGAGTTTGGACCGGTTTCGGACAGGTGGCAGGAGTGGAACCCAGACTACCCCGAGTTTGACGCCGCCATCAACGTTCTGGCCGACGAAAAAACTAGCGAGGGTTAGGTGCTACCCGGTTTGGCCGCGCCCGGTCTCGCGCAATTCGCGGCATTTTTAGTTTTAGTTGGAAGGGGCGAGTTTTTTCTCGCGCCGAAAGGAATTTTCCATGATCTTATTCTATCTTTTTCTGGCCCTTTTGGTCGGCCTGGCCACGCTAGGATGTTTTTACCCGACCGGAGGCAATCTCAAGACCTCGCCGCTCATCAACCTGTCCTGGCGCCGCTACCCAGCCCAGGCCCTACCGGACCGGCCTGGCAGTCCGGTCCCGCTCCCCATCGCCGTTCGACTCGACCAGCTCCCCATGACCCCAGCCGACCGCCGCCAGTTCGAGGCCCGCTCGTCCATGCACACCCTTACCCAACGGCTCCTCCGTGAGACCGAAGCGGCCCTCGAAGAAAAGTTGGTCCAGCCCCAGCGCCGGTCGGCTGATTTCGATTTGCGTCATGTGGTCCATCAGGCCCAGGCCGAGCCCGACGCACCCAACTCGCCCAACGCGCCGCTCAGCGATACCCAGCCGATGAGTGTTCGTGCGATCCTCGCCGCCCAGGCCCCCGCTCGACCCTACGCCAACCTCCGCAGCCGCACCCGCGGGGGCGCCTACCGCCGCCTGCCCGACGGCCCCGGCGACGACAGCTCCAAGTAGAACAGAAGGAATCTCCGGTAACTACATGTCCACCACCGACTTCAGTACCACGCAGATAATCTTCCCCGAATTTTCAGGTGTACGATGTTTGATGATGCCATACATCCAAGGAGACGCTTCTTCTATCCCCAAGGAGTACGCCCCATATAGGAAGATTATCGATACAGTCTTTCTCAAGCAGGGTGATATCGGTTTCCTCACCATCGATGAGTCTCTTGCTATGAAGGGTGTTCCTCATCGCGGCCAGAGAGCAAAGTACGAACGAGCCCTTCACACAGAAGCAGGAAGGCTGCCTGGGACAATCTACTGCTGGGGTGGTGGTCATTGGGGAGGGAAGAAGAAAGTAGAACTTGACAAAGATGTCAGAATTCTTCTCGCCAACAATCTTGACGACAGCTGCGCAATCTGGGACAAGGAGCACGAAAACACTTCATCTGACGGAGATATAGGAGATGTTGCAGTTTTGTATCCCTATGAAGAAGCTATCTTCTTGAAGTCTGGGCAAGTGAAGGAGATCGGCATCCTTCGTCCACACGAAAGCCTCCCGGTAAAAAAGGACTTTCATAGGCAGTTCCTGCGTATTATTTCCTCTGGTGTGCACGGTAGGGAAGAATACTTCACTGAGAACCCGCTGCTCAGCCAACCATTCTAAAGGAGAGTCCATGGATCCAAACGCCAATCTCAAGGAACAGCGGGAAATCCGCGCTCGCCTGCGTGACGATTTCGCCAGCCCCGTTCTCACCAACGTAGACGTCAGCCAATCGCACGACGTCCAGCGCCTGGTCGAGCTCAGCGACGCGCTCGACCAGTGGCTGACCTCGCGCGGCACGTTGCCCGCGCCCTGGTCGGGCGCCTGGTAAAGGTCCGAGGACGAATCGCCATGCCCTACGGACACTGCCCGGTTTGTCAAAGCCTCATGACCGGGTTTAACACCTTGGTGTTTTGCCCCCGCTGTGAGGCCAGCCCTCCCCGCTCGGCGGACTCCTGGTACACGTGGGAGCCAGCCGCCAGCTGGGCTACAGTCGGAATCACCACCACCCCGCTCTACGTGAGCACCGAGGATCGCGACATTGAGCGATTCCTCCAAGCCTGCCGCCAGCGAGGCTCCTGGAAGCTCTATCGGGTGAGCTCGCCCGACCCCAACCACAAGAAGATGGGCGCGTTCTGGGAATTCCCCACCATCTATTGGGTCAAGGGGATGGTCAGCTACCTCGAACTGGTCCGCGAGTTCACCATCTAACCATGCCTTACCGCACAGCGCCCGCCAAAAAGCTGACTCGGCCCCCTTACTGTGACCCGGACCAGGAGCGCTGGAATCAGTTCCTGGCCCGAACCCACCGCCGCCGCCCACGCGACCCGCTGACGAGCTTGTATTTGGCCTACGCGCTCCTCCTCGCCCTGGCTTTTTTGGCCGCAGTCATGCAAGGATAACTTCATGGACATTCCGTCGCCCCCCGCTATCGTGGCCGCCGACCCCGAGCTTTGTGCCCTGTGGACCCGGCTCTACCCAGAAATCGCCCAACTCATCGCTGAGGGGACCAACCCGCACGACTGGTGGGACGCCCACCCCTACGACGACATCGACCCGGCGCTGGTGGCCGGATTTGCCTGGGCGTTCGCCCTGGCCTATACCGGGCTAACCAACGACCCGGCGGCGGCCGCCAACCTCAGGCGTGGCGGTCAACTGGGTCAGGCTCTGGCCCAGGCCTTGTCCACCCCGGAGTTCCCGTGAAATCACTGACCCTCCTCAGCTTGGCCATCTATCTCACCTTGCTGGTCGCCCTGGTCCTCTATGGGTTGGCGGAGCACTGGTTCCGCTAGGGTTAAGGGTAGATTTTTTTGGCGCGCGAAAATAATATAATGCCTAGACCCAGCCAGCTTGATTTAACCGGCCAAGCATTTCACGGCTGGACCGTAGTCTATGACCCCGGCTCCGACGAGCTGGGCCGGTGGTTGACCGCCCGCCTGGTCAGCTGTGTGTGCCGCTGTGGCACCCGCCGCGGGGTCCGGGCCGACCGGCTGGTGAAGGGCCTCACCCGCTCGTGTGGGCTCCGCGCCTGCAGGGCTCAGTAAGGAGTTTGAATGACAGGCACCATCTGTATGGTGATGGCATCCACCGCCAATCCCGATGAGTTTCTCCACTTTTACAGCACGGTCGTCAAGTGGGGGCCGCTTTATCAGGCCTCGTTTTTCGAAGACCCGGCCGAAGCCGAGCGCGAGCTGACCGGCCTGCCGGCTGAAGTGCAGGCGCTAGTCAAGCTCGAGTGGGTGCAACTCACCCTTGTTAATAGACGGTGATTTGTAGAAAAGGGGGCTCAGGGGTTTCCTGAGCCCCACATCATAGCCCCAGCGAACGATTTTTTTGCGCGCCAAAAAGGAGACCCCATGTCCCGCCGCCCCGTCCCCCCGCCCCGGCCCAACCCGCTGCCCCGCTCCTTTCGCCTGTTCAGCTGGTTCTTTGTGCTCTGCCTGCTGCTGTCCCTCTCCAGCATCGGGCTGGTCACCTGGGTCATCATCCACTTCGTCAGTAAGTACTGGTGATCCGGTGAAAGTTCAGGCGCTTCGCTGTCCCAGTTGCCTCGACGTGGTGTGGTCACGGTCGGTCCACGACTGGCGGACCTGCAGCTGCTACGATATCGACCTCGATCGGGGTTGCTTTATCGATGGCGGCCGCGAGTACCTCCGGTACGGCTGGATGGGCTCGGCGCCCGAAATCTTCGAGCTGGAGGTGGCCGACCCCACTCCATCCAATAGGAATCCTATAGAACCGGATGAACAAGAATACCAGGAGGACAAACGAGAGCCACTAGTCCCAGACAGTAAAGACCTAGGTATTCCTGATTGGAACGATCAATGAAAAGCTATTACGTTTTGACCTACAAAGATTCTGGCGAATTTCTCATGGTCTACGACGGGCCTGATGAGGGGTGGACAATTACAAGAACTAAAATCATGACCCAAGCGCGTATCTATGATTCACTCGAAGAGGGCGAGGATATGAACTACGATTATGATAATCAGTGGAATATTCATCTTCTGACCTTTCATCCAGACCCTATCAAGACACAGATTCGGCTTCGTCCAGAGCCTTGTTGGCGATAAGCCACACCCCCTCCCCCGAAATCGTAGCCACCCGGAGAACCCCATTCACCTCGCCGCGGCCATCTTGTGCCTGCTCCTCCTTAGCCCTCTCCTCGGTGCCATTTTCATGGGGCTGAGAGAAATGTTCGACTGATGACCCCGACCGACCCCAAGCGCATCCCCGAACTTTTGGCCCAGTTAAAGGCTCTGTGGCTGACTCAGCCCCAGCTGCGTCTGGGCCAGCTCCTGCTCTCGGCGACCGGTGGAGCCGCCGCCTTGAGTCCGCTCTTTTACACCGAAGACGACCAGCTCATCCAATCGGTTGCTCGATCCCTCAAGAAAGGGTAGACTCGTAAGGAGGTTCATCCCCATGACCATCACCCCAGCTCTCATCCCCGCCCTCTGCGCCGGACTTTTCGCTTACGCGGCGGCGGGCACCCTCACGTTCCGCCTCATTTTGCCCCACGACCCCTTGCAGCCGCTCACCGCCGTCCTCGGCGGCATCTTTTGGCCGGCCGGGCTGCCGGTCATCGCGGGAGTTCTGCTCGTGGCCGGCTCCCTTGACCGCATCGATCAGTGGCGCCGGGCCCGTGACACCAGCTTACCCATCGTCACGGTACGCGGTGAGCGCGGCACCCGCGGTGGCAAGCGTAGCTAAGGAGATTCCCCATGCCCATGTCCCTCAGCCTGCAGGCCTCATGGAATCGCTGTAAAGCACTCGACGACGGGCTCAGTGATTTTGACTTCGAAAAAACCCCCAACCACATGGTTCGGGTGATCGACCACGAGGGCGCGGTCTATAACCTGCCCAACGCCAACTACCTGGCTGATCCCGAGGACGAGCAGTGGATATGGGTGGTGACCGAACATCAGGCGTTTTTTGTATTCGCCAAAGATGAAATAAGTTTCATCGCCGAATACACGAAGGTCAAGGGCTACGACTGTGTGCGGGTGCCGAACGATACCGCCGACGCGCTCAGAGCCTGGGCGATGCGTGACGAAGACGAATCCGCCGCCCCAGGTCCGAGTGAGGAGGACGCTCCCCTACGGCGACGAATTCGACCCGCTCGACCGGCCAAATCCCCCCTTCCACCTCTCGCTCCCGACCAGCCCATGGACAACCTTCGGTCCGGCCAGAAGCCGGGCATCGGCTCCTGTTTTGTTGACCCTGCCGAGGTGGCTGAACTCCTTGCCGAAGAGTCGGAGAAAACGAAGCCATGACCCGACTTTGGAATCTCGTCACACCCTTTCAGCTGGTCCTCCTGACCCTCACCGGGCTCGGCACTGGTCTCACCGTCAACGCTCTCCACCAGCCAACTGTCTGGCAGGCCCTGGCGGTCGGGCTCGGCTTTGGGGTGGTGGGTGGCCTCATCTTCATCGTGCCGCCCTGGATTCGCCGCCGGCGGCTGACGTAATCAATGAATCGAGCGCAAAGATTTCTCCGCCGCCTGTGGGCCGCATCCCCACCACCGACGAAATCATCGCCGAGGCCAAAAAATTTCGCATTCAGCTCCATGCCGACACCGCCATCGTATTCCACGACTACCACGTCGACCATCAAAAACAGCAGCTGGTCCTCAGCTTTCGCTACACCAGGCCGGTCTATAACGCCGCGCTCGTGCGCCAAGGCGAGCCCCTCGAACGGTCGTTGACGGGCTCGTTGCCCAGAATCGAATGCATCATCAGACAGCATGATGACCCGCGCTGGTTCGTCCTCATTCACCCCGCCTTGCACGAGCCATAAACGTATTTCATTGGCCGGCCGAAAAAAACGTCCGCCGAAAAAAGGAACCGCATGTCCAAGTCCCAGTCATCCACCAGTGGCGGCGTTGGTCTTACCACCGTTCTGTTTATCGTTTTTCTGGTACTCAAGCTGACGGATAATATCACGTGGTCGTGGTGGTGGGTGTTTGCGCCCTACTGGATAACCGGCGGCCTGGCCCTGGTTTGCTACGGCCTGATTGGCCTGGCCGCCCTGCCCCGCATCGTCCGCATCAGGCGCCTGCAAGGACACCTGCCCCGCAAATGACCAACGACTAAAGGAGCTCTCATGACATGGTATTTCTGGCTGCTCGCGATCGCGCTATGGAGCGCCGGCTCCGGTCTTCTCTGGTATCTCGGCTTTTACCGGTGGCAGTGGCGGAACCCCATCAAGAACGAGGAGCTGTCGACCCGCGCGATTTGTTTGGCGGTGGCCTGGCCACTGGTTCCGTTCGGGTTCGTCCTCTTCGCGATCCTGTGGCTGGCTAGCTTCCCCGGGTTTTGCGTGTACGAGGTCTTGGACCGCGCCCGAACCGCTCGTTTGGCCGACCACCTGGAGCGGGCCCACGCCCAGCGCGCCCACTCGCGCCCACTCGACGAAGACGCGGAACCGGTAGTCGGTCACCGCCGCCTCTTCGAGCGGGCCCACGACCAGCGTGGCCGATAGGAACCGCCACCGACAACCGGGCCGTCCTTCCCGGCAGCCCCGATTTCCTCTGTCATCGCTAAGCTTTTTGCTGAGATGCCAACGGTTGGTGGACGGGGGTGGAGTGTCTGGCATCGGCCCCTAGCGGATTTTTCGGCCGGCCAAAAAGTTCGCTCTACCACGTGCATCCGGGGCGCTAGAAAAGAGAGAGAGGGATTTCTCTTGACCCGGCCCTAAGAGCCCCGCTACCGTACCGGGGTCCCCGCCGTCCTACGCAACCCTCACCCACTCAATCACCCCCTGCTCAATCCATGGAGCCATCTCGATGACCCAGACCTACGCCAGCTTTGGCCAGGCGCTCCGCGCCCTGCGCGAGGAGCGAGGCTTTGACTACCACGACGTGGCCGAGCGCTCCGGGGTAGCCAAGGCCAAGGTCAGGGACTGGGAGGATAATAAGACTCGGCCCAGCCACGGGCACCTAAAGCGCCTGTTCGGGGTGTTTCGCCAGCTGGAGAACTTTCGCCACCTCTTAGACGCTCCTTTGCTCCTACCCCCCATCCGTCGGCCCGACCAGCCGACCCCGGCCTCGGCCCTCCAGCGGATGAACTGGGCCAAGGACCACTGGCGCAAGGACCCTGACATCCCGGTCGGCGGGCCCGACGGCATGATTGCGCGCATGACCGAGACCTTCGGCGACGCCGCCGCCATCCACGTCCTCCAGGCCCTGCGGTCCCAGGTCCGTCACGAAGCCCTCCAGCGGCAAACGCAACCCCTCACCGCGTCGTTGGCCGAACGGGTAAACGCCACCCAGAGCAGTTTGGCTCGGCCCAGCCAGGTGCTCGTGCCTCTTCGCCCGCCCGAGGGCTGGGTCCGCCCACCCGAGCCCTCGCCCGTGGCCACCACCGACGCCATCCAGGCTCCTCCCAAGGCCCTTCCGGTCTTACTCGAGGCCCCTCAGGCTTCTACCTCGTTCCTTCCCTCACCCGTGGCTCACCCCCCAGCCCGCCCGGAGCCGATGACCATCGCCCCTGACCGTTATGGCCGCGATTTGCCCCATGAAATCCATCGCCGCGAGCAGCGGTTTTTCGAAATCGCCTGCCAACACCCCGAGTGGTCGCAGCGGCTGGTGAACGACCAGGTGCGAACTGAGTTGGGTTGGGGGGTGCAGCCCGCCACCAAGCGAAAGCTCATGGCCAAGGCCCGTGGCATTCGGCCTGGCACCCAGACCAACCGAGCCACCTGGGGCAAAGCCCGTCGCCACCAGGAGAAAAACCCCACCCGGGTGGCCCCGTTCGCGGCGAGGCCCACCGTGTCCAGCCGGCCGGCCCCCGCTGGGTCCAGTCGGCGGACACCCCCCGCGTCGAGTCGGCGGCGGACCCCGGACGGCTCTCACCCGCGCTCGACCCCGGACATGGAAATCCGGGTGGCCTACGCCTATCAGGTGGTCCAGCCCGAGCAGAGCCGCGACGACCTGCGCGAACTGGTCCGCCAGAAGTTTGGGGTTGGCATTGCCGCCGCCTCCGCGGCCGAGATCATCCACCGGGCCCGTCAGCTGGCCGCCGGCCTGCGCCGGACCCGGCCCGAGCTGGGTCCGTCGCCCGCCCCGTCGCCGCCGCCCACCCGAGCCACCCGGACCGTCCAGGCCTCGGTCGGTCCGCCGCCCGTCCGCGCGGCCGGCGCCGGTCGACAGAGCGAGATCGAGACTGCCTTTCAGCTCCTGCTCGAGACCTTGCCCGACCTGCGCACGGTCGAAATCACCGCTGACGGGACGATTCAATATACCGAGATCGAGCCCACCGAGCGGCGCAGTCAGCTGTCGTTGCCCAACGGGGCGACCAGCGGGGCCTTGCGGCGAACACCATGAGCACCTCCGACCCGGTCCGGGCCCTCTTTACCCGCGAGCTTTTCGCCTGGCTCGAGTCCCACCGCAGGGTCTTCGAGCGCCTCACCATCTCGGGCCACCTGGCGGTCGCCTGTTATCGGGCCCAGGCCGGGGCCGCTGAGATGGTGAGGTTTTTGGGCGGCGCGGCCGTCCAATTCGCGCTCACCGCCAAGACGGTCGAGGACCCCGGTTTCGACCACCAGGTGATGTTTCGGATGACCCGAGCCGCCCGCAAAACCTTTCAAGCGGTCATGCGCCACAGCCACGACCCGGTCACCGCCGGCTGGCTGAAGCGTAAGGACCGTGGCGGCGACTTTCGCGTGTTCGTCCTCCACGGCGACCACTCCAGTTTCCTCGTCAACTATCGCGACCGGGCCTGGTCCTATGAGCCGGGCTCACTCGACCGCGATGAGCGACACGGGCGCAACTAAATGGCTCTGGTGGTCCAAAAAGTCCAAGCCAGCTACCAAAAAACCCTGACCGCCCGCTCCGAGGCCGAGGCCTGGCAGGCCGCCGACCTGGTCGCGGTCGGCTATCTCCTCCACCATCCGGGAGTTGCCGGGGTCGATATGGAGCTCGTCCGCCACGTCCGCACCATCACTCGCCGAGCTCGTCGGCCCCGGCTTAGCACCGAGTATCGCTGGACTTTCAGTTTCACCCTGTGGAATCCGGTCGAATGACCGCAAAAACCTGCTAGGATCAGCGTCTCCCCGTGTTCGCCTCTCGATAAGGAGCCTTCCCTTCTATGATCGATACGTTCGACCTTCACTATCAGACCCGCGACGGCCAAGTCGAAATCATCCTCAAAAACGTCCGACTCTACTGCCCCCGCTGCGAGAAATGGAAGGCGGGCAGCCTGTTCGGTCTGCGCGAGATGGCCGGGCCTCACCAGATGTTGGCGGGCTTGATCGTGCCCGGCCGCCACGTCATTCGCTCCCAGCCCCAGTGTAAGGCCTGCCGCAACGACGGGACCAAGCTGCCCTCGCGGGCGACCAAGGCGCAAAAAGCCGCCCAACCCAAGACCGCCACCAAATCCGCCTAAGGATTCATCATGACCCTCGCTCTCGTCATCGTCTCGTCAGTGTTCAGCTACCTGGTGATCGCCGGGCTGGCCATCAAGCTGGTCTCGCTGTATTTCAAGGCCGACCCCACCGACAACCCGGGCCCGTTTATGGCCGGCCTCGTGTGGCCGCTCTCGCTCCCGCTCCTACTCGGTGCGTTCCTGGTGGGCTGGAATCAGAAGCGGGCCGCCCGACGCCGCCTGCCCAAGGCTCACACGGTTTCCTCGGGCAAGTAAATGCTCGAGACCGATCCCCGCACCGAATACACCCTGGCCATCGACACCGACGCCTACGCCGGCAACTTCGAGCGGGCGCTCTTTGGCTTTATTACCGGCCTCTGTCACAACCCGGACGAGAAGCCCCGCGGTCTGGAGGAGCCAGATATCAAGGCCGGCCAGCTCGCCCTGGGCCTCGACCCCGCGCGGCTGGACAGTTTTCCCGATGACCACCCACTCTACCAGCTTCTCGATGTCCGGATTTCTGACCCAGGCGATGATGGGTATCACCGGAGCTATATCGACATCGTGCCCACCCCGGGCTACTGGAACGACGGCCACGGCAACCACTACCCGGACACGGTCAAGCCGAAGCGCAAGGGCAAGCTCTACCAGGGCCACCCGTGGCCGGCCTACTACTCGATCGGGCTCTACCTTCGCCGTCCACCCACCGCCGAAGAACTCGAGCTCATCAAGGGCCGGGCGCTCCTCTGGGCGGCGAGTCCGCCGGCTCGCGAGGGGCAGAAAAAGCCCACCATCACTGGGTTTCGCCTGCTTTGCGCCACCACGACCACGATGAGTACCCCACTCTAATGGTGCGCCGAAAAATCCATACCTACTACGTTTATCCACCGGAGAGTGGCCTCCCCCCGGCCAAGGGCCTGGTTGACCTGGTCCGCCACGTCCCGCTCCACGCCCTCCTTCGAATCGAAGAGGAGTATCGAGACGACCAGCTCATCACGGTGATCTATTTCGAGTGGGAAGACGAATAAGTTGTAATTTTTATGACGCGAAAAAAAGTGAAACCCCTGACCAAACTCGACCAAATCAAGGCCCGGAAAAACACCTGGGCCGGGACTTGGCCGGGGGCAGGACGCAATACCCACCCGTTTGTAAACCAAAA
>Ga0193708_1000352_pt1 | contig 11074 bp, 6 predicted proteins | sample H3c1metaG_FD_160570 | JGI IMG/M metagenome (GOLD analysis project Ga0193708, IMG submission 160570) | Soil microbial communities from a riparian zone of the East river system, Colorado, United States - H3c1 | ecosystem: Environmental > Terrestrial > Soil > Riparian zone | place: USA: East River...
AGCGCGGCGCATCGTCGGCAGGTGCCGGCGTGCCGGTGCCGCTTGCACCAGCCGCAAACGGTCTCTCCCTCAAAGGCGTCGTCCGCGCTGGCGGCGGCGCGTGTGTCGGCACTGCGCCTGGAAGGCGTCCGTGCTTGCGATGGAACCGCAGCGCCTTGGCATACAGCGGCAACAATTCGGCCAGCGGAATCTGCGTCGCGACGGACGCCACGTCCGGTACCGAGACGTCAGGATGCTGTTCCCTGATGCGGCGACGGCAGGCCTGCTTGAACTCCTCCAAGCTACAGTCGGTCCGTATGCCGAGTTGCGAGTAGAGCTGTGCGAAGTCTGCTGTCATGGTCGCCCCCCTTGGCGATCTTAGCCCGCGTTTCCCGGGCAAGGGCTCCCCAGCCCTGATTTCCCAGGAGCGAACCGATCTGATCGAACCATCGGTCTAGCAGGATGATGCGGTGATGAAGCCCCGGCCATCGTGAGTGCCGCCACGCTTGTGACGGGCCCGACGCGCTTGTCGCGCCTCGGGGGCAGTCGCTCGCAGGCCTTGGCCCCACAGGTGCGCGTGGCGCGGAGCGTCGGTCGATGGCCGTCCGTCGCGTCGTATGAAGTGGGACCCCGGGCAATTGCATGTTGCATTGGGTGCCCAGTCCATCTCAAACGATGAAGGGAGTGACCAGCGAGACCAGTTCGAGTCGCGAACGCAGGTGTTCGGCGAGACGCAGGCTCAAGGCGACGATCGTGAAGGTCGGGAACGCCCAGCCCCCGGTCGGGAACACCGAACTGCCGGCAACATAGAGGTTGTCGATGCCATGTACCTTGCACTCGCGATCGACGACGCCCTGTCGCGGGTCATCCGCCATCCGCGTCGTGCCGAGGTGGTGCGAGGTACCGAAGACCCGCGGCACCGCGCTGTCGTCCTCTTCGAGCCAGGGCTCGAGCTGGAATCGTCCGTTGCACGCGCGCGCGAGTTCGTTGCCGAACAGCGTCGCGGCGGTGCGATAGGTATGCCGGTCCAGCGGAGTCAGCTGCCAATCGACGCAGACCTTCGGCTGTCCGAGCGCGTCGCGCTCTTCGCCGAGTGTGATCCGGCTGTCCGGGTTCGGGACCTGTTCGAAATATCCGACCAGGGCGACGTGATCGCTCTTCACGGTGGGCTGCTTGGTCAATTTGCGGACGAAGGCCTTGGCGATGTCGCCGATGCCCCAGCCCACACGCAGTGTCTGTCGCACGATCCCGTCCTGACCTGCCGCCGCCGCTCGCACGCCCGGTGGCGGTTCGCCATTCTTGCGCGCCGAAAGCCGCGCTTCGAGCGAGGAACTTTCGTCCGTCTTGCGCGCGCGCAGCGTCGATTTGAGCTCGCGCAGCGCGCGGATGCCTTTCGGGACGGGACCTTCCACGGCGAAAGGCCGGACGCGACCGCTGAGAATGCGATGGGCGCGCTGCGCCTCCTCGGACAGGCAGATTTCCGGGAACGACGACACCGTGCCCTTGCCGAGGTTGCGATCGTAGGGTCGGGCGAGACGGTGCGGATCGTCGGTATGGACGGTGCCGAGCTTGCCGCTCGGATGGTCCATGAAATAGCGGCCCACCAGGTCCCGTTCGTTGCCGAGCCCCTGGGGCACGACCGAATTCGACAGCAGCAGCAGGCGCGCGTTCTCGATGCCGCCACAGGCCAGTACGTAGTGCTTTGCGCGTACCACGCCCCTGCGGCCTCCGAGCGAACCGATACGGGCATGCTGGACCGAGTCGCCTGACGAGGCGGCATCGAGTTCCAGCAGGTTCGCGTGCAGCAGCACCTTGATGTTCGGTGCCTGCTCGATTTCGGAGCGATAGGCGTGGCCGAACAGGATCGGGCTGAAGGCGAAGATCTTGTTGACGATGGTGCGGTTGTCGAAAGGCAGGGGAGGGTAGGAGGGCTTGGTCAGGAACGAATCCTCGACGAAGTCGTGCGATTCGATGCGGCAGAACGCGCGCGCCCTGGTGTAGTAAGGCTTGAGTTCGTCGTACGAGATCGGCCAGCCGCTATGCGGCACCCATTCGCGCGGACCCAGTTCGCCGAGTGGGATACAGCCCCCGCCCCAGAGATTGCAGGTGCCGCCGAAGACCCGCATGCGGGAGATGCTCGGATCGAATTCGGGAAATCCTATCGATGATCCGTCGTAGAGCGCCTGGTTCTGCTCCTCGCCCTGCAATCCACCGCTCTCGACCACGCAGACGGTCACCGGGGATCCGATGAACGTGCGCGCGATGGCCAGGCCCGCGGCGCCAGCGCCGATGATGCAGAGATCCACTTCGACATCCGCTGGGAACGAATCATTTCTGTAATCGATGATCAAACGTGCTTCCTCCGACTCACGCCTACGCGATATCGCGTATCCCCGCGGCCTGAGTACAGCAACGTGAACCGAAGGCAGAAATGGCCACGCGAGAGCTCGCCCAGCCCGATTACGGACACGGGTCGGTGCGGCCCACGGCAGGCGCCAGGGCCAAGCACCGCCAGTCCGGGGTTGTGGAACGGCCTGCGACCCGGGATGCGATGATGTTCCGTACCCACATTAGTGAAGGCACCTACGGGCAGGTGGTCATGCCGCTTCCATACGATATCGGGCGACTCGCGTCAGGCTCGATCCCGAACCTGCCCCGATCCTCCGTTTCGCTGTGGCCCGCATGACCGCGGGAGGCCTGCGAGGCGCGTTCGACGGCAGCTGGCGGCAAGCCGGCATCGCGCTGGATAGCGGCAACGCGCAGGACTCCGGCGCCAGGGACGCATTATTGGCGCTGTTCTTCGATCTCGCAGCATGGCGCCCGTGGCTGCAAGAAGCGCTGTCGCTGCTCGACGAAGCCGAGCAGGCCCGCGTGCGACGCAAACATCGGCCCGGTGATCGCGACGAACTCGCCCTGGCCTATGCCTTGCATCGGCTGGTGCTGGGCAGCGTTCTCGGACAGGATCCGACTGCGGTTGCCTTGGATCGCGATGGTTCCGGCCGGCCCTACCTGCCGGGCGATGCGTTGCACACGAGCCTGAGCCATGCCGATGGCTTCGCCGCCGTCGCGGCCAGCGGGCACGGCGCGGTCGGGATCGACCTGGAACTGGCCACACGCGCCGCCGACATGCCCGCCATCGCCGATCACGTCTGGCATCCGGATGAGGCGAGGGCGCTCGCAGCCTTGCCCGAGGCCGAGCAGGCGATCGCCCTGTTGCAGCTTTGGGTGCGCAAGGAGGCCTTGCTCAAGGCCGCCGGTATCGGCCTGTCGCGGGAGATGCACAGCTTCGTGGCACCGGCCGACCAAGCGCTGTCGTTGCCGCTGGCCGATGGCGGCGACGGCTCGGTTCGGGCGACCGTGCGCATGCTCGATGTCGGACCGGCGTGGCTGGCGGCGCTGGCCAGCGTGGACGGCAACGGGGCGCGGGTCGCGTGGCTGCACCCCTTGGAGCAGTGAAGCCAGGACTCGGTTTTTTCGGCCGGCGACGCTCCATGCATCCAATCCGATGGCGATCCGGCGTCGACGGCAAGGCCGGAAATGGCGGCGACTGACGTTATTTAGCGCAGAACAAGACGTCAGGAGGGGCCATGGGGAATATGGACGAGATACGTGAACAGAGGGTGCGCGCCCAGTTGCAGGCGATCGAGACACGGCTGGCCGAGCATCCGCAGGTAGCGGCGGTCGTGGCCGTCGTTCGCGACGACAAGCTGATCGCTTACGTCGTGGCGCAAACCGGTCAGGCGCCGGACGAAGAGGCGTTGCGCGCCCACCTGAAGACGACGCTTGCGGCCTACATGATCCCGCGGCATTTCGTGTCCCTCGACTCGCTGCCGCTGTCCGCGGACGGCGCGGTCGATTGTGAAGCGCTGCCCGACCCGCAGGCGGCCTTGCCCAGTGCGCCCGTCGCGGCCGCTGCGCCGCGCGACGATCACGACGCGCGCAGCGAATACCTTGCGGGCGTGTGGTCGCAGCTGCTCGGCAAGGACGTCGGTCCGCACGACAACTTCTTCGATCTCGGCGGGCATTCGATGCTCGCCGTGCAGATGGCCAATCGCGTCAAGGTTGATACCGGCGTCCGTATCCAGCTGATGACACTGGCGACCCAGACCCTGGCGCAGATCGCATCGGAACTGCCGATGGCCGCCAAAACGGCGCCGACGGCGACGGGCTTTGGTGCGCGCCTCAAGGGCATGCTGCGAGGCGGCGCTGCCAAGCAGCCGTGATTTCACTTCGATGGACTCGAGGCTCATGGAAAGGCACCGACTGGTCGGCTCGCGCAACAGCACAACCCGGTCGCGACCAGTGCAGGCGCGACGGCACCGGCTTCGACGGCGCTGCCCTCGACGGGCCTGATTGATATGCCGGAAATCTTCTACTTCGGTCGCGGACCGCGCACCTTGCTCGGCTTGCGGCATCCGCCGGTTGCGCAACCGCAGTCGGCGATGCTCGTCTGCGCGCCGCTGCTACAGGAAGGCATTCGCTGCCAGCGCGCGCTGTGGAGCCTGTCGGAAGCGCTGGCCGCCGCCGGTGTCGACGTGCTGCGCTTCGACTGGTTCGGCAGTGGCGATTCGGCGGGAACCAGCGCCGACATCGACGTACCCGGCCTTGTCGACGACATCGCGGCGGCGGAATTCCTGATGCGAACGTCCGCCGACGCAAGCCAGGCAGGCCTCGCGCGCCCGCGCCTGTTCGGCTTGCGCAGCGCGGCGTTGCCGCTGCTTGCTTACGCCAGTGCCCGCCGCGAACCGGTGGATGTCGTGCTGTGGACGCCGGCGCTGGACGGACGTGTCCTGGCCGACGCTTGGCGCGAGCAGCATCGACGTCAGCTGCACACCGCTGGACGCTTTCTGTCCGCGGACACAGCGTCGGACGACGACGAACTGCTCGGCTTCGTGATCGATCGCGACCTGCTCGAAGACATCGGCGCATGGCATGGCAGCGACCTGCTGCTGCCTGCCGGCAGCCGCCTCGTGCTTGCGCAATGGCCGGCGTCGCCGGTCGCCGAATCCTTCGTGGACGCGCAACGCGATGCGGGCGTGATGGTCGAGTGTTTCGACCTCGACGGCGCAGACGAACCCGCCTGGGATGATCCCGACCAGTTCGAAACACAGATCTTTCCGCGCCAGGCCGTCACGCAGTTGGCCAGGCATCTGGCGGAGGCCGCATGAGCATCCTCGAAGCGGAAGCTGCACCCGCGCTGCAGCAGCGACTAGCCGGCAACGCCGAAGGCGAAACCGCCCACGTATTCGGCGAGGGCCTGTTCGGCGTGATCAACCATGGCGCCGGAGGTGTCGGCCGCGACACCGCCGTGATCCTGTTCAATGCCGGCATGGTGCAGCGGAGTGGACCGCATCGCGGGTCCGTCCTGCTCGCGCGCGCGCTCGCCGGACATGGTTTTCCGGTGCTGCGCTTCGATCAGTCGGGGCTCGGCGACAGCCCGATCTCGACCACGGCTTCGGCGGATCGCCGCCATGCGGAACTGCGCGCGGCGATCGACCTGCTGGCCGCGCAGACCGGCGCGCGCAGGTTCGTGATCGGCGGCATCTGCTCGGCTGCCGACAATGCCTTCCGCCTCGCGGCCGTCGAGCCGCGTGTGCACGGTTTGCTGCTGCTCGACGGCCTGGCCTATCGCACGCCGGGTTACTGGTGGCGTTACCTGCTGCCGCGCATGTTCCATCCCGGCAAGGTCTGGCGTTGGTGGCGCCAGCGCGGCGCGCAGACCGACATGGCCAACTTCCGCGACTTCCCGACGCAGGCCGAAGCGGTCGCGCAGATGACCGACATGGTCGCCCGCGACATGCGCCTGCTGTTCGTGTTCACCGGCGGCGCGTACCGGTACTTCAACCACGCCGGGCAGCTGTCCGCCGGGCTGGGCGCCGCGGCACGATCGCCGCAGGTGTCCCTGGCCTACTGGCCGGATTGCGACCACACCTTCTACCTGCAGCGCGATCGGCTGCGGCTGCAGGACACCATTGCGGCGTGGCTGGAGCGCGAGTTCGGACAGGAAGCCGATTGAGGATCCCCCGGGCAGCCTTGACGCCCGACGATCCCGATTCGCCGCCACGAGACTTCACGGTCGCAAGCTGAACCGGTCAGTTCTCCCGCCAGGAAAGGTCATCGAACCGTGGCCTAATCGAAATCAGCGATCCGTTTTTGACTGGAGCGAAGGAGCAATTCGGAATCCAGCGGAGCGCAAGACGGTGAAGGGGGCAACACCGCCGCGGGCAACGGACTTCAACCAGGTTCCGTACCCGGATCCAGCGGCAACCATCGAATTTCAAGCCACGCGTGTCGCCATCGCGGCGCCGGCGAAGCGAGCGCGGCGCGCGGGCTCGTGGACCTGCGTTTTTCCCCGCGTGCGCGCGATTCCCCGCCACCGGAGCATGGCCGAAAAGTGCACCGCGATACGTTCCTTCATGGACAGGACGGTCAACCGGCGATCGACAGGGTTCACGGAATAATGAAAAGCGAGCTTGCGCACAGCCTCGACGAGACGAACGCGGCGGCGGCGGCGTTCCCCGGCGATCGTTGCATCCACCAGCTCTTCGAGACCCAGGTCGGGCAGACGCCGCAGGCGCTCGCGCTGGTCCACGACGCGCGCACGCTGACCTATGCCGAACTCAATACGCAGGCCAACCAGCTCGCGCACCACCTGATCGCGCTCGGCGTCGGTCCCGACGACCGCGTTGGCCTGTGCATCGAGCGCGGCCCGCAGATGCTCGTCGGCTTGTTGGCCGTACTCAAGGCCGGCGTCGCCTACGTGCCGATGGATCCGGACTATCCGGCCGACCGCATCGCCTACATGCTGCAGGACAGCGCGCCGGTGGTGGTGCTCACGCAGGCGCATCTCGCGCCGTTGTTCGCCGGCGCCACGCAACCCTTGCTCGACGTGACCGCGGAAACGCTGCCGTGGGCCGGACAGTCGCAGGACGATCCGGTCGTGCCCGCGCTGACCTCGCGTCATCTCGCCTACGTCATCTACACCTCTGGCTCGACCGGCCAGCCGAAGGGCGTGATGGTCGAACACCGCTCGGTGCTGAACCTGTGGACGGAACTCGAACGCAGCGTCTTCGGCGAGCTCGGTGCGCACGCGCGCGTCGCGCTCAATGCATCGCTATCGTTCGACGCGTCGGTGCAATCGGTGAGTCAGTTGCTGTCGGGTCGCTGCGTGGTGCTGGTTCCGCAGCAGGTGCGCGGCGACGGCGCGGCGATGGTGGCGTACCTGGCGCGGCATCGCGTCGATGCCTTCGACTGCACGCCTGCGCAACTCGAATTGCTGCTCGCCGAAGGCCTGCTGACGCAGCACGACTATCGTCCGCGTGCGGCGCTGGTCGGTGGCGAAGCGATCACCGCCAAGACCTGGCGCGTCCTGGCCGAGTCGACGACGACCCGCTTCTACAACGTCTACGGCCCGACTGAATGCACGGTCGACGCCACGCTGGCGCGCATCGAAGGCGATGGCACGCCGCACATCGGCAAGCCGATCGCCAACACGCACGTCTACATCCTGGATGGCGAAGGCCAGCAGGTGCCGGTCGGCGCCGAAGGCGAACTGCATATCGGCGGCGCCGGCGTTGCGCGCGGCTATCTCAACCGCGAGGCGCTGACCGCCGAGCGTTTCCTCGCCGATCCGTTCGCCGCCGACCCGCAGGCCCGGATGTACCGCACCGGCGACCTCGGCCGCTGGCAGGAAGACGGCACGATCGAATACCTCGGGCGCAACGATTTCCAGGTCAAGTTGCATGGCTACCGCATGGAGCTCGGCGAGATCGAGTCGCGCCTGGCCGCGTGTCCCGGCGTGCGCGAGGCAGTCGTGCTGGTGCGCGAGGATCGTCCCGGCGACAAGCGCCTGGTCGCGTACTACAGCGTCGCGGCCGGCGATGCCGATGTGCCAGCCGAAGCGATGCTGCGCAAGCAACTCGCCGCGCAGCTGCCCGAATACATGGTACCCACGGCATACGTAGCACTGACGTCGTTCCCGCTGACGCCGAATGCCAAGGTCGATCGCAGGGCATTGCCGGCGCCGGGGCGCGAGCGTCCGGACCTCGTCAACGCTTACGAACCGCCAGTCGATGCGGCGGAGCAGGGCATCTGCTCGGCGTTCTCGAAGCTGCTCGATCTCGAGCGCGTCGGCCGCCACGACAATTTCTTCGAGCTCGGCGGCAATTCGCTGCTGGCCACGCGTCTGTTGGAGGCGTTGAAACAGGAATCGTGGGCCGAGTGCACGGCGCAGGTGCGCAACGCCGCGCGGACACTGGCCGTCACCGCCGTGTTCCAGAATCCGACGCCCGCAACGCTGGCCAAGGCCATCGCAGGATCCGATGCTGCCGTCGATGATTCGCGCATGGCCAGACTGCTGCGCGCGGATGCGGCCAGCAACACAGCTGTCGAGCACGACCCGATCGCGATCATCGCGATGGCTGGCCGCTTCCCCGGCGCCGACGACGTCGAGACCTTCTGGCGCAACCTGCGCGAAGGCCGCGACACGATCACCTTCTTCGGCGCCGACGACCTCGATCCGGGCGTGAGCGCCGCCGAACGCGCCGAACCCGGTTACGTCGCCGCACGCGGCGTCATCGAGAATGTCGAACAGTTCGACGCCGCGTTCTTCGGCATCAGCCCGCGCGAAGCAGAGCTGATGGATCCGCAGCACCGCATCTTCCTGGAGCTGTGCTGGGAATGCATGGAGCGCGGCGGGCACGTGCCCGGCGCCACCAATGGTCCGGTTGGCGTGTTCGCCGGCACCAACAACGGCACTTACTTCCAGCGCCACGTCTCGGCGCATCCGGAACTGATCGCCAAGCTCGGCGCCTTCCAGGTCATGGTGGCGAACGAGAAGGACTACATCTCCACCCGCGTCGCCCACAAGCTCGACCTCAACGGTCCGGCGATCAGCGTGCACACCGCATGCTCGACTTCGCTGGTCGCGATCTGCCAGGCCGTCGACAGCCTGCGCGCGGGGCAATGCGACATGGCGCTGGCCGGTGCGGCGTCGGTGGTGTGCCCGCCGCGCAGCGGTTATCTCTACCAGGAAGGCTCGATGCTGTCGCCGGACGGGCATACGCGCCCATTCGACCAGCGCGCGCAAGGCACGGTGTTCGGCGATGGCGCGGCCGTGGTGCTGCTCAAGCGCCTGTCCGACGCGCTTGCCGATGGCGACCAGGTTTATGCGCTGATCCGCGGCGGCGCCATCAACAACGACGGCGGCCAGAAGGCGAGCTTCACCGCGCCGAGCAGCGAAGGCCAGTCGGCCGTGATCGCGATGGCGCATCGCAATGCGCGCGTCGATGCGCGCAGCATCAGCTACGTCGAGACGCACGGCACCGCGACGCCGCTCGGCGATCCGATCGAGATCGAAGGCCTGACCCGCGCCTTCCGCCGCAATACCGATGACGTCGGCTTCTGCCGCGTCGGTTCGGTCAAGAGTAACGTCGGCCACCTGGTGGCCGCTGCCGGCGCCGCGGGCGTCATCAAGACGGCGTTGTCGTTGCAAGAGAAAGTCATGCCGGCGACGGTGCACTTCACCGCATCGAATTCGACGATCGCGTTCGAAGGCTCGCCTTTCGTCGTCAACGATGCGCTCAACGACTGGACCAGCGACGGTGCGCCACGACGCGCTGGCGTGAGTTCGTTCGGCGTCGGCGGCACCAATGCGCACGTCGTGATGGAAGAAGCTCCACCGCGTCCCGCGTCCGAAGACAGCGATGAAGTGCAGGTGCTGGCCTTGTCGGCGCGCACGCCGCATGCGCTGACGCAGGCCGCCGCACGCTTGGCAGACCATCTTGAGCGTGCCCCCGACAGCAACCTGGCCGACGTCGCCTGGACGCTCGCCGCCGGCCGCAAGGCCTTTGCGCATCGCATCGCCGTCGTCGCCGGCACCGCGCTCGACGCGGCCGAACAGTTGCGCTGCCTCGAGACCACCGCGGCGATCGCGCGCAGCAAGCCTGCCCGCGCCAGCGACATCGTGTTCCTGTTCCCGGGCCAGGGCTCGCAGTACGCCGGCATGGGACGCGAACTGTACGCAGCCGAGCCTGCGTTTCGCGCCGCGTTCGACGCCTGCGCCGATGCGGTGAAGGATGAACTGTCGTTCGACCTGCGCGATGTCGTGTTCGGTGACGACGCGGAGGCCTTGCTGCCGACCAGCGTCATGCAGCCGTCGATCTTCGCGATCGAATACGCGACCGCCAGGCTGTGGATGAGCCAAGGCCTGCAGCCGGCGGCGATGATCGGCCACAGCGTCGGCGAATTCGTCGCCGCGACGCTGGCCGGCGTGTTCGAGCTCGGCGATGCGATGCGCCTGGTCGCGCGCCGCGGCGCGCTGATGCAGGCGCAGCCCGAGGGCGGCATGCTGTCGGTGCGTCTGCCGCTCGATGACCTGCTCGCGCGACTGCCGGCGGATCTTTCGCTGGCCGCAGAGAACAGTCCGGGCGCCTGTGTCGTGTCCGGTCCGCACGAAGCGATTGCCCGCTTCCAGGCCGCGCTAGAGGCCGATTCGATCGCCTGCCGCGCACTCAAGACCTCGCACGCGTTCCATTCGTCGATGATGGAAGCCGTGGTCGCGCCGTTCCGCGCGGAAGTCGAACGCATCGCGCGTGCGGCGCCGTCGCTGCCCATCGTTTCGACCGCGACCGGCGACCGGCTCGGCGCCGACGAAGCCGTGTCGCCGGATTACTGGGCCATGCACTTGCGCGCGCCGGTGCGCTTCGCTAAAGCACTCTCGCAAGTCACCGACGCACCCGCGCGCGTGCTGCTCGAAGTCGGCCCGCGCACGACGCTGACCGGTCTCGCCAAGCAGAAGATCAGCGGCAGCAAGGCGCATCTCGCCGCGGTATCCTCGCTGTCCGACGCGCCTGCGAACGAGGTCGCGTCGTTCCGTCTCGCCGCAGGCAACCTGTGGTGCCGCGGTGCGTTGCCGAACGTCGACCTGTTCGATCGCCGCAGCGTGCGCCGCCGTCTCTGCCTGCCGACCTATCCGTTCGAGCGCCAGCGCTACTGGGTCGAGGCCGCATCGCAGGCTGCACCCGCGCCTGCCCAACTGTCGACCGCACAGCCGATGCTCGCGCAATCCATGCCAACCCTTCCTGTCCTCAATCCC
>Ga0193708_1000353_pt1 | contig 11069 bp, 11 predicted proteins | sample H3c1metaG_FD_160570 | JGI IMG/M metagenome (GOLD analysis project Ga0193708, IMG submission 160570) | Soil microbial communities from a riparian zone of the East river system, Colorado, United States - H3c1 | ecosystem: Environmental > Terrestrial > Soil > Riparian zone | place: USA: East River...
TGGTCGCGCGGACGGGTTCGCACGTCGAGCGCGGCCGCCAGCAACGAACCGAGCGGCGAGGTGCGGCGCAGCGAATCGATGTGCGCCGGATCGAGCTTGCCGCGCGCGGCCCAGGCGCGGACCTCGTTACCGAGGCCCGGCGGCAACACGGCCTTGCGGCGCAGCGTCCAGAACCGCTCGACGATGATCGCGACCGCGACCGCCGACAGCAGCAGCAACGGAATCATCGGCCAACCGCCAGCCTTTACCAGTTCCAGCACGCGTCATCCCCCGGCCAATGGCCGTTTCAGTCAGGCCGATAGGATAACTGAGCCGCCCTCTCCTGCCGCCGCACGGCGTCCCATAACCGCCGCTGCACGGCGCGGCGCTGTTCGAACACGGGCCCGGCAGCCTGCAGGCGGACACGCAGCGCCCCGCCCTGGCTGGTGTCGGCGACCTCGGCGCCACTGCGGTTCCAGCGCGCGAGCGTGTCCGGATGCGGGTGCCGGAAGCGGTTGCCGTGGCCCGTTGACACCACGCCGATGCGCGCGCGGGTCGCAGCGACGAACGCGGCATCGGACGAGCCGCGGCTGCCGTGGTGGGCGATCTGCACGACTTCGACGCGTACGGAGGGCGGGTCGCGGCGCAGCAACTCGCGCTCGATCACCTCGCCGATGTCGCCCGTCAGCAGCATCGCGCCGTGCGCTGTCTCGATGCGCAGGACACAGCTGGCCTCGTTGCCGAGATACGGAAAATGCAGCGGCGGGTGCAGGAAGCGGAAGCGCACGCCGTCCCATTGCCAGGAGACACCAGCAAGACAGGGGCTGGTCCCGGCAATCTCCACGCCTTGCGGAGCGAACGTCGTCGCCAGCGGCAGCCCCCGGCGCACCGCGTCGAAGCCGCCGGCATGGTCGTTGTCGCCGTGGCTGATCACCGCGGCATCGAGCGTGGCCACGCCGAGTGCGTGCAGCGCCGGCACCACGGCGCGCTCGCCAGCGTCGAAACCATCCACCATCGCCGGTCCCATGTCGTACAGCAGCGTGTGCCGCGCGGTGCTTACCACCATCGACAAGCCTTGTCCGACGTCGAGCATCACCAGCTCGGCTTCGCCCTCGCGTGGCAGGTCGCGTTGCGGCCACAGCAACGGCAACCACAACAGCAGCGCCAGCGCCTTGCCCGGCACGCCCCGCGGTAGCAGCAGCCAGAACGCAGCCATCAGTGCCAGCGGCAACGCAAACCAGCGTGGCTCCGGTAGCCACCACAGGGCAAAGGGGCTGTGGGCGAGGCGCTCGAACAACGACCAGCTCGGATCGAATGCCATCGCGGCAAGCCGCCAAGCCCAGGCGCCCCAATCCGCGTGCATCGTCTCCAGCGCGGTGCCGAGCAACGCCAGCGGTACGACCACCAGGCTCCACCAGGGAATCGCGATCAGGTTCGCGAACGGCCCGGCCAGCGAGGCCTGTCCGAACAGCATCGCGCTCAACGGCAGTAAACCGAGCGTGGCCACGCCCTGCGCGGACAGAAACGTCCGCAACCACGCGCCGCGGGTTTCTTTTGCGAGCCGGGTGGGCATGCACCAGACCAGCCAGGCCACGCCGGCGAAGCTGAGCCAGAAGCCGGCGCCGAGGATCGCGAGCGGATCGACCAGCAATACCGCGATCGCCGCCAGCGCCAGCGCGTCGGCCGCGCGCTGCACGCGTCGCGACAGCAGCGCGACCACCACCACGGCGATCATCAGCAGTGTACGCACCGTCGGCAGCGCAAAGCCGGCTACGGCGGTATAGAGCGCGGCGCCGGCAAGCGCGGCGACCGCGGCCGCCTGCGATCGTGGCACGCGTCGCGCGAACGAAGGGACGCAGCGCCACAGTCCGTTCGCGAGCAGCGCGAGGAACCCGGCGACGAGGCCGACGTGGAAGCCGGAGATCGCGACGAGATGCGTCAGGCCGCTCGCACGCAGTGTTTCCCAATCGGTATCGCTCAGCGCACGCGTGTCGCCGATCGCCAGGGCGCGAATGAAACGCGACGATGGCCGCGGCACCGCGCGAGCGATGCGCTGCGACATGCGCTCGCGCCAGGCGTTGATGCCATGCGCCGGCTGCACACGCGTGGCGGTTTCCGGGTTGCGCACGTAGCCGGTCGCGGCGATGCGCTGCAGCAGTGCATGCCGTTCGCTGTCGATGCCGCCGGGATTGCGCAAACCGCGCGGCGCGCGCAGCTTCAGCGTCATGCGCCAATGGCTGCCCGCAGCCAGCTCGAACCTGCGTTGTGGCCCTATTCCCTCGGCATCCTCGTACCAGGCCAGTCGCAGCAGTTTGCCGCGCAAGCCAGCGGGTTGCGCGGCGTCGGCGTCGACGCGCAGCAGGAAACGCGTGCGCCGCGGTTCATGCTGCGGCAGGTCGAGGATGCGGCCCGACAACGTGGCTTCCTGCTGCTCGAGTGCAGGCAGCAATTGCTGCGCGAGCGTCGACGCCGCATGCAGGCCGGCGAGTCCGAATCCGAGCGCCAGCATGCCCACGACGCGCAGGCGTCCGCCATGCAGCCACGCCGCAAAACCACAGGCGAACAGCGCCGCCAGCAGCGGCCAGGACGGCAAGGCCGGCAGCAGCAGGCAGGCGAGCGTTCCGGTCAGCAGCGCGACGGCCGTGGCGATTCCGAACAGCGGCGTCCTTGCCGCGTCATCCATGACGACATCCTCGTGTTGGCTAGACCTCGCTTGGCGCAAGCTCCCTGAGCTTGCCTTCGTGCAGTTCGAGCACGCGGTCGAGGCGACGCGCAAGGCGACGATCGTGCGTCACCAGCACCAGGCTGGTCTTGTGCGCACGATTGAGTTCCAACATCAGCTCGAACACCGTCGCGGCGGTCTTCTCGTCGAGGTTGCCGGTCGGCTCGTCGCCGAGCACGCAGGCCGGCTTGTTGACGAGTGCGCGCGCGACCGCGGCGCGCTGGCGTTCGCCGCCCGACAACTCGCCCGGCTTGTGCTCGAGCCGATGGCCAAGGCCGACCTGTTCCAGCAGGGCCCTCGACTTCGCCGCCGCATCGGAGACCGAGGTGCCGTTCAGCAGCACCGGCAGCATCACGTTCTCTAGCGCGGTGAACTCGGGCAGCAGGTGGTGGAACTGGTAGACGAAGCCGAGTGCGTGGTTGCGCAGGCGGCCGCGTTCGGCATCCGATAGCGCACTCATCTTCTTGCCGGCCACGTAGACCTCGCCCGCCGTCGGCGTATCGAGGCCGCCGAGCAGGTGCAGCAGCGTGCTCTTGCCGGCGCCGGAGGCACCGAGGATGGCGACGGTTTCGCCGGTGTACACCGTGAGTTCGAGGCCATCGAACACCGGTGTGTGCAGCTTGCCTTCGGCATAGGTCTTGCCGAGGCCGTCGCAATGGATCACCGCAGTCGGCATGGAGACGTCACTCATAGCGCAGCGCCTCCGCCGGCGCGGTGCGTGCCGCGCGCCAGGCCGGATAGATCGTGGCGACGAACGCCATCGCCAGCGCCACCAGCGCGATCGTGACGACATCGTCGGGATTGAGCTCGGTCGGCAAACCAGTGATGTAGTACACGTCCTCCGGCATCAGCACGACACTGAACACGCGCTCGATCGCGCGCAGGATGTGTTCGAGGTTGAGCGTGAGCAGGATGCCGCCGACCACGCCCATCACCGTGCCGATGAAACCGATCAGCGAACCCTGCACCATGAACACCTGCATCACCCCGCGCGGCGTCAGCCCGAGGGTGCGCAGGATGGCGATGTCGGCCTGCTTGTCGGTCACCAGCATCACCTGCGACGACACCAGGTTGAACGCGCCCATCGCGATGATCAGCGACAGGAGGATCGCCATCATCGTCTTCTCGAGCTTCAGGGCGCGGAACATGTTGGCGTTCTCGCTGCTCCAGTCGCTGACGCGGTACGGACCCTTCAGGCGCAGCGCGAGATCGCGCGCCACGTCCCATGCGAGGTCCATATCATGCAGCTTCAGGCGCACGCCGGTGACGCCGTCGCCCATGCGCAGCAGGCGCTGCGCGTCCTGCAGGTTCACCACCGCCAGGCCCTTGTCGTACTCCTGGTAGCCGGCCTCGAAGATGCCGCTGACGGTGAAGCGCTTGAGCTGGGGCACCGCACCCATCGGCGTGGTCTGGTAGTCGGTGGTGACGATGACGCTGTCGCCGATGCCGACGCCGAGCCACATCGCCAGTTCCCTGCCGAGCACGATGTTGAAGCTGCGCGGCGTCAACGAGGACAGCTTGCCCTGCGCCATCCGGTCGGCGAGGACGGAGACCTTGCCTTCTTCGGCAGGGACCACGCCGCGCACGATCGCCGGCTGGTTGCGTGCGCCGCGCAGCAACGCCTCGGTTTCGATATACGGCGCCGCGCCGGCGACGCGCTTGTCGCGACCGGCTTCGGTGACCGCCTGTCGCCAGTTTTCCATGACCTCGCCGTCGGCGCTGACCGTGGCGTGTGCGGCCATCTGCAGCATGCGATCGCGGATCTCGCGCTGGAAGCCGCTCATCACCGCCAGCGTGGTGATCAGCGCGGCGACGCCGATGGCGATGCCCAGGATCGAGGCCAGCGAGATGAAGGAGATGAAACCGTTGCGGCGCTTGGCGCGGAGGTAGCGCAGGCCGATGGCGACGGGGATGGGTTTGAACATAGCGGGCTAGTGTGCCATCCCGTTCGCTCCCGGCGCACCCGGCCGCGCTGGCGCGGCCAGCCGCAGTTCACGCCGCTTGCCGGCAGGCAACGTGTCCGGCCAGAAGCCGCGGCGCTGCGTGCGCCCGGCTGCGTCGCGCCAACGCAGGAATGCGAGCGCTCCGCGCCATTCGACGTCCAGGGCTTCCACCGGTTGCCCATCGACCGTCGTTCGGCCGTCCGCGGCGATCACGATCGCGCAGGCCCGTCGCCGCGACTCATGACTTGCGCGCCACAAGCCCGCAGCGAAGACCGCTACGGCCGACGGCCAGGCGACCGGGCGTGGCAGGTCGGAGGCGATCAGCGAAAGCGTCGCCAGGACAGTCAGCAGGCAGAGTGCGGCCACTACCCAGCGCGAGGGCCGCCACTCAAGCCGGCAGGGTGCGGATGCGTTGGACGAGGGTATCGAGCGCGGCATCGGACGCGGTCTCATGGCCGAGGAACCAGCGCCACAGCCTATCGTCCTCGCAATCCAGCAGGCGTAGGAAAACGCCGCGCTCCTCGTCGGAGGCCTGTGGCCAGCGCCGGTCGAGATAGCGCGTCAGCAACTGGTCCAGTTCGCGCATGCCACGGCGGCAACGCCAGCGCAGGCGACGGAGTTCGGCGTCTTCGCTCACCGGTACGACACGAACGCCAGCTGGATCCACAACGCGCAAAGCACGACGAACCCGGAGAAATGCACCTTGAAGCGATGCATGACCTTGTTGTAGCCGCATTGGATCACGCTGTGCGCGACACGCAAGGCAACGAACGACCAGGCCAGCACGAGCGTCGTCGTCGTGGCGACTCCGGTCACGGCTGCGACCAGCAACGCCAGGTAGAACAGCACCGGCAATTCGAACAGGTTGCGCAGGTTGTCGGCGGCGCGACTGTCGGTCAGGCGGGCATTGGCCTGCGCCGAGGTGGCGACCGACTGCGGATGGATCCGCTCGCGCTTCATCTGGCCGATGCGCATGGCATACATCCGCAGGTAGACCGCGATGGTCAGCGCCACCATCGCGAATGCGGGCAGGAGGATGGCTTGCTGTGTCATTCGTGGCCTCGTCGTTACGGCGGTTTTCGACAGCCGAGCGGGATAGAGCGACACGGGTTCTGTTGCCAGGTCGGATCGCGCTCCCGCTCGTTATTCCCGCGAAGGCGGAAACCCAGCGACTTTAGCTTGTTCAATTCGCGGCCTGCAGAAATCAAAGGCACTGGGTTCCCGCCTTCGCGGGAACGACGAAGAGTCCTACCCCTGTCGCGCCAGCATCAGCTGCTTGATCTCCGCGATCGCCTTCGCCGGATTCAGGCCCTTCGGGCAGGTCCGCGCGCAGTTCATGATGGTGTGGCAGCGATACAGCTTAAACGGATCCTCGAGGTCGTCGAGGCGCGCGCCAGTGTCCTCGTCGCGCGAATCGACGATCCAGCGATAGGCCTGCAGCAGCACCGCCGGGCCGAGGTAGCGGTCGCCATTCCACCAGTAGCTCGGGCAGCTGGTCGTACAGCACGCACACAGGATGCATTCGTACAAGCCGTCGAGCTTGGCGCGGTCTTCCTTGGACTGCAGTCGTTCGCGATCCGGCGGCGGCGCGCTCTCGGTGCGAATCCATGGCTGGATCGACGCGTATTGCGCGTAGAAATGCGTCAGGTCCGGCACCAGGTCCTTGATTACCGGCATGTGCGGCAAAGGATAGATTGGAACCTCGTTTTTCTTGCAGTCCGCGATCGCCAGCGTGCAGGCGAGCGTGTTGACGCCGTCGATGTTCATCGCGCAGCTGCCGCAGATGCCCTCGCGGCAGGAACGGCGGAAGGTCAGCGTCGGGTCGATCTCGTTCTTGATCTTGATCAGTGCGTCCAGGACCATCGGGCCGCAGCTGTCGAGATCGACCTCGTAGGTGTCGGTGCGCGGATTCTCGTTGTCGTCCGGACTCCAGCGATACACCTTGAATTCGCGCGTGCGCTTGGCACCGGCTGGCGCGGAGAAGCGCCTGCCCGCGTGGATCTTCGAGTTCTTCGGGAGGGTGAATTCGGCCACGTCGGCTCCAGTCAGTAAACGCGCGGCTTCGGCGGCACGACGGCGACATCGTCGTCGAGCGTGTACATGTGCACCGGGCGGTAGTCGATGCGCGTCGCGCCGTCATCGTCGACCCAGCAAAGCGTGTGCTTCTGCCACTGCTGATCGTCGCGGTCCGGGAAATCCTCGCGCGCATGCGCGCCGCGCGATTCGGTGCGGTTCTCCGCCGACACGATGGTCGCCAGCGCTTGTCCCAGCAGGTTCTGCAGTTCCATCGTTTCGACCAGGTCCGAGTTCCACACCAGCGAACGGTCGCTGACCTTGACGTCGGCGAAGGAATCGTGGATCTCACGGATCTTGCGCACGCCGTCGGCCAGCGTCTCGCCGGTGCGGAACACGGCCGCGTCGTTCTGCATCGTGCGCTGCATGCGGTCGCGGATCGTCGCCGTCGGCGTGCCGCCATTGGCGTTGCGCAGGCGGTCGAGGTTGGCGAGCGCCTTGTCGCAGGCATCGCCAGGCAGCCTGACGTGGCGCTGCTCGGGCTTGATCGTCTCGGCGCAGCGGTTGGCGACCGCGCGGCCGAACACCACCAGGTCGAGGAGCGAGTTCGACCCGAGCCGGTTGGCGCCGTGTACCGACACGCACGCCGCCTCGCCGATCGAGTACAGCCCCGGCACGACCTCGTCCGGGTTGCCGTTCTTCAGCTGCACCACTTCACCGTGGTAGTTGGTCGGGATGCCGCCCATGTTGTAGTGCACGGTCGGCAACACCGGGATCGGTTCCTTCTCGACGTCGACGTTGGCGAAGATGCGCGCGCTCTCGGCGATGCCGGGCAGCTTCTCGTGGATGTCCTTCGGGTCGAGATGGGTGAGGTCGAGGTTGATGTGGTCCTTGTGCGGGCCGACGCCGCGACCCTCGCGGATCTCGATCGTCATCGAACGGCTGACCACGTCGCGCGAGGCCAGGTCTTTGGCGTTCGGCGCGTAGCGCTCCATGAAGCGCTCGCCCGTGGAATTGCGCAGGATCCCGCCTTCGCCGCGCACGCCTTCTGTGATCAGGCAGCCGGCGCCGTAGATGCCGGTCGGATGGAACTGCACGAACTCCATGTCCTGCAGACCGAGGCCGGCGCGCAGCGCCATGCCGCCGCCGTCGCCGGTGCAGGTATGCGCGGAGGTCGCGGAGAAATACGCGCGGCCGTAGCCGCCGGTCGCCAGCACCACGCCGTGCGCGCGGAACAGGTGCAGCGTGCCTTCGGCCATGTCCAGGGCCAGCACGCCGCGGCAGGCGCCGTCGGCATCCATGATCAGGTCGAGTGCGAAGTATTCGATGAAGAAGCGCGCGTCGTGCTTGAGCGATTGCTGGTACAGCGTGTGCAGGATGGCGTGACCGGTGCGATCGGCCGCGGCGCAGGTGCGCTGCGCGGCGGGACCTTCGCCGTACTTTGTCGTCATGCCGCCGAACGGACGCTGGTAGATCTTGCCTTCCTCGGTGCGCGAGAACGGCACGCCCTGGTGCTCGAGTTCGATCACGGCCGGGATCGCCTCGCGGCACATGTATTCGATCGCATCCTGGTCGCCGAGCCAGTCGGAGCCCTTGATGGTGTCGTAAAAGTGATAGCGCCAGTCGTCCTCGCTCATGTTGCCGAGCGCGGCCGAGATGCCGCCCTGCGCCGCCACGGTGTGCGAGCGCGTCGGGAACACCTTGGTGATGCACGCCGTCTGCAGGCCTTTCTGCGCCAGCCCGAAGGTCGCACGCAAGCCGGCGCCGCCGGCGCCGACGACGATCATGTCGTAATTGTGTTCTGTGATCTGGTAGGCGGAGGTCATCGTCGGCTTCAGAAGGGCGTGGTCAGGCGAGGAACGCGATACGGCCGATCGCGTACAGCGATGCGAGTGCGCCGACGACGCAGGCCAGGGTGACGAGCAGTTGCAGCGTGATTTCGACGGCGCGCTCGTGGACGTAGTCCTCGATCACCACCTGCAGGCCGAGCTTGGCGTGCCAGAACATCGCCAGCAGGAACAGCGAAAACAGGATCGCGTTCCACGGTTTCGCCAGCGTGATGCGGACCGTATCGAGATCCGCGCCGACCAGCGACACCAGGGTGCCGAGCAACCAGGCCACCAATGGCACGAGTGCGATCGCGGTGACGCGCTGCCACCAGAAGTGGCCCGTGCCGGACTTGCCAGAACCGAGTCCGCGTGCGCGTCCGACTGGGGTGCGGAAATCCTGCTTCGCAGCCGATTCCTGTGCCTTGACGTCGCTCATGCCGAGCCTCTGAGTGCGACGAACCAGATCGCCGCGGTCAGCACCACCGTCAGCGCGGCCACCGCATAGCCGGAGCGATAGACGTCCGGAATTTCAAAACCCCAGCCGATATCCCAGGACAGATGGCGCAGGCCGTTGAGCAGGTGGAAGACCAGGGCCAGCGAAAAGCCTGCCAGCACGAGCAGGCCGAATGGAGATGCCAGGCAGGCCGCAGCGCGGGCATAGGCTTCGCCGCCCTGCGCGACGGCCAGCAACCACCACGCCAGCGCGAACGCGCCGACGCTCAGCACGATGCCGCTGGTGCGGTGCAGGATCGACATCACCATGGTGATCTGCCATCGGTAGACCTGCAGGTGCGGGGACAGCGGACGTTCGCGATTGGCCATCGGGCGGTTCGTACTCTCGCTGGGCGGCCTACGCCGCGTGGCTGACTCGGATGACGCTTCGCGATGCCGGTTCGCAGCGCCGGCTAGAAATCGATGCAGCGGCCGTTCTTCTCCCAATCGCCATAGCGCGTCGGATCGGGGCCTTCGCGACCGCCGACCTCCGTTGCCGGTGTCGATTCCGGTGCCGTGCCGTCCTGCGGCACAGTCTGTTCCGGAGCTGGGTGGGGAACGGTTTCGCCTATCATTCCGTGTTCTCGCAATCATCCAAGTTTAGTTCCCGCCCCCATGTCCCACAACCCGGCCCCCAACGAGACCCGCTTCCGCGCGCTGCGCGGACATCGCGTGCTGACGCTCGAGGGCCGCGATGCCACTGCCTTCGCGCAGGCGCAGTTCATGAACGATGTCGCCGTCCTTGCGCCCGGCCACTGGCAGTGGAATGGCTGGCTGACGCCGAAAGGACGCGTGATTGCGCTGTTCGCACTGCTGAAGTTCGACGAGCAGACGCTATGGCTGCTGCTGCCGGATGCCGATCCGGCGGAGCTGGCCGCGCAGTTGCAGCGCTTCGTGTTTCGCAGCAAGGTCAAGATCGCCGTGGGCGACACCTGGCACGTGGACGCGGCGCTGCAGGCATCGGAATGGGCTTCCGGCGCCCATTTCGTCGGTGATGCGGCTACGGGCGTCGAGCTGGACATGAGCGCCGAAGGCGGTGGCCGTAGTTTGCGCATCGGTCCCATCGACGTTGTTGCCGGCGCCGGTGCCGACGCCGAAGCCAACGCCGGCTTTGAAGAGGCCGGCTTTGAAGAGGCCGGCTTCGAAGAGGCATGGGCCGCCGAAGACCTGCACCACGGATTGCCGCGCCTGCCAGCTACGCAATCCGGCCTCTGGACGCCGCAACAGCTGTCGCTGGAGTGGCTGCAGGCCTACAGCATCAAGAAAGGCTGCTACCCGGGACAGGAAATCGTCGCGCGCACGCATTTCCTCGGGCAGGCCAAGCGCGGCGTGGCGCTGCTGGAAACCGACACGCCTGTCGCCATCGGCGCGGAAGTCCGCGATGCATCGCGCGTGCTGGGTTCCGTGGTCAGCATGGCGCGAGCCGGTGCGACCTGGCGCCTGCTCGCGGTCCTGCCGCTCGAGCGCGAGGGCGCGCTGAAGCTGGGCGATGGCATTCCCGCCCGGGAACGTCCACTCGCCGGCGGATTACAGCGCTGAGGTAGCCCGCGGACGCCGCATAACGCGGCGACTGCCACATTTCTGGCGTTGGTGCGTTGCTATGCTCGGGCAGACGATGGCCGGCACCGGCATCGAGCAACCGGCGCTGGGGGGCGCCGGACACCTGTCCGCGATCGCAACGCCTGGGTCGTGCTGCAGGCCCGCAATGCCATCGACTCAATCGCAAGCCTGGGGAATCGCATGCACACATCACGTAGTGGATTTTTTGCCGCGACAGCGACCGTCGTCCTTCTTCTCACCGCCTGCGTAGCGACGCCGCCGAAGGAGGCCGCCGCACCCGTGGACACCCCGCCGGTGTCCTCCAACGAGAAGCTGTCCGCCGACGGACTATTCGCCTTCGGCAAGTCCAGCCTCGACGATCTCAGCAGCGAAGGCCGCGCGCAACTCGATGCGCTCGCGTCGCGGCTGCTCACGGGACGGCCGTTCGAGATCGTGCACGTGATCGGCCACAGCGACCGCATCGGCAACGCCAAGGCCAATCTCGACCTGTCGAACAAGCGCGCGATCGCGGTGCGCAAGTACCTGGTCGAA
>Ga0193708_1000354_pt1 | contig 11066 bp, 11 predicted proteins | sample H3c1metaG_FD_160570 | JGI IMG/M metagenome (GOLD analysis project Ga0193708, IMG submission 160570) | Soil microbial communities from a riparian zone of the East river system, Colorado, United States - H3c1 | ecosystem: Environmental > Terrestrial > Soil > Riparian zone | place: USA: East River...
CCCTTTGCCTCCTGAAGCAAGCAATATCATTAAGACCGGTACTAAAAGCGGCTTGGCTGCATAATGCAGTATGGAAATGTTTGCTGCTATCCCAATAATATCGGCTGCGGCAATGATCCAGAAAATAACAGAAAGGATTTGTGTTTTATTTTTCATGGATCCGGCAGGCCTATTTGAATTCGATATAAGGGTTGCCTCCAAATAATCCTTTTCTTACAGAATCTTTTACAATCGTTGTATCGGCAAGCGGCCTGGTGAAAGGCATTGCTACTTTATACGTAACAGAATCGAAGCTGTATAATACCAGTTTATGACCATAGCTGCTAAGCCTGTTGTATGCTTTTTCTGCCAGCAGGCGTGAAGGATAATTTTTGATCACTACTTTAAAAGTATAACCATCAGCAGATGGTACCGGTGGAGTTATCGTTGCAACGGAATCCTGTTTTTTTATAAGTGAATCAGCCAGGACAGATGTAGCTGTATCCTGTGCTTTTACGGGCAGATCGGCAACCTTTTCAACAGGTTCTTTTTTCTGGGATAAAAAATACCAGGCTGCAGCGCCAACCATGCCAAGGCCTACAATGGCTACAATTATCCATATCGCTTTTTTATTAACGGGTGATGCTTTTCTCTCTGATGCAAAGGAGATATCAGCTTCTTCCCTTTTTTCCTTTGAAGTTACAGGAGTCGCTTCTGATTTGGGATTAAGAAAATTGCCCTGCGAGAACTGGTATTCTCCCAGTTGGTTCTTTTCCAGCAATCCAAGCCCTTCGATCCTGAATGGCTTTCCGATATTTAAGAATTGTTTACCCAGTGCCAGGTAAGAATCCAGGTCGGCAGAAGCGAGGGGCTTTATCTTATGCGTTTGCTGAACGATAAAGTTAATGAGTGCATCGTCTTCCGTTGCCCTTGAATTGTATTGAAAGGATATTGCATTTTCCGGCATCACGGCATCTTTATCAGTTTCCATTGGCATTACAAAATCGGGGGAAAGCGTGAATGTTCCCATGCCCTGTAGTGTAACTTCTTTGTTATTGTAAAAATGCTGAACCAGCAGGTGTTCTATTTTCATTCACAAGAGTTGTTGTTAACAAACCTACAAGATATTCGTTATATAGCAAAACATAGAGATTCACAAGGATCTTCGGCATAGGCTACAAGGGGAGCAGCTACAAGGGGCAACTTTTTATTCGCATGCTTGTCCCTTGTGGCTTGAAGCTTGCAACTCTTGTGGCTTCTGTCTAGCCTCGCTGTACTACCATCAATTTGCCTTAATTTTGTGCCATGCTTTCTGAAAAAGAGAAACAATTCATAGCATATTGGGAAAGAGAGCGTGAAAGGCAAAACACGGTCTCCGGTAAAATAATGAACGGACTTCCGATGGCAATTATTTTCAGCCTGCCCATATTATTGATCATATTTGTCATTTATTTTTTCTTTCCCGATTGGTACACCAAGATCTCCAATACTTCTACAGGAAGTTTTATTGCCGTTATAATCGCGGTGTTCGGCTGTATCCTGTTCTTTTCTTATTTCAGGATGCATTATAAATGGGAGATGAATGAACAGGCTTACCGTGAATTAAAAAGTAAAGAAAATAAAAGTGATAAATTTGCTGAAGTAAAATAAAATTAAAAACTAATATCAATGAACAGAAAGATCGTACTTATTCTTGCATTGTCTGCATTATCTTTTGTATTTGGAAGCTGCCTGAAGAGTGGAGACGCCTATACCCAGACCATCACCTGCCCGCTTACGATGGGTTCTCCTTCGGCTTCTGAAATAGCTTCGTTGCAAACTTATCTCAATTCGCATGCTATTTCGGCCGTCCAGGATTCAAGGGGTTTTTTCTATATCATCACAAATCCCGGTACAGGATCTACACCAACAACAGCTTCTTATGTAACCGTAAAATACAGCGGAACATTAGAAAACGGATTTGCATTCGACCAGAACCTGAATGGCTATGTAGCCCAGCTTGGGTCATTGATCCTAGGATGGCAATTGGGACTGCCGCTGATCAAAAAAGGAGGTGCTATAACCCTTTTTTTACCGCCGAGCCTGGGGTACGGATGTAACGCATTACCTGGTATACCCGCCAGTTCAAATCTTATCTTTACAATTGAGCTGGTAGACGTACAATAAATAAATTGACACTTTGAGCCACGAAGCCATTTCGGTTTTTGATATGTTTAAAATAGGTGTGGGGCCTTCCAGCAGCCATACACTTGGCCCATGGCGTGCTGCACAGCGATTTACCCATTCACTTGAAGAAAAAGGCCTGCTTGATGATGTTAAGACCATCCGGGTTATACTTTATGGCTCATTGGCAAAAACGGGTGTGGGGCATGGTACCGATGTTGCCGTGCAACTGGGATTGAGCGGTGATGACCCTGTAACTTTTGATGTGAATAATATCAGCGCCAAGATGGCTGATATTAAGCAGATGAAAAAGATACTTTTAACCGGTAAGCATGAAATTGATTTTGATCCCGCAGAAGATATTGAATTCCTTTACGGCGAATCCCTGCCCTTTCATCCCAATGCCTTAAGTTTTTTAGTTGAGTTCAATAATGGAGAGACCTTATCCGAAACTTATTATTCAGTAGGCGGAGGATTTGTGGTAAAAGAAGGGGAGGGTAATAACAGGAAATCAGAAGTGACGCTTCCCTTCCCGGTAAATACCGCTAATGAATTATTGCACTGGTGTATGAAGACCGGCATGAACATCAGTGATATCGTTCTTGAAAATGAAGCGGCATGGCGAAATGAAAAAGAAACAAAGGATGGTGTGTTAAATATATGGCGGGTGATGAAGGAATGTATGTACAGGGGTTGTCATGCCGAAGGAATGTTGCCCGGGGGATTACAGGTGAAGCGGCGCGGCGCAGGTTTAAATAAAAAGCTGGTAAATGGAAGAGTATATAATGATTACGATAGCTGGCTGGCAACCATCAAGCAGGGCGGTAATGATTTTAAATATATACTTGATTGGGTGAGCTGCTTTGCCCTTGCGGTAAATGAAGAGAATGCAAGTTTTGGAAGGGTAGAACGGCACCAACAAATGGCGCAGCAGGCGTAATACCGGCGGTGCTGCAATATTATATCGCATTTTGTGGCGGTAACAGCGAAGAAAAGATAATTCAGTTCTTATTAACAGCATCGGAAGTGGGGAGCATATTTAAAAAAGGAGCTACCATTTCTGCGGCGATGGGTGGCTGCCAGGCAGAGATCGGCGTAAGCAGTGCAATGGCTGCCGCAGCATTAACAGAATGCATGGGCGGTACACAGCGACAGGCATTGATGGCTGCAGAAATAGCAATGGAACATCACCTGGGCATGACCTGCGATCCGATCGGCGGGCTTGTGCAGATTCCCTGCATTGAAAGGAATACAATGGGCGCAATAAAAGCAATAACGGCAAGCCAGCTCGCCCTGCAAAGCTCACCCGACTATGCAAAAGTAAGTTTGGACGGTGTTATAAAAACGATGTGGGATACAGCGCTTGATATGAACAGCAAATACAAAGAGACTGCTGATGGGGGATTGGCGGTTAATGTGCCGTTGAGTTTGAGTGAATGCTGACCCCCTCCGCCTCCGCTAGCTAGCGGAGGAACTTTGGAGAATTATTATTTTAAGTTCTTTTCAATTGTTTGCAGAACTGTTTCTAAATCATTCTTTTGAAATAAACTAATTCTCTTTGTTTTAAAGGCTCCTGTTCCCCCTTTAGGGGGCGGAGGGGGGGTTATATTCCGTACTTACGTTTTATATCCCTGTCCGTTTCTCTTTCCTTAATGCTGTCTCTTTTATCATAATTCTTTTTCCCCTTACCCAAACCGATCTCCATTTTAAAATACCCGGATTCGGCTAAGAACATCCTTAATGGGATGATGGAGTATCCTTTCTCTTTGATCTTGCCTTCCAGTTTTCTTAATTCCCTTTTATTGAGTAAAAGTTTTCTTTCCTGCAATGGTTCATGGTTGCTGTGTGTACCGAAAGCATATTCTGATATGTGAAGGCTTTTTACAAAAAGCTCGCCGTCACTAAAAATACAATAGCTGTCATTGAAACTCGCCTTGCCGGCACGCAGTGATTTTATCTCGGTGCCGCTAAGCACCAGCCCGGCAATATAAGTTGCTTCAAAAAAATATTCATGATAAGCTTTCCGGTTGCTGATTTCCATTCTATAAAATAAAATGCAGCAGGTTTATTTTACCACTGCTGCATAAAATTACGTAATTAAAAAAGTTAGCCCTTGAATAATACCAATAAGGTCGCTAATTTTTGTTTCAGGTCTTTGCGGTGAACAATGAAGTCGAGGAACCCGTGCTCGAGTAAAAATTCGCTGCGCTGGAAACCTTCCGGCAGGTCTTTTTTGATGGTCTCTTTAATTACCCTTGGACCTGCAAAGCCAATGAGGGCGTCGGGTTCAGCACAAATAACATCACCCAGCATGGCGAAGGAAGCGGTAGTGCCGCCAAAGGTCGGATCAGTACACAAAGAGATATAAGGAACCTTAGCGTCGCTGAGCTGTGATAATTTTCCGGATGTTTTTGCAAGCTGCATCAAAGAGAATGCACTCTCCATCATCCTGGCGCCGCCGCTTTTATTGATGATCATAAAAGGTACCTGGTTTGCTATGCAATAATCGCAGGCCCTTGATATTTTTTCGCCCATCACGCTTCCAAGGCTTCCGCCGATGAATTCAAAATCCATGCAGGCGATCACCAGTTCATTTTCCATTACTTTTCCATGCGCCACGGTGATGGAATCATGAATATCTGTTTTGGCATAGGTCTCTTCCAAACGCTTGCCGTATGGCTTCAGGTCAACAAAATTTAAGAAGTCCTTTGACCTGATATTTGCAAAAAGCTCGGTGTACTGGTTATTATCAAATAAGATCTCGAAATATTCGTCGCTGCCAATGCGATGATGATAACCACATTTTGCACATACGAATTTACTTTCGTGTAATTCGGAAATGGTACAGGTATATTTACAGGATGGGCATTTGGACCATAATCCTTCAGGAGCATCTTTCTTATCTTTTGTAGAAGTAAGAATGCCCTTTTTCATTCGCTTGAACCAATTTGTCCTTGCTTCACCGGCCGGCCCTTCTTCACCGGCAAGGCTGGCATCAAAGTCTTCTTCTTGCTTCATGATATTAGTTTGTGGTTTGTGGTTTGTAGTTTGTAGTTAACTCAGCCGAATTTCAGCAAACCACAAACTACAAACGACAAACTTTTTATGCTATCGTGATACTTTTGTCTAAATAAACATCCTGTATGGTATTCAATAATTCAATACCATCCTTCATTGGTTTTTGAAAAGCTTTGCGTCCGCTGATCAGCCCCATACCACCTGCACGCTTATTAACTACCGCTGTAGTAACTGCTTCTGCAAGATCAGTTGCGCCCTTGCTTTCGCCGCCACTGTTAATTAATCCCACGCGGCCCATATAGCAATTGGCTACCTGGTAACGGGTGAGGTCAATAGGATTATCTGTAGTTAATTTGGAATACACAAGCGGTGATGTCTTACCATGCTTGGTAGCATTATACCCGCCATTATTACTGGGTAATTTTTGTTTGATGATATCTGCCTGAATGGTAACGCCCAGGTGATTGGCCTGGCCGGTAAGATCAGCTGCAGTATGATAATCCACGCCATCTACTTTAAACCCGTTGTTACGCAGATAGCACCAGAGTACGGTTGTCATACCCAGTTCGTGTGCCAATTCAAAGGCTGTGGCAACTTCCTGTATCTGGCGGGTGCTTTCGGGACTGCCGAAATAGATGGTAGCGCCAACAGCGGTAGCGCCCATGTTCCAGGCGTCTTTTACCTGGCCAAACATGATCTGGTCGAATTTATTGGGAAGGCCTAAGAATTCATTGTGGTTTATTTTAACCATCATCGGAATCTTGTGTGCATACTTGCGGCTTACGATACCCAGTACACCAAAGGTAGAAGCAACGGCATTGCAACCGCCTTCAATGGCCAGCTTTACAATATTCTCGGGGTCAAAATAGATCGGGTTAGGAGCAAAAGATGCACCTGCACTGTGTTCTATACCCTGGTCAACCGGCAGTATGGATACGTAGCCTGTTCCCGCAAGGCGGCCATGATCTAAAATGGCCTGTAAGCTTTTTAAAGTTTGATTATTCCTGTTACTTGCTCTCCAGATATCATCCACGTGGTTTGGATTTGGGAGAGAGATGTCATTTTTTGAAATGGTCTTACATTCATGATTTAATAAAGAATCAGCCTGGTCACCTAATAATTCAATAATTTTTTTATTCGCCATGTTAGTTTGATTTTGGACAAAAATAATGTAAAAACTGGTAATGAGAAGGGGTGCAGAAATTTCTCTATCTTATCAGTTTGAAAGAGTTGCAAGCTTCAAGCTACAAGGGACAAGCATGCGAACAAGAGCTGCCCCCTTGTAGCTGTTCCCTTGTAGCTTATAGGGACAAGTGTTTCCTGGTAATTTCCCTGAAATATTCCGGTGCCATCAGCAGCCTGCTTCCATACCAGCTGAACATTTCTCCATCCACTAAAATTATTTTACAGGCTGGCAACTGTGCACTTAACTCATCAATGTGCTTTTGCTTAAAAGGGTAGGGCTCGGAGGAAAGAAGAAGCAGTTTACAGTTTTGAGTTTTCAGTTCAGCAACATTTATTTCAGGATATCTTTCTTTACTCCCAAAAGCATTTATAAACCCAGATTTGACCAGCATATCATTAATAAAGGTATCGCCGCCAACGGTCATATAGGGATCACGCCAGATGAGGTAAGCAGTTTGTAGTTTTGGGTTTGTGGTCTGTTGTTGGAGCAGGCTGGCAAAACCGGCATTTATTTTTTTGATCAACACATCAGCTTCGGTTATTTTTCCTGTAAGCTCCCCAATATCCCTTATCATTTGCAGGGCCTCCTCAAGGTCATTTACATCAGTGAGCCAAACAGCGTGATCCTTTGCCAGCTCTTCTACCTGTTCTTTTACATTTTCTTCTTTATTGGCAATTATAAGGTCGGGCTGTAATTGCTGCACGAGGTTGATATTTATAGTCTTTGTACCACCTACCCGTGTTTTTTTGTGAAACCATTCTTTTGGGTGTACGCAGAATTTGGTGATGCCGGTGGTTTCTTCCTCCAGCCCAAGATAATGGAGCAGTTCTGTTTGGGAGGGCACAATCGAGATGATCCTTTTAGGGATAAAGCCCAGGTCAGCTATTTTTTGCAGGATCATGGTATAAAAATAGGAGAGTTTAGGGCATAAAAAAACTTCCGCAGCCCGTTGACGTGTCAATTAACTGTGGAAGTCAAGTTTTTAAACCAACCAAGCACGGGTTAGGTTTTTTTCAGGATTTGGAATTCTGCTTTCTTAAGGGGGTTACCTTATTTAGCAGAGTAACCTAATAATTTAATCCTGGTTTCAGTTGTTCTTCAATTTGCCATCATCGCTTTTTAAAGCATAGGCAGGATATTGGTTTTTCTTTGGTCTTTCGCCATCATCGCTTTTTACGGCATAGGCTGGATATTGGTTTCTTCGGTTCTTCTTGCCATCATCGCTATTTGCAGCATAGGCAGGATATTGGATGTTTCTTTTCAGATCTTTTGGTTTTTCTTCGGATAAGAAAGATCTTAAAGCGATATTGGATTTCACAAAACTTAAGAACTTAAAAAGAAGTTGACTGATATTGGATTGTTTGTTGGTTCTTCACAAACATTGGATTTTGAATTCTTTTGGCTTTTATCAAGGATCTTGGATAACGATTGATATTTAATCTCTATCAATCAACTTCTGACACAAAGATGCGGTGCTTTAACATTCTTTTATAGAGCGATAATGCTCTATTTTCAAACTACTGTAATTACTGTTGCCATAGTAAATACGCTATAGAATACTACTTTCAGGTAAGTAAAAACATGTCGTAGATCTACGTGAGCAGGATCGTATTATTTTTATCATATGAAAAGTGCCGCACCTGTCAGATGCAGCACTGTACTATATTTAAGCCCTATCGTAAAATAACGGCAGGGCTATTTGGTAAGGCTCTGGATGATGTCGTATTTGGTAACAATATGAAAAGAACCGCTTTCATCCTTACTTAAAACCGCCCCGTTTTCCTTGGTAATAAATGTGCTCAGCCGCTCAACTGGGGTCTCAAATGCCACTTCGGGATAGGCTTTTTCCATAACAGACGCAACCGATTGGGTCTTTATATCGGGATTGTTCAGGATCTTGTTGAATAAACCGCTTTCAGATATGGCGCCAATGTTTACACCCTTATCCATCACGGGTATATTCTCAATATCATATTTCTTCATCAGCTCTATTGCTTCAGCAACGGTATTTGAACTGCTTACATTGATCAGTTTTTGCGCACCCCTTCCGCTTATCAGGTCCTTGAATGTTTTAACATCTAAAAATCCTCTTTCCAGCATCCACTGGTCATTATATACTTTGCCTACGTAACGGCTTCCATGATCATGAAAGATGCAAACCACAACGTCATCTTTCTTTAATGAATCTTTCAGTTGCAATAACCCCTGCAAACAGCTGCCTGCACTGTACCCGCAAAACATTCCTTCTTCCTTGGCAATACGCCTTGCCATTACCGCACCATCCTTATCTGTAACTTTTGTAAATGCATCGATCACACTCATGTCGTAATTCTCAGGAACAAAGTCTTCACCAAATCCCTCGCTGATATACGGATATACTTCTTTCTGGTCGAGCTCACCCGTTTCAAAATATTTTTTTAATAAGGAACCATAGCTGTCTATCGCCCATACTTTGACGTTGGGATTTTTTTCTTTGAGATATTTTCCTGTGCCCACAATGGTACCACCGGTTCCTGTTGCAACAACCAGGTGTGTTACCTTTCCTTCTGTCTGCTCCCAGATCTCGGGGCCCGTTTGTTCATAATGCGCAAGCCGGTTTGCCAGGTTGTCGTATTGATTTACATACCAGCTATTGGGTACTTCTGTAGCCAGCCGCTTACTTACTGAATAATAGCTGCGGGGATCCTCAGGTTCTACATTGGTAGGACATACGATCACTTCTGCACCTACTGCTTTTAAAATGTCGGCTTTTTCTTTCGATTGTTTATCCGTGGTCGTGAAAATACATTTGTATCCTTTAACGCATGCAGCAAGGGCAAGGCCCATACCTGTATTACCGCTTGTGCCTTCAATGATGGTGCCACCGGGTTTTATTTTACCTTCCTGTTCTGCAACTTCCAGCATCTTTAAAGCCATGCGGTCTTTGATAGAATTGCCGGGATTAAAATATTCCACTTTTGCCAGTACGGTACAGGGAAGGTTTTTAGTGATCTTGTTGAGTTTGATCAACGGCGTATTGCCGATGGTATCTAAAATGCTGTTGAGCCACATAGTGATCGTTATTTGCGGCAAAGGTAATAATTTGAGTTGAGGGTTTTACAGCGATTAAATTATCAGCAGGCCGTTATTTGCAACCCTTTTCCTTTGCTCAACGTCTTAGTGTCATATATTACTATATGAAAAAAATCAGCTTCCTGCTTTTTATTGCTTTCAGCATAATTAGCGTGAATGCCCAGTCTACAGAAGATAATAGCAATACCCCGATAAATACGAATTGGTTTTCACCAGAACCCGCCGGGCTATCGAATGATATGATCATCCCCGGCTTTATGGATAAAACAGGCACATCAAAGAATAGTTTTGAAAATACTTATCCTTATGCGCTGGTTGCAGGGGGCAGCAAAGGAATTGGTTTTGCCATTGCTGAAGCATTGGCAAAACGGAAATATAACCTGATACTGATCGCCAGGGGCTGGGATACACTGAACATCGCAAAGAATAAACTTAAATCTGCTTACGGTGTTCACGTGGAAACATTATCGTTTGACCTGAGTAAAGAAGAATCTGCAACTGCTATAGCAAAATGGTGTATCGAAAAAGATATACCGCTTAAAATGCTTTTTAATGTGGCAGGATTGGGTGGTGATGACGATTACCTGTCATTGTCACTTGACAGCCTGCGCTACATGGTGCGGTTAAATGTTGAGTCAGCAATGGCACTTAGTCTTACTTTATTACCACTGCTTGAAAAAAATGCGCCGTCTTATATTTTAAATGTTGCCAGCATGGCGGGACTTGGCCCCATACCTGCAAAGAATATGTATTCGGCTACCAAAGCTGCTGTTGTTTCATTTAGTTATTCATTGCGTTACCAGCTCAAAGAAAGAAACATCAGTGTAAGTTGTTTGGCGCCCGGCCCCGTTTATACAAAACCATCAATAGAAGCAAGTACAAAAAAGCAGCTTGGCTGGTTTGGTGACCAGTTATCTGTTAGCCCGAAAAGAGTAGGAGAGATAACTGTTCGTAAAACATTAAAAGGAAGATTGCTTATTGTGCCGGGTACATTTCCGAGGATCGTGTCAGGGGTATTAAGAATTTTGCCAAGAAGATGGGTTACATATATATATGGTAAGGCAGGGGACAGGGCTAAGAATAAAAAGTAAACTGCTTAGAACATTTTCTACAACATAATTATGCCGTCACCTACCTTAGGCCAGGTTATTTAAAGCAATCTTTGCAATGTCAATATCCTAAAGAAGACTATCCAAACCACATGAAAACACTTTCCATTAATCCGTGGAAAAACCGACAAACCTTTGAAGCGTTACAACCGGTAGCAAACTAAAATTTGCTGATCATTGAGAACGACATTATCGCCCCGAATTTTTTCGGGGCTTTTTATTTACTAAGGATCTCTATCGATTTTTTCAGGGCTTCATCTGTAGCATTCAGGCTTTCAAAAAAACCTTCATTGCGCCATAACTGCCGTGCGATGGTGGATTTTATGCGGGTGATAAGGTCCTGTTTTTCTTTTGGAGAAATCTTAGTGAGATCTACAGAATCTCTTGCCGCGGCATTTACAAAAAGCTTCCAGTTGTCTTCAGAGAAGGAAAAATGCTGCACAAAATCTGCGGGCTCCTTATAATTCTTTAACTGTGTAAGGTTCTGTAAATAAAATTTATAAGCGAAGCTCCCGATGGTGCCCCTGTTATAAACCTTT
>Ga0193708_1000355_pt1 | contig 11054 bp, 9 predicted proteins | sample H3c1metaG_FD_160570 | JGI IMG/M metagenome (GOLD analysis project Ga0193708, IMG submission 160570) | Soil microbial communities from a riparian zone of the East river system, Colorado, United States - H3c1 | ecosystem: Environmental > Terrestrial > Soil > Riparian zone | place: USA: East River...
CGGGCCACTCCAGCAGCCGTTCTCCTTTTTCCTTTGTTTTATTTCCTGATGGAATTATAAATAAGGTAATGGCGCCCATCATGGCGATGATGGTATCATCCAGCACGACGGTTTTTTGTATGCTGTTGATGATGTCTTTCGTTATCCATAAAAAGACAGTAAAAATAAAAACGAGCAGCACCCTTTTTTCGGGAGTAGTTAATTTACCCAGCTCTTTTAATTCAGCACGGATAAAGGCCCTTCCTTCAATACTGTGCTTTATTCTATTAGGGAAGAGAAATTTCACCATTACCCAATAGAGGAAGGCCATCAGTACAATGGTAAGCGGCGTAAATACGATCATCCAATCCGTAAAGCCAATTGTATAACTGAATTTTTCATGTATATAATTTACATAAGCCACATTGGGCGGTGTGCCGATGATGGTGCCCACGGCAAAGTTGGAAGCATAGGCTATGCAAAGCATCAGCGCCAGTGAAAAATTCCTAACGCCGGTACTTTCTTTGTTATGCGTGGTTATCACATGTATCACCGACATGGCGATGGGAAACATCATCATGGTAGTTGCGGTATTACTCAGCCACATGCTTAAAAAGCCCGTGGCTATGATAAATCCAAGGATGATCTTGTTGCCGCTGGTGCCGGTAATGTTTATGATACCAAGAGCGATACGCTTGTGCAGGTTCCATTTTTCAATGGCGATGCCGATGAAGAAGCCACCCATGAATAAAAAGATGATGGAGTCGGAATAGGACCTTGTTACATCTTTTATGGAACTGATATTTAAAAGCGGGAAAAGAACGATGGGCACCATGGCTACCACTGCAAGGGGCATAGCATCTAAAACCCACCAGCTTATCATTAGCGCCGCAATGGCCAGTACGAGCTTTGCTTTAAAGGCAAGGCCCAGCGGGTTTACAAAAAAGAAAAATAAACAAAGTAATAAGCCGGCAACAAGGGCCGCTTCTTTCTTATACTTTTTAAAAAATTCCTGCATGCAGTTGGTTATAGCCCCACCAATTTATAACAGTTTCATCAATAACAAACCAAATTAATGAATCGTGAGACGTGAATCGTGAATAAGGGGTTTACTGGTATGAGGTCCCTGTATTTCCTCACAACTCACCACTGACGACTCACGGTCTTTATTTTAACTTTACAGCTCATTAATATTAAAATGTATGAGCAACTTAGTAAATGAATTCAATGACTACCGCACAAAAATGAACGAGGTTATCTTAAGCAAAGAGAACCTTGTTATAAAGCGCTTATGGAACTTAGATACCAATACCTATGCTGCCGGCGCACTTGATGTTAAAACAAAAGAGTTGCTGGGTCTTGTTGCCAGCATGGTTTTGCGCTGCGATGATTGTATAAAATACCACTTAGGTAAATCGCATGAGCTGGGTGTGAATACAGAGGAGATGTACGAGCTGTTTGCGGTGGCGAATATTGTTGGTGGGACGATCGTTGTGCCGCATACGAGAAGGGCGGCTGAATATTGGGAAGCGCTGAAAGAAAACAATCAATAGTATCGGAAAAATCTCCCATTTGAGGGGTAAAAGGCCAGTCATTAGTTAAAAGTCTTTTTTATTTTTCGTAGGCCACTAAGGCACTAAGGCTCTAAGGGGCACGAAGATGGATACAAAGGAATACCAGGAATGGTTAGGGAAGGAGATCGTTGATATTTCATATCACCTGCATAAGGCATTGGGACGTGGGTTGCTTGAGAAAGTATATGAAACTTGTTTTTGCTATGAATTAACCAAACGAAATATACCTTTTATAACCCAAAAGAAAGTAGCTATAGTTTATGACAACCTTCAATTTGAAGAAGCTCTACGACTGGATATATTAGTCGATGACCTGGTAATTATCGAAATGAAAGCGCAGGAAAATTATCACCCTGTTTGGGAAGCTCAGCTATTAAGCTATTTACGACTATCAAATAAGAATCTAGGATACCTGATCAATTTCACTGTTCCCCGTATTAAGGAAGGTATTAAAAGAATGGTGCTGTAACCTTCGTGAAACTTTGTGTCTTAGTGCCTTAGTGGCTAATTTTCTTCCGTTAACTTTTTTGCCAAAAACTCAAACTGCGGCTGAAAGCAAAAGTCATATCCGTTCTCTCCCGCTACTGATACATTGGGAGCCTGGAAATATAATTCCATTAGCCGCCTTGCTTTTAGTCCTTCTGCTATTGAAAAAGGGAATGACTGGTTACCTATGAATAATTTGCAGCCCATGATCAGTTGCGCAAGCTGTAAAAAATTATCTACCTGCCGGTATTCAATACCAGGTATCATCTGCTTCATCTCTTCATACTCTACCTGCACACCAACAAACAATATTTTTTTATACCGGCTCAAAAAAGAATAATCAATTCCGGGTGCCCGGTAGCGCTGGCTGCGTGCAATGATGATATGATCTTTTACAGAGCTATCGGGTGTTACTTTCAGCCAGGGAAGATGGAGCGGGTATGTAACTGGAAATACCAAAAAATACCAGCGTGAGATATTTCCCCTGCTGAGCCATATCGGGAAATCGCGGAAAATATCCAGGTCATAATCTATGGGCTCACCATTGTATACTTCTACTTTTTCAATACCGTTTTGATTCATGAGCAAAGGCTTCAGCATGTCAACCATTTTTTGTGTAAGCATCAAGCCGCCCAATGGGTGCGGATTCTTGCCATAAATTCCGGGCTGGTTGATCTGCAGGTAGAAATGAATAGGCTTTCCCTTTGCCAGTGCGATCATTGCAGGCAGGGCATACATGATATCGCCTGCATTGCCGCTGTGCTTGAAACTGTAAAAATCTTCTTTGATGATATCGAAAGCAGGATGCGGTAAGTTGACGAGCCGCTTTAAATATTTAAAGTTCTTATATTCTTCGGGGTTGCTGAATTTCAAACGCAACCTGGGTATCAATTTCATAATGTTTGTTTATATCGGGTTCAAATATAGAGATAAGCACTTTCCCGTCCAATATAAGTCCCCCAATTACGAATTTTAAGATATTTTTGAGAGTCGGCCAGTTTGAAATTACTGTCAGCCTGAGCCTGTCGAAGGTGATTTAGAATATATTTCCTAATGGCTTCGACAAGCTCAGCCTGACATCACTTTTAAAAAATTTCAAACTTACCACTACATTTTTTTGACCAAAATAAGTTGCATGCAAAGCAGAATAACCGGTGGTGAGACGGAATACATTTTTTCAGGCAGGATACTCTCGAAGTATGACGTAAAATACTACCGGTGTAAGGAAACGGGTTTTATCCAGACAGAAGAACCATACTGGCTGAATGAAGCATACCAGTCGGCCATTGTTGCGCTGGATGTGGGCCTCGCACTGCGTAATGAACAACTGGCCAATGTTACGGAAAGGATATTGATCCGTTATTTCAACGAGGGCAAAAAATTTCTTGATTATGGCGGCGGCTATGGACAATATGTAAGGATGATGAGGGACAGGGGATTCAATTTCTTTTTGTTTGATGAATATGCTGATAATTTTTACGCCCGCTTCTTTGATATAAAAAATAAAGAAGACCTGCTAAAAGAAAAATTTGACGTGGTAACCGCATTCGAGGTGTTTGAACATTTACCGGATCCTGTTGCTGCTGTTGAAGAATTATTACAATACAGCGATACCATATTATTTTCAACAGAGCTGGTGCCGGATCAAAAATTTACTTCGCCGGCAGAATGGTGGTACTTCGTTCCGGAGATCGGCCAGCACGTTTCCTTCTATAGTTTGAGATCACTGGAATGGCTGGCAAAAAAAATGAAATGTAATTTGTACAGCAATAAAACCAACCTGCACATAATTACAAGGAAGGAGTTTAAGAAAGATCCTTTTGTTTACCTGCAATCCTTTAAAGGTTATGACCAGTGGTCAAACTCGGTAAAAAAACTACACGATAAGATTTGGGGAACTAAACCTAAGCCATCATTAATGCATTCCGATTCTGAATACATTAAAAGCATGATAAAAAAAGGCGCACAGCCATAGTTATAGCTTATTATAAAGCTCGAGCACCTGCCTTGCCATATTATCGTAAGAGAATTTCATTGCGTTCTGCTTTATTTTTTCCTGCGGCTGGTTCATTTCATAATGTTTCATTCCTGCTGCAAATTCTTTTTGCATTGTTGCCGCGTTAAAATCCGTAAAATAATAAGCGTGTTCTCCGCCTATCTCCGGCAGGCTTGTTTCCCTGCTTAAAAAAACGGGCTTGCCATAATACATCGCTTCCACAACAGGTAAGCCAAAGCCTTCGCCAAAGGAGGGAAACATAAATGCATGGCATTGATCATAGTACCAGGCCTTTTCATTTTCCGATATTGGTCCGGTGAATATGACACGGTCCTGCACGCCGTATTTTATCGCTTCCTGTAATATGGTTTGTTTGTAGGCATAAGTATCAATACCTGCGATCACGTATTCATGATCATTACCCTGGAGCAAAGGCATCACCACGTGAAAATTCTTTCGCTTTTGTACCAGGCCGATAGAAAAAAAGAAAGGCTTTTTAGGAATATAAGCCGGCTTTTTTGGTACCGGCACCTCGGTAAGAAAACTGCAGCCGGGGTAAATGACAGAAGTGGGCTTGTTCGCCAGGTCAAGATTCTTTTTAGACTGCTGCAGCGAGAATTCAGAGATGGCAATGATATGATCGGCACGGCTGATACGCTTTTGTATGAGCTTAAGGTAGCGCTGGTTGCTTCTTCTCTTTTCAGGATTCTCGATGATAAAATTGATATCGTGCAGGGTAAAAATGAATTTGGTCTTTTTATCTGCCGGCATATACCAGGAAAGCGTGGATGTGCTGTGCCAGATATCAAAGCCTATTGCCTTGCGGTGAAAGAATTTATCGAAGGAACGCTGAACGATGTATTTGACCTTATTGCCAAACAGGCCAAATAAATTCTCCGGCAGGTAATAGTGCAGTTCCAGGTGGGGAGGAATAAATTTATATAAGCCCTTACCCAGGTGAAAAGAATAAGTGTATAGCCCGTTGAAATGATTCTTGCCCAGCCTGTGCATATCTACCAATACCTTTTTCATATTTTGAAGATACTAAATGAACTATGGATTGTATAATAAACATACGTATTGACCATTGAAATTATATTTAGTGATAAGATAGTGGCCGGTGGAGACACCGGCCAGGGCGGCGGCGGCGGTTGCGCCCTACCAACCGCAAGTTGAAAAATGCTGAAATGCTCACTGATATTGAGTTCTATTAAATTAAGATTTTTCAATAGCACAAACACATTAGAAACATACCTGTACAGCAGAGGGCTGCCAAAATAAGTTTGATCCTGCGCAATATTTTAACCTTGTTCATTGTTCAATATTTAATAACTTTAGTATTCTTAATACAACTAAACATGAGTGAAACGCTAACCACGGCTCCGCCGCTTACCGCAAAGGATTTCGTGACCGACCAGGAAGTACGCTGGTGCCCGGGGTGCGGGGACTATTCCATTTTAGCACAGGTGCAAAAGATAATGCCCACGCTTGGTATCCCCAGGGAGAACATCGTGATCGTATCGGGTATCGGTTGCAGCAGCCGGTTTCCTTATTACATGAATACCTATGGCATGCACAGTATCCATGGCAGGGCCACGGCAGTAGCCAGCGGCTTAAAAGCATCAAGGCCGGAGCTGAGCGTGTGGATCGTAACCGGAGATGGCGATGGATTAAGCATTGGCGGCAACCATACCATCCATTTGCTGCGCAGGAATTTTGATGTGAATATTTTGCTGTTCAATAACCAGATATATGGCCTTACCAAGGGACAATATTCTCCAACATCTGAAGAAAATAAAGTAACCAAGAGCACGCCATTCGGAAGTATCGACCATCCATTCAATCCACTGGCACTGGCCATGGGCGCCGATGCAAGTTTTATTGCACGCACAATGGACAGGGATCCCAAGCATTTGCAGGCGATGTTACTTCGCTCGCAGGCACACAAAGGAGCTTCCTTCTTAGAGATCTACCAAAACTGTAATATTTTTAATGACGGCGCTTTTGAAGTATTTACAGAAAAAAGCAGCAAGCCCGACGAGGTATTATTCCTGGCGCAGGGAAGACCATTGATCTTTGGCGCAACACAAAACAAGGGAATTAAATTAGACGGTTTTAAGCCGGTGATCGTTGACCTGGCAGAAGGCGCGTCAACAGACGATCTTTGGGTGCATGACGACAGGGATTTTTATAAAGCACAGATATTGATACGCATGTTTGACGATCCTAAACTGGAAGGACATCTTCCACGGCCCTTTGGTGTTTTCTATGAAACAGAAAGAGCCTGTTACGAAGATTCCATGACCATGCAGATAGAAGAAGTGATCGCTAAAAAAGGAAAAGGCGACCTGGATAAATTATTAAGAGGGAACGAGGTTTGGACGATAAGTTGACCGCCCCGTCACACCCCTCCGCCCCTAAAGGGGAAATGCAAATATCGAACAAGGAACAAGGAATATTGAACATGGAAGTTATTTGGCGGTGTTGTTTTGTTTAGCCGTTTGAATACTTTTGACGAAGATAGAAATTAGCTGATTGTTTTCATTTATGATGAACATCAATTGATCAGAGGACTGCCATTTCTTTTTATTAATTACCCTAAGACAATTATAAGTTTCTCTTAGTTCCTTCGCTGAGACCTTCATTTTATGTATAAAATCATTCCTCGATTCCGCGCTTTGAGCTTCTCCATAATTTAAGGCAGGGCTGTGCCGCTTCTTACTAATTGACCTGCGATATGATTTCCTGCAAAAGTTTTAGGTAGATTCTCCGAAATATCGATCATTGCCACAGCAAAATTGATCAATCTTTCATCAAGATCATAATTGTATTTCATCCGCCAATGTATATTTCTTTATCCGTGAATCATCGGAAAAAAACGGGAATAACATGTTATTTAATTCACTTCATCCAGGATCAAACTTCGTAATTCAATATTCCTTGTTCCTTGTTCGATATTCAAAAAGCGATGGCAGCTTGTTTCTTGCCAGGCGTTAACATCCCTTTCTCTAAAAGGTATTCAGCTATCTGCACCGCATTGGTAGCAGCTCCCTTGCGCAGGTTATCACTCACGATCCAGCAGTTCATTGTCCTGGGCTGTGTTTCATCTATTCTTATCCTTCCTACAAAAGTGTCGTCTTTATCATAAGCCGTTAATGGCATGGGATAAATGAAATTAGCTACATCATCTTTTACAATCACACCAGGGGCCTTGCTAAGGATATCTCTCACTTCGTTAATATCGAAATCATTTTCAAATTCTATGTTCACGCTTTCACTGTGCCCGCCCATGGTTGGTATGCGTACGCAGGTGGCGGTAACTTTTATAAAATCATCCCCGATTATTTTTTTTGTTTCCAGTACCATCTTCATTTCTTCCTTGGTATAGCCGTTCTCCAGGAACACATCAATATGTGGTATGGCATTCAGGTCGATAGGATATTTATAGGCCATTTCTCCAGTGATCCCTTTGCGCTCATTCATTAATTGTGTTACCGCCTTTACACCTGTACCGGTAACACTTTGATAGGTACTTACCACCACTCTCTTTATTTTGTACCTGTCGTGCAATGGTTTTAATACCACCACCATCTGTACGGTAGAGCAGTTTGGATTGGCAATGATCTTATCGTCTTTTGTGAGCACGGATGCATTTACTTCGGGAACCACTAATTTTTTGGTGGGATCCATGCGCCAGGCGCTGGAATTATCAATTACGGTGATCCCGGCCTCCGCAAATTTTGGGGCCAGTTCCAGGGAAGTGCTTCCGCCCGCCGAAAATATGGCTACATCCGGCTTTGCTGCAATGGCATCCGCCGCACTTACTATCCGGTATTGCTTATTCTTAAAGGTTATTTCCTTTCCAATTGATCTTTCAGAGGCTACCGGTATCAGTTCATCTACCGGGAAGTTCCTTTCGGCCAAAACCTGTAACATTTTGCTGCCCACCAGTCCTGTGGCACCTATTACTGCAACTTTCATCTTTGGGATTTTTAACGCAAAAATACGGATACAACCACAAAAAAACGGCGACCGATTCAATTAACTTGTCGTCAACCCAATCTTTACCATTATGAATAAGATCATCATCCTTTTAGTTTTAATGGGAATGACAATCAGCATCAATGCCCAGGTCGCCAACCGCTATGATATTGTAATTGATGAACTGATGGCCGACCCTACACCGCAGATCAGTCTGCCCAATAATGAATGGATCGAATTACGCAATACTTCTGCAACTGCTTTTAATTTATCAGGATGGAGGATCGGGGATGCTACAGGACAAAGCGGCCCGATGCCTTCTTATGTTTTATTACCGGATAGTTTTGTGATCGTGTGCACAGCAAGTGCCGTAGCGCCCATGAGTATTTACGGGCCAACCATTTCAGTAACAACCTTTCCATCTTTGGATAATACCGGTGATATGATCTATTTGCGCAGCCCGCAAAACAGGATCATCCATTCAGTGAGTTATGCAGATACATGGTACCGGAATGAATTAAAAAAAGACGGCGGCTGGACACTGGAAATGATCGACACAAAAAATCCCTGCAGCGGTTTTAGCAACTGGAAAGCCGGTAACGACATAAGAGGCGGAACGCCGGCAAAGAAAAATTCTGTTGATGCGACCAATGCCGATGCCGCAGCGCCACAATTATTAAGGGCTTTTGCAACAGACAGTGTAAATCTTGTGCTGGTCTTTGACGAGCCGCTGGATAGTTTGAAAGCGGGCACCGCAGCCAATTACAATATCAGCGATGGGGTTGGTGTACCGCAATCCGCCATTGCCATTTCACCAGCCTTTGATAAAGTAAGCTTAAGGTTAAATACGCCGCTTGCACGTAATAAGGTTTATATTATTACTGTATCGGTATTGTCTGATTGTGTTGGAAATGTTGTAGGCGCAAAAAATAAGGCAAGGGTTGGCTTGAGCGAGGTAGCGGATAGTCTCGACATCGTGATCAATGAAATATTATTTAATCCGAAGCCAAACAGCACGGATTATGTAGAGATCTATAACCGCGGCAATAAGATCATCGACCTGAAGGAAACCCATATAGCCAACCGGGGCACAGCAGGTGTTATCAGTAATATCAAACAACTGAGCATTGATAATTATTTATTTTTTCCACAGGACTTCATGCTGATAACAGAAGATCCTCCCATTATTAAAAGGGATTTCATTACCCTGAATATGGATGCTTTTGTAACAGTTACTTCCATGCCTTCTTATAATGATGACGATGGCAATGTAATTATTTTAAATGCGCAGGGTAATATAACTGATGAACTGAAGTATGATGAGAAATGGCATTTTAAATTAATTGACAACAGGGAAGGCGTGGCTTTGGAACGAATCGATTACTATGCGCCAACACAGCAGCAGGATAACTGGCACAGCGCCGCAACCGGCGTGGGATACGGAACACCAACCTATAAAAATTCTCAATACCGCATTGACCTGCAGGTGCAGGGCGAAATAATCGTCAGCCCCGAAATTGTTTCCCCTGATAATGACGGGATGGATGATTTCGCCGCCATTGATTATAGTTTCCCCTCACCGGGATATGTTACTAATATTACCATCTTTGATGCAGCCGGCCGGCCGGTACGTTACCTGCAACGCAATGCTTTGTGCGGAAATAAGGGTAACTTCCGCTGGGATGGGCTGGGTGAAAAAAATCAAAAACTGCCTGTTGGTATTTATATTATTTATACCGAAGTATTTAATTTAGAGGGGAAGAAAAAGCAGTTTAAGAATGCGATCGTGTTGGCAAGAAAAATTTAACTCGTCCTCGTCTCTGACGAGGATGAGCTGGTTGTAAGTCTCCGACTTACATGCGACAAAGTCGCAAAACCAATGTATCCCCGTCGGAGACGAGGACAAGAATACATACCTTATCGAAAAATTAAATTTTATGTCCGGGGACAGGTATTTAATAACAGACCAAAACGCCTGCTACTTTTTAACGTTTACGGTAGTGGATTGGGTGGATGTTTTTATCCGCCCGGTTTATAAGCAGGCGATAGTAGATTCCCTGAATTTTTGTATAGCGCAGAAAGGACTTAATGTTTTTTGCTGGTGTTTAATGACAAATCATTTACATTTAATAGCAGAAGCTAAAGAAGGGTATAAGCTTTCTCATATCATCAGGGATTTTAAAAAATTTACAGCGCATTCTATTTTAAGATCTATTGAGGATGAGCATGAAAGCCGGAAGGACTGGATGCTATACAGGTTTGAGTTTGCGGGGAAGTTCATGAAGCGGATAGAGCAATATCATTTCTGGCAGGATGGCAATCATGCTGTTTATCTTGATCCCCACAAGCCCGGAATGACCGGTCAGCGGTTAAACTATATACATGAAAACCCGGTACGTGCAGGGGTGGTAGAAAATGCAGAGGATTATTTATATAGTTCGGCGCGAGATTATTGCGGGAGGAAGGGGTTGGTGAATATTGAGTTTATTTAAGCCTCGTCCTCGTCTCCGACGAGGATGAGCTGGTGGCAAGTCTCCGACTTGCGATTGCGACGAAGTCGCAAAACCAATGCATCCCCGTCGGAGACGGGGACGAGAAAAAGAAATAATTAGTTATTTATAAAACAGCCAGTATGCAAACCAGGATCTTTACCGCGATCGCAATTGCGGCAATTGTAACTTCATGCAATAATTCAGCAGACATGAAAACAACAAAAGGATATAAATGGCCGGATAGCGTTGCTGCACCCGTGGCAGAAAAAAAGCCTAAGGAATTAATCGCACACGGTGATACCCGTATTGACAATTATTACTGGATGAATGATTATTTTAAAAAAGGCCCTGATAGCTCTAAAGTTGTTGCCTACCTGGAAGCAGAGAATAAATATTATGACACGATGATGTCGGGTACAAAAGCCTTCCAGGAAAAATTATATGCAGAGATGAAGGCAAGGATAAAAGAAAAGGATGAAAGCGTGCCGGTTTTTAAGAATGGTTATTATTACTACAGCAGGGTGGTGGAAGGCAAGGATTATTTTG
>Ga0193708_1000359_pt1 | contig 11035 bp, 6 predicted proteins | sample H3c1metaG_FD_160570 | JGI IMG/M metagenome (GOLD analysis project Ga0193708, IMG submission 160570) | Soil microbial communities from a riparian zone of the East river system, Colorado, United States - H3c1 | ecosystem: Environmental > Terrestrial > Soil > Riparian zone | place: USA: East River...
CCGGTATTTGGTATGATGATGCCAAAAAGCTGTGACGGCGTTCCTTCAGATATATTAAACCCACGCAATACATGGGCCGATAAGGAAGCCTATGATGTAAAAGCAAAAGACCTTGCGGAACAGTTTATAAAGAATTTTGAAAAATATGCAAGCGGCGCTAATGCAGAGATTTTAGCGGCGGCACCAAAAGCTTAATACCAAAACAAGCAACGATAAAAGATCCCCGTGAATAATATCCGGGGATTTTTTTTATTGACCCTTATCCCAGTTTCCGGATGATCTCACCCAATGCTTTTGAAAGCTCTTCAAACCTGTTTGGCTTTTGCAAAAAATGAACGGCTCCTAATTCGGAAGTTTCCTGCATATCTTTTTTATCAGAAGAAGTAGAATAAATAATGACCGGTATATCCTTTATCTTTTCATTATTCTTTATTTCAGCAAGAAACTGTTTGCCATTCATCCGCGGCATATTGAGGTCCAGGAATATAAAATCGGGTTGAGGCATGCCATCGTTAAGCTTTTCCAGCGCTTCCTCGCCGTCAAAGGCAGTGATACATTTACAGGATTCATCTATCTCCTGCAAAGCTTCAATAAATAATTCCTGGTCATCGGGATCATCATCTACAATAAAGAAAGTATTTCCTGTTTTCACATGAGCTGTTTTAGGTTTTGGTAGTATTTTGAACAGTTAAGCGGGCTAAATTTAATTCAAAAATTCAAAAAAAAGAATATTTTTTTTGAGCTAATCAGCTTTTAACCAATAAGATAGGTTGTGCTAAAAGACATCAGGCCATATTAAAGAATAGTTTAAAAACTGTTCCTTTGTTAAGCTCGGACTGGACATCATAAGTGGCATTATGGGACTGCAGAATATTAAGGGTTGAAGCCAGTCCCAGCCCCATACCATTTTGTTTTGAAGTAAAATAAGGCTCAAAAAGACGTGAGAGGTTTTCATTGCTGATACCACAGCCATTGTCTTCAATTGAAACGATAAATTTATCGTTATTCTTTTTTATAGAGATGATCAATTTGCCATCAGTTTCCGGCATCGCTTCAATAGCATTGATGATGATATTGAGAAAGGATATCTTTAACTTTTCACTATCAGCCATGACCCATGCAGGCTCTTCGACAAAATCACGTTCAAGTTTAATATGGCGCAGTTTGATCCTGTCGATAGCTGCATCAAGGGCCTCATCCATGATCGATTGTAATGTCTTTTTCTCTACCATTACCGGGTCACGCCTTGATGAATTCAGTAATTCGGTGATCAGGTCCCCGATCCGCTTTGCATTCCTGTTAATTATTTCCATGCAGATCTTCGATTCGGGATTATCTATTGTCTGTTCCAACTGATCGGTTGACAGCATGATATTATTCAACGGGTTTCTAACTTCATGCGCCATTATCCTTACCAGCCGGCCGGCCACGTTCAGTTTTTCCAGCATCAGGGTATCCTTTTCCGCTTTTTTTAAGGAGGTAATATCGTGTATGATACCCTGGACATATTTGGCACCCGTAATATCCGCTTCTGTTGAAAGCGTGAGGATACAGTATTTTTTTTCACCGTTCTTAGTAAGGAACTCCACTTCTTTATCCGATACCTCGCCGTGAACTCCCAATTGCTCCCTTATAACAACTGCATCAATTTTGTTGGCAAGGACATTATAAAGGCTTTTGGAAAGTAATTCTTCACGCTCATATTGCAACAATGTAAAAGAGGCATTGTTGACCTCAGTAAGAACCAGTTTTTCATCCGCAATAAATACGGTGTCTTTTGAGCGTTCGAAAATATTTCTGAATTTTCTTTCTTTGTCTCTAAGCGCTTTTAAGGCAGAAGACCTTTCCATTGAATACCGTATGCATCTTTCCAGTTTTTCCGGCCCCAGTTCTCCTTTCACCAGGTAATCCACGGCTCCTGATTCCATTGCCATCAGGTCAATTGCATGGTTACCATTACCTGTAAGTAAGATAAAAGGCTCCTCGCAATTTTTTGCAATTGAATCCTGGATAAGTTGCAGACCGGTTTTTGCACCCAGGCGATAATCTACAAAATACAGGTGATATTTTCCTTCGCATATCTTCCGCTCCGCTTCATTGTACGTATAACACCAATCTATGTGGAACTGATGGCCATCAATACTGGTTATATATTCCTTTATGATAAGGAAATCATCTTCATCATCGTCAACTATCAATATGCGTATGGGAGAGATCTTCATAAATGGCCTACATGGTTTTTAATAATTTGAACTTATTGCACCGGTAAAGAAATGATAAAGGTAGTTCCGTCATTTTCCTTACTCAGGGCCGATATAAACCCATGATGGTGTTCAACGATCTGTTTACACAATGCCAGGCCAATACCGGTTCCTTCGTATTCGTTGTTGCCATGAAGGCGCACGAACATATCAAATATCTGTTCAGCATATTTCTGATCAAACCCGATGCCATTATCTTCAATAAAGATTCTGCAGAATTTTCCATTTTTTATTCCTCCCGGATTATTTCTTGCTTCTGGCCCCGCTTCCTGCTGCGCATAGATATTAATTACGGGAGCGGTATCTTTTTTACGGTACTTTAAAGCATTCCCGATAAGGTTGGAAAAAAGCGGTGTCATAAGCCCCGGATTTACATCCAGTGACGGGAGATTTTTAACCTTCACCTGTGCTTTCTCTTCCTGCACAGTTGATTCCAGGTCAGCAAGCACATCTTCCACTACAACATTCAGGTCGGTAGTTACAAAAGAAGTTTTATCATTTGATACTTTTGAAAACTCCAGTATATCTTTTATCAATGCCTGCATACGTTCAGCAGCTTTTTGAATGCGGTTGATGTAGCGGGTTGCATCATCATCAAATATAGTTTTATATTTTGAATGCAAAAGATCGGTGAATGTACGGATCTTGCGCAATGGCTCCTGCAGGTCATGAGATGACATGAACGCAAAACGGTCCAGGTCTTTATTCACGGCTTCCAAACGATCTATATTCTCCAGTAGCTGCCGGTTAAGTTCTTTTGCTTTTGCTTCTGAAGCTTTTCTTTCGTGTATCTCGTTCTCAAGACTCTTGTTGATGGCAATTAATTTTTGCTCATGGGCGATCAACTGGTGATTCTTTGTATAGAGGTCAATGAAAACAGAAACCTTTGTCCGCAACAGCTCAGGATTGATGGGTTTATATATGTAATCAACCGCACCCATACGGTAACCCTTGAACATATTCTCCTCCCCGTAAGTATTTGCCGTTATAAATACAATAGGAATATGTCTTAGCTTATCCCGCTCATAGATCAGGGCGGCTGTTTCAAAACCATTCAGGTTAGGCATTTTTACATCCATCAGGATCAGGGCAAAATCAAACTCAACCAATAATATTTTTAATGCCTGCCTTCCTGAACTTGCTTTTATCAGTTCATACCCATCCGGTTCTAAAATCGTCTCCATCGAGAGCAAATTGTCTTCCCTGTCATCTACTAATAGGATCTTTTTTTTCATTGGGTTTATTTATAGAACCAAATACGCATCAACGAAAGCAATTGGTCAATTTTTAGTGGTTTGGTTATATAATCAGAAGCGCCCGCTTCAATACATTTCTGGCGATCCCCTTTCATGGCCTTGGCGGTAACTGCAATAATAGGAAGGGTACTGTTCTTATGTTCCCTTCTTATTTTTTGAATAGTTTCATACCCATCCATTTCAGGCATCATAATATCCATAAGTACCATTTCCACTTTCAGTTCTTCATTATTGATCATATCGATGGCCTCTTTACCGCTTTCTGCCGTGATCGCATTAATGTTGAACCTTTCAAAGACCGTGGTCAAAGCAAATAGGTTGCGCACATCATCATCCACCACAAGAATATTTTTACCTGTGAGGATGTCATTCTTTATACGTATCCCTTCGATCACCCTTTGCTTCTCCGGCGGTAATGTCTTGTGGGGAAGATGCAGGTGCACAATGCTTTCCTCCAGTAAATTTTCGAGTGAGTTAACCCCTTTCAGCAAAATGGTATTTGATGTACGGTTGATATGGCTGAGTTCCGTTTTAGTAAAATCCCTGGCAGAGTAAATAATGACCGGCGTTAACTTTTTCTTTGCCTCTTCTACCTTATTCAGCAGGTCGGCGCCGGACATATCAGGCAGCGTATAATCCAGGATGACGCAATCAAAATCCTTAGTGCTCAACTGCTGGATGGCTTTTTTTCCCGTGGATGCAATACTTACATTGACGTTGTCAAAGCTGATCATCTTCGCAATTTGAGAAGAATCGATTTCATTGTCTTCTACCACCAATACCTTCTTTATAGTTTTTTTGCTGATGGAGATAATATCTTCAAAAAGCTCATTTAATACATCGTTGTCCAACGGTTTTAATAAAAAATTTCTTGCACCACGCTTTAATGCAAGGCTCCTGTTCTCTTCCCCGGAAACAAGATAAATAGGAATGTGCCGGTAATTCAGGTCATTTTTAAGCATGTCAAGCACCTTCCAGCCGCTGGTATCGGGTAGCTTAACGTCAAGACTTATTGCGTCAGGACTAAAGCGATTGATAAAATCAAAGACCTCGATATAACTGATAGCAACGATGGCCTTCATGTTGTTTGCATGTGCCTTTTCGATCATGATCTTGGCAAAACGAAGGTCATCCTCAACAATCAGCAGCACGCTGTCGGTTGGCAGAATATTCGTCCGGTCATCACCCGTATCGTTGATCATCTCGTTAACGATATTAAGATTCTTACTATCGCTTCCGCTCGTTGCACGGATCGAATTCAGGAGTGAATCTATTTCGCCTTTATCTTCGTCCAGGCTAAACTGCTGAAGTGCATTTAAATTATCAGATGCTTCTTTTGATACAATACCTGATACACTTTCAACCGGAAGGAATAAAGTAAATGTACTGCCGTGTGATAAATTACTTTCCAGTTCAATACTACCACCCAAAAGCTCGGCAAGACCGCGGCTGATGGATAAACCCAGGCCTGTGCCTCCATATTTACGGCTGGTAGATCCTTCTGCCTGCTGAAATGCTTCGAAGATGATGTTCTGCTTTTCCTGCGGGATACCAATACCCGTATCGCTGATAGCAAAGGCCACAACCCTTTTGGCAGCATCAAGATTGGCATTGCCTTGTTTCCAGTTCTTATTGGCCTCGTAGATCTTTAACTTAACCTCTCCTTTTTCTGTAAACTTGAATGAATTCGACAACAGGTTCTTGAGGATCTGGTTGAGACGCTGAAGATCAGTTTCCATAGTAACAGGGAGCTGCGCATCCGTATCAATGGTGAAGCGTAAATGCTTGGCTTCCGAAAGCGGCTTAAAGGTGGTTTCAACAAACGATGCGATCTCTGAAAAACGAACGGGTGAGATATTGGCTGAAATAAATCCTGATTCAATTTGAGAAAGATCAAGAATGTCATTGATCAGTTGAATAAGGTCATCACCGCATGAGTGGATCGTTTTTGCATAGCGTATCTGTTTATCATTCAGGTTACCCTCAGCATTTTCATACAACTGCTGTGCAAGAATGAGCAAGCTGTTCAGCGGCGTCCTTAACTCATGCGACATGTTTGCAAGGAACTCTGATTTATATTTTGAAGTGAGCTGAAGCTGTTCGGCTTTTTCTTCCAGCGAACGCCTTGCTTCTTCCACCTCTTTGTTCTTGTCTTCCACTTCATTCTTTTGTTTAACCAGCAGCAAAGCTTTATCCTGCAACTCGTCATTTGTACGGCTCAGCTCTTCCTGCTGCAATTTCAACTCACCTGCAAGCGACTGTGATTGAGTAAGCAGCTCCTCTGTACGTGAGTTTGCTTCAATAGTATTTAACACGATACCAATACTTTCTGTAAGCTGGCCAAGAAAGTCCAAATGCGTTTGACTGAATGCATCAAGTGATGCCAGCTCGATAACCGCTTTTACTTTGTTCTCGAATAATACAGGAAGAATGATAAGATTTGATGGATGCGCTTTTCCTAAACCTGAATTGATCTTGATATAATTTGTAGGCACCTTTGATAACATGATCCTTTCTTTTTCAAAGGCAACCTGTCCTACAAGGCCTTCACCTATTGCAAATTCCGCCGGTATATTCTTTTCAGATTTATAACCATAGGCAGAGAAGAGGCTTAGTTTTACATCCTGTGTTTCGTCATCCTGCCTTAAAATATAGAAAGCTCCCCAATGTGCCGTAACCACCTGCGCCAACTCTGAAAGAATACGCTGTGTTACTGTTTTCAGATCACGCTGACCCTGCAACATTTGCGTGAATTTCGCAAGGTTGGATTTCAGCCAGTCCTGTTCCTGGTTAAGCAGTGTTGTTTCTTTCAGGTTTGCGATCATCTGGTTGATGGTATCTTTCAAAGCCTCCACCTCTCCTTTCGCTTCCACACGTATCGTCCTGGTAAGATCACCCTTTGTTACCGCCGAAGCCACCTCAGAGATTGAACGTACCTGTGTGGTAAGATTTTGAGCCAACTGGTTCACGTTCTCTGTAAGGTTCTTCCAGATACCTGATGCACCCGGTACACTCGCCTGTCCGCCCAACTGACCATCCACACCCACCTCACGGGCCACGGTCGTTACCTGGTCGGCAAACAATGCCAGTGTATCGATCATCTCGTTAATGGTATCAATAAGCTGTGCCACCTCACCCCTTGACACGATCGCCAGTTTTTGTTTCAGGTTACCGGTTGCCACGGCCGTTACCACTTTTGCGATACCACGCACCTGGTTGGTAAGGTTGGATGCCATCATGTTCACACTATCTGTAAGATCCTTCCAGGTACCACCCACGCCTCGTACTTCGGCTTGTCCGCCAAGCTTACCTTCTGTACCTACCTCACGTGCCACACGGGTTACCTCGAAGGCGAATGAGTTCAACTGTTCCACCATTGTGTTCAGTGTTTCTTTCAACTGCAGGATCTCTCCACGAACGTCCACCGTAATTTTTTTACTCATATCACCATTGGCCACCGCAATGGCAACCTCGGCAATATTTCTTACCTGTGCGGTAAGGTTACCCGCCATCTGGTTCACCGAGTCAGTAAGATCTTTCCAGGTACCGGCAACACCAGGCACATTCGCCTGTCCGCCGAGTTTACCTTCCGTACCCACCTCACGTGCCACACGGGTTACTTCCGATGCAAAACCACGAAGCTGGTCCACCATTGTATTGATCGTATTCTTTAACTCGAGGATCTCTCCTTTTACGTCCACACCAATTTTCCTAGAAAGGTCACCATTAGCCACAGCCGTAGTTACCTCGGCAATATTACGCACCTGAGAGGTAAGGTTACTGGCCATTTTATTTACCGAATCGGTAAGATCTTTCCAGGTTCCCGCAACACCCGTTACTTCTGCCTGGCCACCAAGCTTACCCTCAGAACCAACCTCACGTGCCACACGGGTTACCTCGCTACCGAATGAGTTCAACTGATCCACCATCGTGTTGATCGTATCTTTCAACTCGAGGATCTCTCCTTTTACGTCCACGGTAATTTTTCTTGATAAGTCACCCTTTGCCACCGCCGTTGTTACCTCGGCAATATTACGAACCTGGTCAGTCAGGTTACTCGCCATACCATTCACAGAATCGGTAAGGTCTTTCCATACACCACCTACGTCTTTTACCGCAGCCTGTCCGCCTAGCTTACCCTCAGAACCTACTTCACGTGCCACACGGGTTACCTCGGATGCGAAGCTTCTCAACTGCTCCACCATCGTGTTGATCGTATTCTTCAACTCGAGGATCTCTCCTTTTACGTCCACATCAATTTTTCTTGATAAGTCACCGGTTGCCACGGCTGTTGTTACCTCGGCAATATTTCTTACCTGCGATGTAAGATTACCGGCCATGATATTTACCGAGTCGGTAAGATCCTTCCATGTTCCTGCCACACCCGGTACCTGCGCCTGTCCGCCAAGTTTTCCTTCAGAACCCACCTCACGTGCCACACGGGTAACTTCACTACCAAATGAGTTCAACTGATCCACCATCGTGTTGATCGTATTCTTCAGCTCAAGGATCTCTCCTTTTACGTCCACCGTAATTTTTCTTGATAGGTCACCCTTTGCCACCGCCGTTGTTACCTCGGCAATATTACGCACCTGGCCCGTTAGGTTACTGGCCATACCATTCACCGAATCCGTCAGATCTTTCCATGTACCGGCGACACCTTTTACCTGTGCCTGTCCGCCAAGTTTACCTTCCGTACCTACCTCAAGCGCCACACGGGTTACCTCGGATGAGAAAGAGTTGAGCTGATCCACCATCGTATTGATGGTATTCTTTAACTCAAGGATCTCTCCCCTAACGTCCACTGTAATTTTTCTTGATAAGTCACCCTTAGCCACAGCTGTCGTTACCTCGGCAATATTTCTTACCTGGCCGGTTAAGTTACTCGCCATCTGGTTCACGGAATCTGTAAGATCCTTCCATACACCACCCACACCTTTCACTTTTGCCTGTCCGCCCAGTTTACCTTCAGAACCTACCTCACGTGCCACACGGGTTACCTCGGCAGAGAAAGAGTTGAGCTGATCCACCATGGTATTGATCGTATCTTTCAACTCAAGGATCTCTCCTTTTACGTCCACCGTAATTTGTCTTGATAAGTCACCCTTAGCCACAGCCGTTGTTACCTCGGCAATATTTCTTACCTGGCCGGTAAGGTTAGAGGCCATCTGGTTCACGGAGTCAGTAAGATCCTTCCATGTACCCGCAACACCTTTTACCTGTGCCTGGCCACCCAGCTTCCCTTCCGTACCTACTTCAAGCGCCACACGGGTCACCTCTGATGAGAAGGAGTTGAGCTGATCCACCATCGTATTGATCGTGTTCTTTAATTCAAGGATCTCTCCTTTTACGTCAACGGTAATTTTTTTAGAAAGGTCACCTTTAGCCACAGCCGTAGTTACGTCTGCGATATTCCTTACCTGTGCGGTAAGGTTACTGCCCATTTGGTTCACGGAATCCGTAAGGTCTTTCCAAACACCCGCAACACCTTTTACTTTTGCCTGCCCTCCCAGTTTACCTTCAGATCCCACCTCACGTGCCACACGGGTCACCTCCATAGAGAAAAGGTTGAGCTGCTTCACCATGTCATTCACTTCTTTTGCGATCCTGGAGAATTCTCCCTTCAGGGAGTGGCCACCTATCTCTAATGGCATTTCCTGGGAAAGGTTCCCTTTAGCCACGGAGCTGATAACGTGTGCGATCTCAATAGTAGGATGCACAAGATCGGAGATGAGCGTGTTCAGGGAGTCAACACCCGTGCCCCAGGAACCCTTCGCATTGGGCACTTCGATACGCTGGGTGAGTTTTCCTTGTTTACCGATGATATTACCGGCCTTGGTAAATTCAAACATCATTCTTTCATTCAAAGTAATAATGTCATTCAATGTATCGCAGATCTTACCATTGAGGCCGACCTCGTCAATGGGCATACGAACGGCGAAATTGCCATTCTTTACTTCCATTAGTACTTTAAGCAATTGTTTGCTGTTGAAGTTTTCGGAAGGATCAATATCAATATTACCAACTGGCTTTTTCTTTCGGACCCCATTCCTTTTTTCTTTAAAGACCAGCCCGGGGGAGCCCGAATCATACGCTGCTTCTTTGACTTTGGACCCGTTTACAGCGCCTTGTGTTTTAAGTTTTAGGTTACCCATGAGTGCAGTATTTAATTTTAATTATGGTTGGATTTGTAAACAAAATACTAAAGATTTTTAATTATAACTACGATGGTTTTTTTATACGAAATGCTCATAATGTTTTGGTTCTCTGTTCGATAAATTAATTCCACAATTTGAGGAATTATTTTCCCACTTTAAATAAAGAATATCTTAAATGTTGGCGCAATAATTGTTCCTATTATGCGTAATAATTGTTTAGATTATTGATTATTAGGTTTAACACAATAATTATTCCTTTATGAAAGCTTCTTCCAAAAATGTTGTATTTATCGTTGATGACGACCCGGACGACAGGCAGCTGATACTTGATGCCTTTTTAGAAACCGCCCCTACTATTGATTGTATTTTTATAGAGAACGGGGAGCAATTGATGGAGATACTTAATACTACTGATCCGGAAAATTACCCTTCGCTGATCTTACTGGACCTGAATATGCCTGGAATGCTTGGCCTGCATGCCTTAAAGGAAATAAGAAGCAATAAAAGCTATTCCCATATTCCTACGATCATATTAACCACATCCACTTTTGCCCAGGATGAAAGTTCTTCGTATAAGCTGGGGGCTAGCTGTTTTTTGCATAAGCCCCAATCGTACAATGAATTACTTGAGATCGCATCTTCCATTGCCAGGCTATGGTTGAAACAAACGTCTAAACAGGTAAATGCATAAACCTCTTTTTAAATAGCTAAACTGTATCAGGATGGAATTATCGGCATGGGTCATACAAATACAATGGCTATTTACACTTGCAATACCGGTGGCCTGTATTTCCTGGACGGTGACCCATGAAGAGGTTTTCAGGGAGCCACGGGAATTTTGCATCGGCCAGAGTAAGAATGGAAAGACACTTTTAAAAAGGAAATTCTTTTACCTGTTCACCTGTGAATATTGTTTTAGCCATTATGTTACTATTGGTATACTTATTTTAACCGGCTTCAGGTTATTATTCAGTGACTGGCGTGGGTATATTCTTTCCGGTTTTTCACTCGTATGGATCGCAAATATGTATATGGCAATATTTTCCTTACTGCGGTTCGGGATAAAGAAAGAAAAGATGGACATCAATGTTAAAGAGGAGCAGATAAAAAGCATTGCCCAGGAAAACGAGGAAGACCAGAAAAAAGCAAGGACGCAGCAACCTGCGATAAGAGAAATGTTTAAAGGATGATCTAAAATACCATCTCCGGCACTGTATCCGCTACTGTTAATTTGCCGGCTGTTTTGGAAATGATCTCTTCCACAGAAACGCCCGGGGCTCTTTCCAGTAGTTTGAATCCATCTTCAGTAATATCGAGGACGGCTAATTCCGTTACAACTTTTTTTATACAGCGTATGCCG